>Ga0209056_10001903_pt1 | contig 22825 bp, 23 predicted proteins | sample GraSoiAngelo_114_FD_185876 | JGI IMG/M metagenome (GOLD analysis project Ga0209056, IMG submission 185876) | Grasslands soil microbial communities from the Angelo Coastal Reserve, California, USA - 14_0903_13_40cm (SPAdes) (version 2) | ecosystem: Environmental > Terrestrial > Soil > Grasslands...
CCGGCCAGATTGGAAGCTGGCGAAGCTGCTGTTTTCGCTGCCGCGGAAGAATACAGATGCATTGATCGGCGCAGTCGCACGCGTGCTGGAAGACGAAGGTATCCGCCTGGTCGATTCGACGCTGTTCCTGAAGCCGCTGGTCCCCGAACCCGGTGTGCTCACGCAGCGCGCCCCGAATGAGCACGAAGCAGAAGACATGGCTTATGGGCTGGACGTGGCCAGGCAAATCGCAACCATGGACATCGGACAAACCGCGGTCATCGCGGATTGCGCTTGCGTCGCGGTGGAGGCGATGGAAGGCACAGATGAGACTATCGCGCGCGCCGCCCGAATCACTGGCGGCAAGCCGCTGGTCGTCGTCAAAGTCAGCAAGCCAGGCCAGGATATGCGTTTTGATGTACCGGTGGTCGGTTTGCCCACCATCGAACAAATGAGGGCTGCGGGTGCGACCGCTCTCGCAGTGGATGCCGGGCGTACACTTCTTTTTGACCGGGAAAAACTGATTGAATTGGCGGACGGAGCGGGAATCACGATTCAGGCTTTTCCTCCCGCCGCTGGGCCGGAACCAAATGACCTTTCGAAGGGAATGAACAAAGAATGACCGCGGCGGGAGAATCGAAGAAGATTCGTGTCGCCGTGGTTGGCACGGGCGAATTTGGGCGAAACCACGCGCGCGTGTACCGTGAGCTTGAAGGCGCGGAACTCGTTGGCGTCTTCGACCAGAATCAAGAACGCTCCGCGGCCGTCGCAGCGGAATTTCAGACGCAGGTCTTGAAGGGTCTCGATGAATTGCACAGTCGCGTGGATGCCGCGAGCGTCGCCGTCCCGACGGTCGCGCATGCGGAGGTGGGCTGCCGGCTTCTGGAAATGGGGCTCGACGTTCTTGTTGAGAAGCCCATGGCCGTGAATCTCGTGGAGGCCGATGCGCTGCTCCGTGCGGCGAAGAACACCGGACGGATCCTGCAGGTGGGCCACGTCGAACGGTTCAATCCTGCCGTGGTGGCGGTTGAGCCGATCCTGAATCGGCCGCTGTTTTTCGAAGTGCATCGATTGGGCGTCTTTACGCCGCGCAGCCTCGACGTTGACGTGATCTACGATTTGATGATTCACGATCTGGATATTTTGCTGGCGCTGGTCGGCGAACCGGTGGTGGAAGTCAAAGCCGTCGGGATTCCGGTCCTTACGGACAAAGTGGACATCGCGCACGCACGCCTGGAATTTGCGGGCGGGGCCGTTGCCAATATCACCGCCAGCCGGGTTTCCACCGAACGCGTGCGCAAGATGCGTTTTTTCCAGCAGCACGAGTACATTTCGCTCGATTATGCGCGGCGCGATGCCCTGCGCATCGGGGTAAAGAAGCCCGGCCCGCAGCCGGAGTTTGCGTTTGAGAAGCTGAATACACCAGCGGTCGAGCCGTTGCACGCGGAGCTCCAAGCGTTCGTTGATGCCGCGGGCTCGCGCAAGGAGCCGCGCACCAACGGGGCAGCGGGGCGCGCGGCGCTCGAATTGGCAGGCCGCGTAATGGCAAGCATCCTAGAGCACGCCGCGCGCGTCAATGTCTTAGGCAGCCGTCAGTCGGCCAGCGTTCCGGGCGATCGCAAAGCGGCCGGCTTGGACGTTTTCGCCACACACGACAAAACAAGATGATTTCACGGATTCTGGTTCCGATCGATGCTCGTCCGACCGCGGCGGTGGATACGCCAACACAGCGCCGCCGTCCCACCACCATGGATGAGCGCACGCTGGTGCCGGCCATGCTGCCCATCGTGCAGTTGGACGGGCATTCGACGATCCCCGCAAATCTCCCGCTGGAGTCCATTGCCGCGCGGGTGGTCGTGCCCCGCGATGTGAATCGCGAAGCCTACAGCGTCACAGAAGACCTTTCGACGCCGCTGCAACCGACAGACATGGACGAGCGTATCGCTGTGCCATTGGGCGCCGCCCCGCCGGAGGTAAGCTCGTATCCGCTGCATGTTCCGGAAGACCTCGTCGACCCTAATATTTTCATTACCGGCGAAGTCAATCTGACCGTTCCCGAGCATAAGGAGGAAAGAGCAAAGGCCAGGTGGCAAGTCACCATGCGGCTTTTGGTGGCTTACTCCCTGCTGATCACCTTGATTTTGTTGCAATCGAAGCTGTTCCCGCCGCATGAGCCGACCCAGGCCGAAATAGAACTCGCGCAAAGGCAAATGGTAGTGCTGCTTCCTCCGGGAGCCCTGGAATCGTTAAAGCCATCGAGCCGTCCGGTTCAACCGGTGCCCAAAGTGCACGTTGATCCACGGGTGTTGCGTGAAGTTGCGCCGCCGATCGCTCCAACGCCGGCGCCTCAACCGGAACGTCCGGCGAGAGAATTGCCGAACGCACCAGTGCCCAAGCCAAACGATGTTCAGCCTGATCCACCGCCCAGCGCGCCAGCGCCCAAAACGGATGCGCCCAAGCCGGCGCTAAAACTCGAAGCGCCGGACACCCCGCAGCCGCAGCATGGGCTGATCTTGCCGAAAAATTCGACCAGCCGATCGATCCAAGATACGCTCCGTGAAGCGGCCAAGAGTCCGTCGGCAGGTGGCCGTTCCGGCGCGGTCGTGGGCCCGATGCCGCGCTCGGGTGGGGGACTCGGCGGAGGCGGATCACAAGGTGGCGGCGGTACCTACGGCAATGGCTATGAGATTCTTACACCTACCGAGGGCGTCGATTTCAGTGATTACATGGCCCGCGTCATCGCTGCCGTGCGGCGGAACTGGTATGCGGTCATGCCGGAATCGGCGATGCTCGGCGACCGGGGCCGCGTGGCCCTGCAATTCCGCATCATGAAGGACGGCAGCGTGCCGGCGGGAGAGCCGGTGCGGCTCATCGGTTCCGGAAAAGAACCACTCGACCGCGCGGCGGTGTCAGCCATTCGCTCGTCGAATCCGTTCGAATCGCTGCCGCAGGCCTTCAGCGGACCGTATATCGAGCTGCGATTCTATTTTCTGTATAATTTGCCGATCGAAGCCGCTTATCAGTGAAACTCACGCGCCAACAAGTTCTAGGGAGACTTCTTGTCGTGCTTTTCATACTGATTTTTCTCTTTGTTCGCGCGCGGCATCTCCTCGTTCGATGAGCGAAAACAAAGCGCTTCTGCCTCTCGTTGTTGTTGTTGGTCCCACGGCATCGGGAAAGTCGGCGCTCGCTGTGCGACTCGCGGAGCGGCTCGGCGGGGAAGTTGTGGCCTGCGATTCAACGCAGCTCTACAGCGGGTTTGATATTGGCACCGCAAAGCCCACTCCCTCCGAACGCCGCGGCATTGCGCATCATCTGATGGATATTCTCAGCCCGCAGGAAGAAGCGACCGCGGGCGGATATCGCCAATTAGCGTTGTCTGTGCTGGACGGCTTGCGGCAGCGGAAGCGCCTGCCGATATTCACCGCCGGCACGGGATTGTATTTGCGCGTGCTGCTCGAGGGTCTCGCGGACGTTCCGCAGCGCTCGGAAGAATTGCGCGACCGGCTGCGCGCGAGCGTTGAACACCACCCGTCCGGCCATCTGCATCGAATGCTGAAGCGGCTCGACCCGGAAACGGCGGCGAAAATCGCGCCCGCCGACGAACAGAAGCTCATCCGCGCCGTCGAAGTTTGCGTGCTCACGCGAAGGCCGGTCTCCGAGGTCCTTCGAGCGGGCCGGACACCGCTGAAAGCCTGGCGTGTGGTACGAATCGGATTGATGCCGCCGCGCGAGAAGCTTAACGAGCGCATCCACGCCAGAACAGACGCCATGCTCGAACAAGGATGGATGCGCGAAGTGCAAGCACTACTCGAGAGCGGCATGAGCCAGAATTCGAAGCCGTTTGATTTCATCGGCTACCGCGAGTTGCGCGCGGTACTCCGCGGCGAGATTACGCTAGAAGAAGCGCGTGGAGCGATTCAGCAGGCCACCCGGCGGTACGCCAAACGCCAGCTCACGTGGTTTCGCAAAGAGCAGGGCGTACGTTGGTTTTCAGGATTTGGCGATGATGCCGGTGTACAAGCGGGCGCAATCGAATGGCTAAAGGCCCAGGGGCTTGAGGAGTTGACTGGTTTGGCGTAAGCCGAATGCCGGGTACTGAGCAGCCAGCTTACCCTAGGCTGTCTTTAGGCCGGGAATAGAAGGCCTCTTGATTTGCGCCCCTGGTCTCTGGCTCTGCAATCGAAGCAAGACATGCTTTCGAACCCGTTCGTCGTACGCCCGAACTAACGTCCTCATGTCAGGAACCCGCCGAAGGTGTCCCGCAAAACCAGCGAGACGCTGTAGCAATCCTCTCTCTTTTAGGGAGACCAGGATGTCAATCTCTGCCTGGTTCAATTCCAGAACAGACTCTTACTTGTCCTTGCCCTGGATGGAAAGCAACTCCACTTCGAAAATGAGAGTCGCGCCGGGTCCGATGTTCTCGCCCGCGCCGCGATCGCCATAACCCAGCTCCGCTGGAACAAAGAGTTGCCACTTCGACCCGACGGGCATGAGCTGGAGAGCCTCCGTCCAACCCTTGATGACCCCATTTACCGGAAATGATGCCGGCTGGCCGCGCTTGTAAGAGCTGTCAAATTCCGCGCCGGAAATAAGCGTGCCTCGATAGTTGCAAACGACGGTGTCACTGGCGGTCGGCTTCGGCCCCGAACCCTCGGTGAGAATCTTATATTGAAGACCGCTGGGCAGCGCGACGACGCCCTCCTTGGTTTTATTCGTCGCCAGGAACTCGGCACTTTCTTTCTTGTTCGATTCCCCGGTCACTTTCATTTTCTCTTGCTGTTTATTACGCACCTCGGTCTGCAGTTGCGTGAGCGCAGCTCGCGCCTCGTCTTCCGATAGGAGCGTCTTGCCGGCAGCGAGACCGTCCTTCAGGCCGCGCAGAACAATGGCCGGGTCCACCTCGACGGTCTGCTTGTGCAGGTTAGTCCCGAGGTTCATTCCCAGCGCATAACTGAGTTTTTCTTTCTGCGTCTTGAGCATCAGAACACTCTGGAGTCTTGGCCTCGTTGCCTGACCCGTCTTAGCCGCGGGGGCTTTTTGACTATCGGCGGCGGGAGCTGGATGAGCCTTCGTTGCCGTGGGTTGTTGACTACTCGCCGCCGGCGTCTGTTGCGCCAGGGCATTCCCAAGCATCATCATCCCAGCCGTCAATAAACTTACCGCCGCTATCAAAGTTTTTTGCATAAACCTATCTTCCCATAAGTCTCCCGGCCCTGCAACGCATCGCATCTCAGCGCAGGTGCGAAAACGCCAATGTCTTGCCGGCCTCCATTTTTCAAGCAGTTTCCCCGAAGATGGAATGCAGATTCCGACAATCAAGGCACATTTCGGAAGCGCAGCACAGCAGGATGGCAGGATTGGAGATGGGTCGCGGGGCGAAGAAGAGAGGCGTATAATCCCTCTTAGGGGTATGCCCAGCCAGAAATGCGCAAGCCCGCACGATGACTCCCGGCCCATCTCAGTGACCAAGACGCAACATCAAATCTCGACAGTAGAGCGCGCCTTGCTCGTGGGCGTGGGTTGGAAGCGCGCGCCGCGCTTTCCCGGCATGCCAGCGGGCGAGCAAGGCCGCGAATCGCTTTCGGAGCTGGTAGAGCTCGCGCGCAGCGCGGGAGCGGAGATCGCCGGAACCGTGTTCCAGATGCGCGACGCTGCGGATCCCGCGACGCTGGTAGGTCGCGGCAAGCTGGATGAAATTCGCGCCGAAGCCACGGCCCACAAAGCGCCGCTGATCATCTTCGACAGCAACCTCTCCCCGATGCAGCAACGAAACATCGAGGAAGCCACCGAACGCCGGGTGGTCGACCGCACCCAGCTGATTCTCGATATTTTCGCGCGTCATGCGCGGAGCCGCGAAGGCCAGTTGCAGGTCGAACTGGCGCAATTGAATTACATGTTGCCCCGCTTGAGCGGAAAGGGAACGGCGATGTCGCGCCTCGGCGGCAAGAGTGGCGGCGGTGGCGCCGGCGGGGCGGGTGGCGGAGCGGGACGCATCGGCGTGCGCGGCCCCGGTGAAAAGAAACTCGAAACCGACCGCCGCCGGATACGCGACCGCGTCCGCAAGATCCAAACCAGTATTGATGAAGTCCGAAAACAGCGGGCCCTGCGGCGTGAGGCGCGCAACGCCGTCCCTCTTGGCACCATCGCGCTTGTCGGTTACACGAACGCTGGCAAGTCTACGTTGTTCAATGCGCTGAGCCGCGCCGAAGTGCTGGTTTCCTCGAGGATGTTCGCGACGCTCGATCCGACGATCCGCGCGCTGCGGCTTCCTTCGAACCGCCGAGTCCTGGTTTCCGATACCGTCGGGTTTATCCGCGATCTGCCAAAAGGACTGCTGACGGCATTTCGAGCGACCCTCGAAGAAGTGCAGGAGGCCTCTTTGATTCTGCACGTGAGTGACATTTCCAATCCGCACCACGATGAACTCGACGAGGAGGTCGACAAGATTTTGCGGGAACTTGGCGTCGACGGCCGCCCCAAGCTGAGCGTGCTGAATAAGTTGGACCGGCTTAGTCCTCAGGAGCGAGAGGCCATCACGAGCGGCACGGAGAGAAGCGCTGCCGCCGGCGGCGCGCCGTTGCTAGTGTCCGCTCTAACCGGCCAAGGGATCGAGGAGTTGCTGTGGCGTATCGACGCCGAGATGCCTACCGATCCCGTCGTGACACTTAGGGTACGATTGCCACTTGCGGAAGGGCGCACCTTGGCAATGATTCATGCGCTGGGACGCGTCCTGCACTCGGAAATCGACGATTCGCACATGTGCCTCGATGCAGAGGTACCTGCATCGGTCGCCAAGCGCTTGAGGCTGAAAGAGTACGCCGTGGAGGAAACTTTTCCACGCCCCCTCTCGTAATATAGAATAGAAGGCGGCGGCTTTTCGGGCATCATTCACTATGATCGCCTGGCGGCCGCCACAAGCGAGGTTGCCGTGGCTGCATTCTTCCTGTGGATCATCCTGTTCATCTTGTGTTGGCCTCTCGCGCTGTTGGCTCTAGTGCTTTATCCGTTCGTCTGGTTGCTGACGCTGCCGTTCCGCCTTGTGGGAATCGCCGTCCACGGCGTTCTCAGTCTCTTCAGCGCCATCTTTATGCTCCCCGTCCGGCTCCTTCGAGGCCCCCGAGCTATCTGAACCGAGTGACGCGCTTTTCGACGTGCTAACTGCGAAGTAAAACAGCGGAAAACCTCTGTTTCTACGCACTTGCGGCTCCTCCGGTGGCCCCCTTTTCTGCACCTCCGTGGCCCTATATGCTGTGGAAAACATTGTGGAAACTGCCGCACGCTCCTCCCCATCCGCGCGCGCGTTTTATTTGATGTGCCGGAGAATCAGAAAACAAAATCAACGTAACATGCTGAAACTAAACGTCTTCTTGATCAGTCCGCGATGCTTGCATTGGGCATCACGCCTGTCCTGACGCACCGGTGCGCTTTTCACATTTGCACAGATTTGCAGCAGCCGCATTAGCAAAGAGTATAGCTTTCTGTGCCTGTGCTTCTTGGACCGGGTTAATCACAGGGTAACTACCAAAGACGAAAATGCCCATGGATTAAGGCTCCTTGGAGCGCTCCTCGAACCGCCTCTGACGTGTTGACGCATCCTTACACCAAGTCTATAGTGAAACTGCGGTGGCCGTAGCCACGGGTCGGCACCTCCGCCGTCATGCGCCATGAATCTTCCAAACTCACTGACGCTGTTACGGATCTTCTTCGTTCCTGTCCTCATCGTAATCCTCCTTACCAAGAGTCCGAACTTAGTGGTGTGGGGCGTTTCCATGCACTTCGAGGTCTGGGGCGTGCTGATCCTGCTCCTGGCGGCGGCCACCGATTGGGCGGACGGTTATCTGGCCCGGCGGCGCCTACAGGTTACCACGCTGGGAATTCTTCTCGACCCCATTGCCGACAAATTGTTGATTTCCGCAGCGTTCATTTCGCTTGTGGATATGCAACTCGTCCCGGCGTGGATGGTGGTGATCATCATCGGAAGAGAATTCACGGTTCTCGGTTTACGGAATATCGCTTCCGCCGAGGGATTCACGATTGAGGCTTCTACCCTTGGGAAGACGAAGATGGTCTTGCAGGTGTGTGCCGTGGCGGTACAAATCGTTGGAGCGCAGCACCCGTCGCTAAATCCGCTGGCGCGAATCTTGCTTTGGCTGGTGGTCATCAGCGCGCTGGTCTCCGCTGCCCAGTACTTCCGGCGCTTCTGGAGCCACGTCGACGACAGCATCAAGCAACGCCGGCGGCTCCGGATGCTCGAAGCCCGCAAGAAGTCCCAGGATGCCGTCCCTCTCTGAATCGGACCGGCGGACCGCTCTGCAATTAGCCCGGACCGTTGTCGTCGAAGCCGTCTCCCACCGCCAGCTTCCGGAGGTGTTCCCTCGCGAAGGAATTTTCGCGGAGTGCCGCGGCGTGTTCGTGACCCTTCACGTTCGCAATCGCCTGCAGGGTTGTATCGGCGTCATCGAGGCGAACGAGCCGCTTGGAGAGGCCATCGTTCACTGTGCCGCCAGCGCTGCGCTCGAAGACCCGCGTTTCGCCCCCATGAGGACGGACCAACTTGGTGAACTTAGCATTGAAATCTCATTGCTTTCGCCCATGGAACCAATCGCCGCTGAATCAATCGAAATTGGGCATCATGGGCTATTCCTCCGTTTACACGCGCAGCGCGGGCTTCTTCTCCCCCAGGTGGCGACCGAGCATCGGCTGACGCGCGAGGAGTTCCTCGAGGAGACCTGCCGGAAGGCCGGGTTGAGTCGCGAAGCCTGGCGCGATCCCGAGGCTCGCCTCTTTGGATTTACATGCGAAGTCTTTTCCGAGAGTTCACCTGGCGAGGGGACCTGAAGCACTCAGCTGGGGATGAAAGATCGAAATCGCCCCATGAGGCAAAGCAAAAGGCCGGCGCGGAGAAACCGCACCGAGCCTGATCCATTCAGTGGGGCGCCGGGGTTCTACTCGATTTCGATGTAGTCGCCCGCGTAGACTTCGATCGAATTGAAGGTGATGATCATCGTCGATGAATTGCGGTTCACGTTAATGACGATTCCTTCGCCGAGTATTTCGCGCGGCAAGTCATTCCATTCATAGCGCATGGGGGCGCTCCCGAAGCCGTACATAAAGTACTGATAACCCTTGGTTTGTGGCACGGTCTCCGCCATCGAGCCCTGATACCGGAAGATTCGGAGGTAGTCGCCAACCTTGACCCCCTGGTTGGTTCCGAGGTTCACGTAGACCGCGCTGAGTTTACCGTAGATCTGTCCGTAGTCTTTTCCAGCCACCACCATGGCCACGGGCTTGCCGCTGACAGGCGCAAAGTGATCGAAGGCGGCGGGCTCCTTGTACGGGGGGGCCGGACGATCCTGATAAGGCTGGAGAATGTCCCCGCGCTGCATGTATCCGCACGAGAATATGACCTGGGCGACAGAAACCTTGGGCTGAACGTCCACCACCCGGACCTGTCCGGCGTCCAGATAAGGCGTGCCCATGGCTTTTAGGAGCTTCTCCTGCCACTTGAACCATGGTACGTCCGTCGGATCCTTGTCCGGCCGCACGACCGAGAACCGGTCGCCGACGCGAACGCCCTTGTCCTGGCCGCGGTTGATATGCACATAGTCGCCCCGGGCAAAGGTAATCTTGTAGTTTGATTGCTCCCCGGAGACCAGCCGGATCTCGTCGGGCACTTTCTGGTCGGTGACGAAACCTGAACAGTTTACCGTGCTGAAGTCGATTTGAGGAATTGCCGGAGCAGCCGGGGTGGCGTTTTGTGCCCGGCTTGCCGCCGCACCTAGGAAGACCGATAGAGACAAGACAACTATTCTAGCGCGCATTCCATAACTCCTTCGAAAACACGCCCTGTGGGCCGTGCATGGACTTTTCCTAGCGAACGTATCAGGGCCAACCCCAGGCGTCAACAAATAGGCCAGGCTTGCTTTACACTTTTGATACGGGCGTACGCGGCGGATACGGCATACTACTAGCTGTATTTTCAATAGATTGGCAGCACAAGGCAGGGTATGGGCCTCTTTGGCACAGGGTTACGGCGGATATGCGCGGTCGTGGCGGCCTCCACGGCAGCCGAAATGTCCAAGATGGTGCGTTCCGCCTTGAGGCACACCAGGACCGTGGAGTTGCGCCTCGATTGGCTGAGCAGCGACGCGGAGCGCGCGCGATTCCTCGACTGGCTTGGGAAGGGCCAACCTCGTAAGGCCACATTTCTCGCGACCTGCCGCCGCCGCGAAGGCGGAGGCAAGTTTGCCGGGGCCGTCGACCGCGAACTCTACTGGCTGGTTCAGGCCCGCGAAGTCGGTTGCCAATGGTGCGATATCGAAGTGGAAACCTTGCGCAAGCTTCCCGGCCAGTCCGTTCGCGAATATCCCGTGCCGCCGCGCGTCATGCTTTCCATGCACGACTTTGAACGCACTCCGGATTTGCCCCGCAGCATGAACCCTCCAGCGCATGGCCGAGTCGATGCCGTGAAGATCGCGGCCGAAGCGCGGAGCATCCACGACAGCCTGCGGCTCCTTCGTCTGGCGCGAAGTTCGAAGAGATTTGTCGCCGTGCCGATGGGCGAAGTCGGCCTGCCGGCGCGAATCCTCGCCTTGCGCGAGGGAAGTGAGCTGGCTTACGCTCCGGTTGCCGAGGCCACCGCAACCGGCCAGGTTTCGCTCGCCGAGATGAAGCATCTCTACCGCGCACACGCGCTCACGCGCCGCACGCGGGTCTACGGAGTGATTGGCGATCCCGTCGGTCATTCTCTCTCTCCGTTGCTGCACAACACGGGATTCGCGACGCGCAGCGTTGATGCCGTCTATCTCCCGTTTCTGGTGCGCCAGCTCGGCGATTTTCTCTCGGTTGTTCCGGAATTCGGTGTCCGCGGTTTCAGCGTCACCCTGCCACACAAACAGACCATCCTCAAACACCTGAGGGAATGCGAGCCGCTGGCGGCAGAGATCGGCGCCGTGAATACCGTGGTGGTTCAAAGCGACGGGTCGCTTTATGGATGCAACACGGATTACGTCGGCGTGCTCCGCGCGCTGGCGAAAAGACTCCGAATCAAAGGGAGTCGCGCTCTGATTTTAGGGGCGGGTGGATCGGCGCGTGCGGCAGCGTTTGCACTGTCGCGCGCCGGGGCTATCGTCGGAATTTGTGCCCGGCGCGAGAAAGCCGCGAAAGAGCTGGCGCGGGCCGTGGGTGGAGAACTAGTGCCGCGCGGCGCTCTCCGCACGGAATTTTTTGACGCCATCCTGAATGCCACGCCGGTCGGCATGCACCCGCACGATGGAATTTCGCCACTCGCGCCCGGCGAGTTACACTGTCGGTTGGTCATGGACTTAATCTACCGCCCGCAGAGGACTCGTCTCTTGAAGCTCGCCGCGCAAAAAGGAATCGCCACGGTCTCCGGTGTCGAAATGTTTCTCGCGCAGGGCGTTGCTCAATGGGAGATCTGGGTGGAAAAACGGGCGCCGGAAGCCTCCATGCGGCGCGCCGTGCTCGCGGCACTGCGAGACGAACAGAGGCTGCACCCGCGCTCGCCTCAAGGGATGTAATAATAGGCTTCTTTTCACTACGGACTGAACACTGTCGACGGTGAACTCACTCCCATGATCCAGCCGGACTTCCGAGAATTTCGGCGCCTCGCGAAACAGGGTAACCTCATCCCGGTCTCCGATGTTTTTTCCGCGGATTTGCTGACTCCCGTCAGCGCCTATCTGCGCATCGCCCAGGGTGCGCGGTACTCCTTCCTTCTCGAGAGCGTCGAGGGCGGCGAAAAAATCGCGCGCTACACATTTGCGGGCGCTCACCCCGAGGAAGTTTTCCGCTACGCCAGCGGCGCCTGCGTCCTGGAGAGCCGCGGCCGGATGGTCTGGGAAGAGCGCGATCCCATCTCGTTCTTGCGAGAGCGCATCGAGCGCTTTCGTCCTGTGCGGCTTCCGGGATTGCCGCCGCTTGTCGCGGGCGCCATCGGCTATTTCAGTTATGACATGGTGCGGCTGATCGAGCGCCTCCCCAAGCGCCTCCGCGATGAAATCGGACTATACGACGCGATGCTGATGTTTTATCACGGTCTCGTCGCTTTCGATCACGTGCAGCACCGCCTGTGGATCGTTCGCAATGTGTTCACCGAAGGCCGCGGCAGCCTTCGCGCGAAATACAACGCCACGGTGCGCGAAATCAAAGAGACGCGTCGCCTGCTCGCTGAGCCAGTGGCCGCGGAACGGCCGAAGAGGCGGTCGAAAGCGAAGAGACGCGGGCCGCTGAAAGTGACTTCCAATTTCCGCCGGCCCGAATACCTGGCTGCCGTGCGGAAAGCCAAGCAGTACATTCGCGCCGGGGATATTTTTCAGGTCGTGCTGAGCCAGCGGTTCTCGGCCAGGACTCAAGCTCAGCCGTTCGAAGTCTATCGCGAGCTCCGCGCGCTGAATCCCTCACCTTATCTTTTCTACCTGCAATTGAATGACGTCTCGGTTGTCGGCAGCTCACCGGAAATGCTCGTCAAAGTTCAGGGACGCAATGTTTTCTACCGGCCCATCGCCGGCACGCGTTGGCGCGGTAAGGACGAAGCCGAAGACCAGCGCCTCGAACGCGAAATGCTTGCCAGCGAAAAGGAGCGCGCCGAGCACATCATGCTCGTCGATCTGGGACGCAACGATCTTGGGCGGGTCTGCGACTACGGCACAGTGAAGCCCGAAAAATTACTGACCGTCGAGCGCTATTCCCACGTCATGCATCTGGTCTCCAGCTTGTGCGGCCGCTTGCGCGAAGATGTGGATTGTTTCGACGCGCTGATGGCCTGTTTTCCGGCCGGCACGGTGTCCGGCGCGCCCAAAGTTCGCGCCATGGAAATCATCGAGGAGCTGGAGCGCACGCGCCGCGGGATTTACGCCGGAGGAATTCTGTATCTGGATTTCGCCGGCAATCTCGATTCCTGCATCGCGCTCCGCACCATGGTGATGAAAAACGGCGTCGCCCACGTCCAGGCGGGTGGCGGCATTGTTGCGGACTCCACGCCGCAGGGCGAATATCAGGAGAGCGTGAACAAGTCAAAGGCGTTGCTCACGGCGCTCGGAAAAGCGCACCGGCGCTGGTAGCACCGACTTTAGTCTGTGCCCTCTTGGCCTCGACTGGATTGACCGGCCCAGGTACGTCTGGCTGACCTTCAATTCGGATGAACCGTATTAGAATCGAGGGGCTGGCACTGCATCATGATTCTGCTTCTCGACAACTACGATTCCTTCACCTACAACCTCGCGCAGTATCTCGGCGAGCTGGGTTGCAACATCGAAGTGCATCGCAACGACCGGATTACCGTCGAAGAGATTGCCCGGCGGAATCCGGAACGCATCGTAATTTCGCCAGGGCCGTGCACGCCCCAGGAGGCAGGCATTTCCGTGGAGCTCGTCGAGCGCCTAGCCGGGAAATTTCCCATCCTTGGTGTGTGCCTCGGCCACCAAGCCATTGGCGCTGCGTTTGGCGGCAAAATCATCCGTGCTCCCAAATTGTTTCACGGAAAAACGAGCCAGATCCATCATGACGGCAAGAATATTTTCCGCCAGTTGCCGGATCCCTTCACCGCCACGCGCTATCATTCCTTGATCGTGGAGAAAAAATCCCTGCCTCACGAGTTGACCATCACTGCGGAGACCGACGACGGCATCATCATGGGCTTCCGTCACCGCCGTCACAAGATCGAAGGCGTGCAGTTCCACCCCGAATCCGTCCTCACCGAATCCGGCAAGCAGCTCCTCAAGAATTTTCTTTCTTTGTAGGTGCGCAGCATGCGGCGCCCCAGCCGGCTTGGCTGACCCCTTCAGATGTCGAGCCCTCACCAATTCAAATCCGCCAAAATCGCCGCGTAGATCTCCATCCCTCTCCAAAATTGCCCCAGCCGCAAATTCTCATCCGAGCTGTGCTGATGATTGTCGTAATTCACAATCGGCACGCCCACCCAAAGTAGCCCCAGGTCTTCGAAGATATACATCGGTACGCTTCCCCCAGACGACGGCATAACCACGGTATTGTTGCCCGCCGCCGCTCGCACGACATCGACGATGGCCTTGGACATCGGCAGATCCATCGGCGTGCGCGAAGCCCGATAGCCGCCTTCGTAAATAACTTTGGCGATGCGCGCATGCGCGCGGCGCTCCTCCATCGTGGGTTCCTGGTCAATCACGAAGAATCCCTGCTTCTCGATAAATGCCGCGATTTGCTCAAACTTCTTCTTGGGATCCTCCCCTGTTACCAGCCGCGCCTCAAGCGAGGCCTCCGCCTTCTCCGGCACAACATTCTGGGCCTGCTCGCCCACATAGGCGCTACGCAATCCGCGAATGTTCAGCGAAGGCTGCATGATCAGTTCCACCAGCTTCTTTCCCCCACCGTCCGGTTTCGCAATGCCCAGTTCGCGTTGGAGATCGGCGTCGTTGTCCGGCATTTCTGCGAGCGCTTTTTTCTCCGCCTCGCCGAGCGGCGCGACATCGTCGTAATATCCCGCGATTAGCACGCGCCCATCGGCGTCCTTCATCGATGCCAGAAGCTGTGACAACTCCGTCGCCGGATTCGGCGCCCAGTTTCCGTAGTGCCCGCTGTGCAGCGCCCGGACTGCCCCGTACACGGTGACGTCGATGCCGACGTCTCCCCGATTTCCGAAGAAAACCAACGGCCGTCCCGATTGATGCACAGGGCCATCGGCGGTGATGAGCAGGTCCGCCCCCAGCAAATTCTTGTGCAGCTCAAGGGTTCGTCGCAGACTGCTCGATCCCGCCTCTTCTTCTCCCTCAAAAATGACCTTGAGATTCACAGCCAGCGGAATCTTCTTCGCCCTGAGTGCATCAAGTGCTGCCAGCAACGCCACGATCGGCGACTTGTCATCCGAGGACGAACGCGCGTAGAGCCGCCAATCGTCGTTATAGACGGCCCGATGTTGCGCACTGTTTTCCGGGAAGGGAATCTGCTTCCCACCCGCCTCAATAGCAGCATTGCGAAGGGCTGGCTCGAACGGTTTTCCATCCGTCCAGGCGGCCGGATCGACCGGCTGCCCGTCATAATGTGCATAAAAAGTCACCGTGCGTTTCGCTTCCGGCGTGATCAGCTTGCCGAAAACCACCGGCCCGCGCCCGCTGATAGGGAGCAAATGCGTTTCGATCCCACGCGCTTCGAGCATCTCGATCAGATGCGCCGCATTCTTCTGGATGTTCGGTGTGTCGCTGGCAATGTTCGGGATCGACAGGAATTCGCTCAGCTCGCGGATGATGCGGTCCTCGTTGTCCATCCGATAGTCGCGCACTTCCTGAGCAACTTGTCGAGGCACCGGAGGAGTTGACTTCTGCGCAAGCGCCGGATACGGTAACAGGGCAATCAACAGAGTGACCACTATGTTTCTCAAACGTTCCCTCCTGTAGCGCTCCCGGCGGCTTTGCTGCCGCAGGGCAACACGGCTAGCCCGGCGCGGCCTGCCAGCGATTCTATCTGACCCGTATGGTCTTTGCTCGTTTGCCGGTTTCTTCCCGCGGGGTGGAGCTCGGCGACAACACTTTGGGGTTGTAAATGAGTGAGTTTGCGCTGGAAGTTGAAAACCTCGTAAAAGTGTACGCCTCGCGCGGGAAAGCGCCGATCCGCGCCGTCGACGGCATGAGTTTCCGCGTGCCAAGCGGGATCATTTTCGGTCTGCTTGGACCCAACGGTGCAGGCAAGTCCACGCTGCTGCGCATGCTCTCAACGCTCACGCTCCCGACCGAAGGCACGGCGAAGATTCTCGGCTACGACGTCGTGAAAAAACCCATCGAAGTACGAAAGCGGATATCTTCCGTGATTCAGGCGACAGCGGTCGAGCTGCTCTTGTCCGTCAAAGATAATTTACTCACCTACGCGCGCTTCCAGGGACTCGACAAAGCGACGGCCGTGCGCCGCGCCGACGCGCTAATCGGGGAATTTCAGCTCGGCCCGGAAGTCGACCGCAAGGTGCAGGATTTGAGCGGCGGTTTCCGGCGCCGCGTTCAAGTCGCGAAAGTCTTCATGGTTGACACGCCGGTGCTCTTCCTAGATGAATTTTCCACCGGAATGGATCCCATCCTGAAGCGCCAGGTAATGAATCTTCTGCGCGCCGAAGTCGAGAAGGGAAGAACCATCATCCTGACGACTCAGGTTCTCAGCGAGGCAGAAGAGCTTTGCGACGATATCCTCATCATCAATAGGGGAAAACAGATCGCACGAGGCGACCTGAACACGCTGAAGCTGCTTTCCGAGGGCGTGTACGAAATCACGTTGGCTTTCGACCATCTGCCGGATAATATCCAGGCAGAGATTGCTGCACTCTCGCCCATCCGCTCCGCAATCGAAGCAAACGCGATTGATCTCGCGCTCAAGATCGAAGAAAGCCGGGTCATGGAGGTGGTCAGCGCGCTCTCGCGCAACCGCCATGTTCTGCGCGTCGAAGTCCGGGGTGCAAGCCTTGAAGATATTTTCGTCGAATTGACGACCCGCGAAGGGAGGGAACTCAAGTGAGCGCGCTATCCGCCGTTGTTTATCGTGAAATGAAGATTCGCGCGACGAACCTTACGTTTATTTTCTGGGATCTTTTCTTCCCGCTCCTCTACATGCTGGTCTTCGGCGTGGGCGTCAATTCCGCTCTTGGTGCTCCCACGGGGATCGGGAATGTGGGTTACAACGAGTTCTTTCTGGCCGGAGTTCTGGCCATGGCCAGTTTTGCAATCGCCTCGAATACCTCGTGGTCGTTTTTCCTCGACCGCGACAACGGCATCTTCTACGAAATGCTGACCTATCCCATGCGCCGCAGCGAATACCTGCTCGGAAAGGTCCTCTTCAACGTCCTCATCGCCGTAGCTCAGGCTGCCCTCACCCTCGCCGTTGGCCGAGCCCTGCTTGGCATTCGCCTTCAATGGCCGAAATTACCGCTGCTTCTCGCGGGGATGGCCATCGGCACGGCGGGCTGGTTTTTCTTTTATGCGATCTTTGCTTTGAGAATCCGCCGCAACGACATTTTTAACAGCATCACCAGCGTCTTCTACTTTGCCTTCATGTTCGCCAGCTCGATGTTCTATCCGCTCGAGCCGCTCCCCATCTGGTTCCGCCGGGCCGGGCTCTTGAATCCCATTACCTGGGAGATCGATTGGCTACGCTACACCTCCATCGGAATCGGCAATTTCCATTCGATTTTGCTCGAGGGGGCGGCGTTCCTGATTTTCTCGTTGGCCTGTTTTGCCTTGGCCGTGCGCTGCCTGAAGCAGCAGGAGTAGTTATCCCGGGTGGGGTTGGTCCTCTTGCCGATTGGCGCTGTTCCGGGAGAGCACCCCGGACACGAGGGCAGCCCTGCCCCAGTTAAGGACTGATTGGGCACAGTACCACCCGTTAGGCCGTTCTATCTTCTAGACTTAGAGTGCGCTTCTATCGGAGGATTCGTATAGTTATGCCTCGCCGCGCTTGGGCTACCATGCTGCTGCTTCTGCTGGCGGGCGCTCCCCTGCCTGCACGAGCTGCGGGCACTCCCAACCTGCTTCCCCTGGGTGTTGTCACGCAAGCCTCCGGCGCGCACTTCAATGCCGCCAAGGTCTCCGCAGGTTCCACCATTTACGACGGCGATGGCTTGTCCACGGAGGCCGAAGGAGCACTCCAATTCCGCGGTTCAGCTGCGCAGCTGTATCTGCCCGGATCCAGCGGGGTTACCTTGCATGGCCTGCCGATGAGAACGCAGGCACAGCTTCAAACCGGCACGGTGGTCTTCTCCACAGCGAAAGCTGCCGCCATGGAAATCATTGCCGATGAGGCTCTCATTCGCCCGGGTGCCGATGGTCCCACGGTGGCTCAAGTCACCATGATCGGCCCGAAGGAATTGCAGATCAGCGCTCGGCGCGGTGTCTTGCAATTTGCCTATGCGGGCGAAACCGAGAAGATAGCCGAAGGCGCGTCATACCGCATCGTTCTGGATCCTCCCGAAGCTGCGCCGCCTTTCCCCCAGCGGCCCCCAGTGAAGGCCGGACGTGAAAACAAGAAATTCAAAATTATCGTAATCGTGGCCGTCGCCTGGGCCACGGAATGGGCCCTGCACGAAGTCTTCGAAAGCCCCGACCGTCCTTGACCTCCTCCCCGGCCTGAAGTCCGGGGCCTTACGGCCCCACGGGGTAACTCCGAATTCTTTTTGAATCGAAATCCCGATTGTGAATCTAACTCCCGCTGGTAAATTCGGCCAGACTCGCCAGTTTCTCGCTGGCTGCCCCTGATGAGATGACGAAACTTGCGAGTCCGGCTGCCTCGCGAAAATTGGCCGCGCCATCTGCAGCAACGAGCGCAGCAGCAGCATTGACCACCACGATATCGCGCGCCGGTCCGGCTTCCCCTTCTAGGACCCGCCGTATGAGTGCAGCATTTTCGGCAGCCGTTCCTCCACGAATGGATTCGAGCGGCGCGCGCGCCACGCCGAACTCTTCCGGTGTCAACGTGAAGCGCCGGACCGCACCACCATGGACCTCCGCAACCAGCGTCTCGCCGGCGAGCGAAATCTCGTCCAGGCCCCCAGCCCCATGCACCACAAAGGCGCGCTCCACACCAAGCTCCGCCAGCGTCGCGGCCACTAGGTCGATCACATCCGCTGAAAAAACGCCCAGCACCTGCGATTGCGCCCCCGCTGGATTCGTGAGCGGCCCCAGAAGATTAAACACGGTACGCACGCCCATTTGTTTACGTGCGGGAGCAGCATGCCGCGTCGCCGTGTGTGCGACTTGCGCGAACAGAAATCCGATGCCAATCTCCCGGATGGCACGCCCATACTGTTCGAACGGCAAATCGATCCGTACCCCCAACGCTTCCAGCACGTCTGCCGATCCGCTTCGCGAGCTGACCGCGCGATTTCCATGCTTTGCAACGCGCGCGCCGGCCGCCGCCACAACGATGGCCGCCGCCGTCGAAATATTAAACGTGTTCGAGCCATCGCCGCCGGTTCCGCACGTGTCCACCATATTGGCGGGCCGCGCCTCGCCCTCCGCAAACACGCGTGCGGCGCGCCGTCGCATCACTCGCCCAAAGCCGGCAAGTTCCTGCACTTCGAGGGGCCGCCGATTAAGCGCCTCTAGCAACCGCACGATCTCCGGCGTTTCAACGTGGCCGGAGAGCAGCTCTTCCATCACCGCTTCCGCTTCCTGGTGCGCAAGGATGTGTCCAGCCTCGACGAGCTCGATCAGGGGAAGTGTCATTCGAAGGCGGCCCCGGTCGACCGCCGCACCGTTCTGCAGTCCGCACATTTTTTCGCCGCTTGCAGCCTCATTAGGCGCGTCCGTGTCCTTGCTCGATCTTAATGTTCCGAGTAAACTTTACAGTTTCGAGCATCCTCAAAATTCTAACATTGGTTGACTGCTCCATCGTCACACGGAAAACAGGACCGCGATGAAGATCCACGAGTATCAAGCGAAGGCGATTCTAGCGCGCTATGGCGTGACCACTCCTCGCGGCGAAGTCGCCTTCACCAAGGAAGAAGCGCGCGAAGCGGCGCAGCGCCTGAAGTCGCACATCACCGTCGTGAAAGCCCAAATCCACGCGGGCGGCCGGGGCAAAGCAGGCGGCGTGAAGCTGGCGCGTTCCTCCGATGAGGCCGCCGATATCGCCGGCCACATTCTCGGCATGAAATTGGTCACTCCGCAAACCGGTCCCGCCGGACGCATCGTCAAGCGTCTTCTCATCGAAGAAGGCCTCGACATCAAGCGCGAACTTTACCTCGGCCTGCTCGTGGATCGTGCCACCGGCCGCGTGGTATTCATGGCCAGCGCCGCGGGCGGCATGGAAATCGAGGAAGTCGCCAAGGAAAATCCCGGCGCCATTTTGCGCGAAGCGATTCATCCTGCGGTGGGTCTGCAGCCGTATCAAACTCGCAAGATTGCGTTTGGCCTCGGCCTGCCCATCGAAGTGGTGAACTCCGCGACACCGTTCCTCCAGGCTCTCTACCGAGCTTTCATCGATACGGATGCCTCGCTGCTCGAAATCAATCCTTGCGTGCTGACCGGCGAAGGCAAACTCGTCGCGCTCGACGCCAAGATGACCTTTGACGACAACGCACTCTTCCGTCACAAGGAACTGCGCGAGCTGCGCGACTTTGATGAAGAAGATCCCCTCGAAGTCGAAGCCTCCAAGCATGGGCTCAACTACATCAAGCTCGATGGCAGCGTGGCCTGCATGGTCAACGGCGCCGGTCTGGCTATGGCCACCATGGACATCATTAAGTATGCCGGCGGCTCTCCTGCAAACTTCCTCGACGTCGGCGGCGGCGCCTCTGCCGAACAGGTGAAAAACGCTTTCCGCATCCTCATGAGCGATCCGGAAGTCAAAGCCGTGTTCATCAATATTTTCGGCGGCATCTTGCGCTGCGACGTCCTCGCCACCGGGGTGGTCGCTGCTGCCAAGGATTTGCAATTGAGAGTCCCCGTGGTCGTTCGAATGGAGGGAACCAACGTCGAAGTCGGCCAGCAAATTCTCCGCGACAGCGGCTTGAATTTCACCATCGCCGACGGCATGAAGGACGGCGCGCAAAAGGTCGTGGCCCTCGGGGTAGGTGCGCGATGAGTATCTTGGTAAACGAAAAAACTCGCCTGCTCGTCCAGGGATTTACGGGGCGTGAGGGAACTTTCCATGCTCAACAAATGATTGAGTACGGCACGAATGTGGTTGGCGGCGTGACGCCAGGCAAAGGCGGAACGAAACATCTCGAGCGCCCGGTCTTCAACACCGTGGCTGACGCCGCGAAAGCCACCAGCGCAAACGCCTCTGTGATTTTCGTTCCCCCACCCTACGCCGCCGACGCCATCTTAGAGGCTGCGAACGCCGAGCTACCGCTCATCGTTTGCATCACCGAAGGCATCCCCGCCATTGACATGGTACGGGTCGCCTCCGTTGTGGACTTCAAGAAAACGCGTCTGATCGGCCCGAACTGCCCGGGCATCATTTCCCCCGGCAAGTGCAAAATTGGCATCATGCCGGGCCGTATACACAAGCAGGGAAATGTCGGCGTCGTCAGCCGCAGCGGCACGTTGACCTACGAGGCTGTCCATCAATTGACGCAGCTCGACATCGGCCAATCCACCTGCATCGGCATTGGCGGCGATCCCATCATCGGCACGACGTTTCTCGACGCCATCCAGTTTTTCAACGCCGATCCGGACACCCTCGCCGTCATCCTGATCGGCGAAATCGGCGGCAACGCGGAAGAGCGCGCTGCGGAGTGGATCAAGGCCAACATGGAGAAGCCCGTCGTTGGCTTTATCGCCGGCCAAACCGCCCCGCCGGGACGTCGCATGGGCCACGCCGGAGCGATCATCAGTGGCGGCCAGGGCACCGCCAAAGACAAGTACGACGCGATGGCCGCCGCCGGCATCCGCACCGTCAAAACGCCCGCGGACCTCGGCGCCACCGTCGCCTCCGCCTTGAAATAGCTTTGGCCGTTTTCTTTTTTGGCCCTGCGGTTTAGCGGCAGGACATATCCGCCCGGTAGCGCCGGCATCTTGCCGGCAAATTTTGCAGTTCAATGGGGAGGAACTCTCTCGTGGCAATCGAGCGCACTTTTGCAATCATCAAACCCGACGCCGTCAGTCGCGGTCAACAGGGAGAGATTCTCTCTCGCATCCACAGCGCGGGCTTCAAGATCATGGCTATAAAATCTATGCGCTTGACCAAAGAAGAAGCCGGCGGCTTCTACGCGGTCCACAAAGAGCGCCCCTTCTTCCCCGAACTCACCGATTTCATGAGCTCCGGCAAAATCTTCGCCATGGTCCTCGAAGCAGAAGGCGCCATCCTGAAGTGGCGCGACACCATGGGCGCCACCGACCCGAAGAAAGCCGCGCCAGGCACCATTCGCCACGATCTCGGCACCAGCATCGGCAGCAATTGCACCCACGGCTCGGATGCCCCTGAAACCGCCACCTTCGAAATCGGCTACTTCTTCTCCGGTCTCGAACTGATCTGACCACCCGACAGGGGCGAAATCCCGAGGAGCCCGCCGCGGCGGGCGAGGAAGGATCCTTCCCCTGGTTACTTCTTTACCGCATTCCTTCTACACTCTTTCCCATGGATCCCGTCCGCGAACTCGGCCGCACCCTCCTCGTTCTCGGCGCCCTGCTCTTCTCCGTTGGCGCGGTACTTTATTTCGACGGAAAACTCCCATTGCGTCTCGGCCACCTCCCCGGCGACATCATCCATAGAGGCGAACACACCACTTTCTATTTCCCCATCGTCACCTGTCTCGTCCTCAGCCTCGGCCTCTCTCTCCTCTTCTGGCTTTTTGGACATCTCCGCAAATAACCGGGTCTTTTGGTTTACCTCCTTGTGGCCCTAACTTCCTTACCTTATTTTCTCCACGCCAAACTCCGCGCGAATAAAAGCCTTGATCCCTTCCTCCCCCGTCAATCGCAGGCACAGCAATTTGCCCTGGCGCTCGACATCGATGTGAAAATCAAAGAACGGGCAGCACTTGCTTTCCGCGCCGACCCACTCCGCCAGCTCAGCAAGCGATATGTCCGTCGGGCGGTACTGAAATTCGTAGCCTTTCGCTGTTTCCGCGATCGCCTTTCGCAGCGCCTGCAATTTCTCTCCCAATTGCTGATGGCGCGCCCGCTCCGCCGGATTCAGCGCTTTGGTGTTGCAATAGAATTTGCTTTGTGTCGTTGCCACTTGTTTCTCCTGCTCCATGAGTGCGGTTGAGTCTTGAGCAACGAGCTCTGGCGCTTCGCCGCCCACAATCAGTAGCGCCAGCGCCGCACTTGCGGTCACCGCCGCCCTTCTTTTGCTCACTTTTCCAAACCGTTCCCGGTTGCTATTCATGGCTTTCCTCCAAAATAGGATTTGCCACGTCCCATCCCCG
>Ga0209056_10001908_pt1 | contig 22775 bp, 15 predicted proteins | sample GraSoiAngelo_114_FD_185876 | JGI IMG/M metagenome (GOLD analysis project Ga0209056, IMG submission 185876) | Grasslands soil microbial communities from the Angelo Coastal Reserve, California, USA - 14_0903_13_40cm (SPAdes) (version 2) | ecosystem: Environmental > Terrestrial > Soil > Grasslands...
CGTATCGTCGTTCTCGAAGCACAAGCCTGTCAAGCCAGCCGGCAAAATAGTTCGGTGGACGGTGGGGATTCTGGTGGATAATTCGGGACCCGCCGCACGTTCTTGTTCATCTTCTTCGGGGGATAGCTCTCTCTGCTTGCCGGGCCTTTTCCACCGCGCCTCGCAATCTCTCTGGGAGACTAGCCCAACTTCCGCAGTTGAGGTAGTCAAACGGCGCGGCCGTATGGTCGCGCCGTTCGTATCTCGCGGCGCCGTCAGCAGCGCGATGGCGACAACCGCGTGTAGTGCCGACCAAGTTCATTGACTTCGTCGGTCACGATGCTCGATAAGCTAGACAATGTATCTGCGTCACACGACGCGCCGGAAGGACGGCAAGGTCCACCGGTACTGGCGGCTGGTCCGTTCCGTCCGCGTCGGCCGCAAAGTCGTCCAGCAAACCGTCGCCCACCTCGGGGAACTCGACGCCCAAGGCCGCGCCCGCGCCCGGGCGCTGGCGCGCGCGATCACCGGCGACCGCGAGCAGCCCGATCTATTCGTCACCGCCGACGCCGACGAGACCATTCCCGTCCGACTCAAGCGGATTCGCCTGGAGCGGGGGCGCACCTTCGGCGACGTGTGGTTGGGCTGGTTGCTCTGGCGTGCGCTGCGGCTCGATGAAGTCCTGGACCAGTGGCTGCCCGAGGGGCGGGAAGCGGTCCCGTGGGCGACGATGGCGGCGGTGCTGGTGCTCGCCCGGCTGTGCGAGCCGTCGAGTGAGCTACACATCGCGGAGGCCTGGTATCGCCGGACCGCCCTGGAGGACCTGCTCACACTGCCGGCGCCGCTGGTCAATGACGACCGGCTCTATCGGGCGCTCGATCGGCTGCTCCCCCATAAGCACGCCCTCGAGCAGCATCTCGTGGCCCGGCTCGGGGAGTTGTTCGCCCTCGACTACGACCTGCTGCTCTACGACGTGACGAGCGTCTACTTCGAGGGATTGGCCGACGCGAACCCCTTGGCGCAGCGCGGCCACAGCCGCGCTCATCGCCCGGACTGTAAGCAGGTGTGTCTGGCCCTGGTCGTCACGCGGGAGGGGATGCCGGTCGGCTACGAGGTGTTCGCCGGCAATCGCACCGACGTCACCACGGTCGAGGAGATCGTCGAGGCGATGGAGGCGCGCTACGGTCTGGCCCAGCGGATCTGGGTCATGGACCGGGGCATGACGAGCGAAGACAACCTCGAGTGGCTGCGCGCGACGGGGCGGCGGTATCTGGTCGGGACGCCCAAGAGTGAGCTGCGCAAATGGGCCCGGGCCATCGCGGATGCCCGGGACTGGCAGGTGGTCCGGGACGGGATCGAAGCCAAGCAGTGTGTCGGGCCGGACGGGGTGGAGACCTTCGTGCTCATCCGCTCCGTGGAGCGGCGCGAGAAAGAACGGGCCATGCACGCGCGCTTCGCGCGGCGGATCGAGGATCGCTTGACGCGGCTGGGGCGGCGCGTGGACCAGGCCCGCCGCCCCCTCGACGTCCGGCGCTTGGAACGCCAGGTCGGGCGTCTGCTCGAACAGAATCAGCGAGCCGCCGGCCGCTACGTCATCGAGTTCGTGCCCGACCTGACGCGCCGGGCCGGCGTGCGGTTGCAGTGGGTGGCGCGCCCCGAATGGGACGACTGGGCCCGCTGGAGCGAAGGCTGTTATGTGCTGCGCACCAACGTCGCCGACTGGACGCCCGAGGACCTGTGGCGCACGTACATCCAGCTCACCGACGCGGAGGCGGCGTTTCGCATCCAGAAAAGTGAGCTGGGGATTCGTCCCGTCTGGCACCAGCGTGAGGACCGTGTCCAGGCCCACATCCTCGTCTGCTTCTTGGCCTACGTGCTGTGGAAAACGCTCGAGCAGTGGCAGCGCCGCGCCGGCCTCGGCCAGAGTCCGCGCACGATCCTCGACGAACTCCGCCGCATCCAGAGCACCGACGTCGTGCTGCCCACCGAGGATGGCCGCGACCTCCGCCTGCGCTGCGTGGTGCGGCCGGACGCCGCGCAGGCCGCCCTCCTCGATCGCCTCGGGCTCGACCTCCCCCAGCGCCTGCGCGTGCCGCCCCCCGTTGCCCGAACGTCGGAGGTGTAGTGCCGACTTTTTCCCTAAGTGCCCGGAACTACGACCCTGACCCCCTCGAACTGCGGAAGTTGGGCTAGCGAACCAGCTCTTGAAGCCGCGTCTTCAACGGGTCCTGCAGACGGGACGCGGCGTCGGTGTCGATCAGCTCAATGAAGGCGGGAATACCGGAGAAGCCGGTAGCGGCCAGGATGAGATCGTCCGGCGGCCGGAACGACGGCAGGCCGAACGTGATCGTCGTGAGCGGCAGCTTCGGCAGATCGGGCGCGTACTCGGTCTGGAGCTGATAGCGGAGATCGGTGAGCAGCGCGCCGAGGCCGGCTGCGTGGCTGATCGCCAGCTGGGTGACCAGCGCGTTGACGACGAACTGGCGGATGTGCTCGACGCGGCGTTCACCCTTGCCGGCGAGCCCTTGCCGCATCTGCGACAACGCGTAGGTGGACGTGAAGCTGACGACCCAGCGCACGGGGGAGGCCATGGTGATGGTCTTGGTCTCGCGATCGTTCCTGACCTCGTGCGCGTATTCCCACGGGTAGAGCGCGAGGCGGTTGCCCACCAGCGTCAGCCACTGCGGGTCGAACTCCGACGGCACATCGAAGGGGCGGCTGGAAAACGGCCGGTAGTTCTGCTGGAGCTGCGCGAAGGCGCGGTCGGCGCCCGTGTGATCGCCTTTCGCTCCGAGATACTTGCTGAACACTCGCTCGGGCGAGAGAACGGGCCGCAGGGTCTCCAGGTGCGCCGCGAGCTGCTCTTGCAGGAACTTGGAGACGATTTCCGTCTTGCGACGGAGCTCCGTGAGCTCCTGAAGCGTCAAAGTTTTGGCTCGTTTATCTGGCCCGCTCATCCGGTGCCTCCTGGACGCGCGGGTAGTCTAGCCTTCCGAAGTCGCCGAAGTACAGCAGATTGAGGAGGGACGCGAACGACCCACCCGGAGTAAAATCGCCCTGCGCCGCTCTCGGATTCTTCCGGAAAGGAGGGGGCGCTATGCTGACGATCCGCGCGGTCTCCTTCAAGGGGCGGCCACTCGACCGGGAGCTGACAGCTCGCTTCGAGGAAGCCGGGGGAACCATCGGGCGAGGGGAGACCAACACGCTGGTGCTCTCGGATCCCGAGCGGTTCATCTCGCGCACGCACGCCACCATCGCCTTCCAGGCCGGCGGTTACGTCATCACGGACACCGGCACGAAGAACCCGGTCGTCGTGAACGGGCGGCCGCTGGGCTCGGGCAGCCAGGCGCGGCTCGGGAACGGGGACAAGATCAAGGTCGGGGACTATATCCTCGAGGTGGCCGTGGCGCCGCACAGCGCGCCGCAGGTGGCGCCCACCAAGGCGGAGGCGCCGAACCCATTCGACCCGTTCGCCGATCTCCTGCCTCCGGGCGAGCGATCGGCGCCGCGCGCGGACCCTGTCATCCCGCCGCACGTGACGCCTGTAGTTCCCACGCGGCCTCCGGTTGCCACCCCGCACATTCCTGAATTCTCCCCGGATGACCCACTGGTGGGAATACGTGGACGCGAGCCGAGCATCGACGAGCTGTTCGGGCTCAAGTCGTCGGGCGCGCCCGATCTCATGTCGCCGGATCTGCCTCTGGGCAAGTCGCCGGCTTCCGGCGGCGTGGTGGATCCACTCGATGTTCTCGCGGGGACGCTGAGGCCGGTCCCGCCGCCGTCCGTCCCCGACCACGGGCACGAGCTCTTCACGCCGTACGCCCCACCCAAGGCGAAGCCGGAGCCCGTGCTCAAGCCCATGGCCGACGCGGCGCCGTCGGCTCCGCAACCAAGCGCGCCGCCCGCGCCGGCCGGGCCGCCGCCCCAGCCGATGAGCGTGGTGCCTCCGGGGCCACAGGAGCAGATGCTGCTTCGAGCCTTCCTGCAGGGGGCGGGCATTCCCGGAATCCAGTCCAAGAGTCTGACCCCCGAGACGATGGAGGCGATCGGCAAGCTCCTGCGCGAGGCCGTGCTCGGCACGCTGGACCTCTTGCGCGCCCGCGGGCTCGCGAAGAGCGAGATGCGGGCCGACGTCACCATGATCATGGCGCAGGACAACAACCCCCTGAAGTTCTCGCCGACGGTGGAGGCGGCGCTGACGCACCTGCTGGCGCCGCAGATGCACGGCTTCACGCCACCACTCCGCGCCATGAAGGACGCCTACGACGACCTGCGCGCTCACCAGCTCGGCCTCCTCGCCGGCATGCGCGCGGCGCTGGAGGAAGTGTTTGCGCGCTTCGCGCCTCAGGAGCTGGCGAAGCGCCTGTCCGACCAGTCCATGCTCGACGACCTGCTGCCGATGAATCGCAAGGCGAAGCTGTGGGATCTCTTCCTCGAGCGCCACGCGGCGGTCTCCGGCGAGGCCCGCGAGGACATCAACGCCGCCTTCGGCAAGGCCTTCCGTCGCGCCTACGAGGCGCAAGTCAAGAAGCTGCGCGGCGGGCGGGCATAGGCGCCCGCGGTCTGCCATGAGCAAGGGACAGCCACTCACGACGAGTCAGCAGGTCGTGGTCTGGGCACGCGGCAAACTGGGCGCGAAAGTCGGACGAGGAGAGTGCTGGGACCTCGGTGAGCAAGCGCTCAAGCAAGCCGGCGCGCAGACATCCAATGACCTCGGCCCTGTCAAGGACGACTCGGATTACATCTGGGGTGATCCCGTCGACGACGTCAGCCACGTCGAGCCCGGTGACATTCTCCAGATCCGAAATCACCTCGTGACGACGACCACCCTGATCGAGTACACCTTCAAGGACGGAACCACGGGGACGCAGACGAAGGAATCGACGGCCAAACGCGGCCACCACACCGCCATCGTGAATGGGACGGTGGACGCCAATGGCGCGGTCAGGACCCTGGAACAGCACGTGAGGCCCGGAGGGGACATCGTTCAGAACATGCGTCTCTACACGCGCGATGTTCCGTCGGTAGTGACCAAGACGTCTGAACGGCGAACGTACCCGGGCACGAAAAGGCTCGAATTGGCCGACGTCAAAACGACGGTGACCATCAAGGTCACCGGTACGATCTGGCCTTACCGACCTAAGCCGAAATAGATTCTCGTCACGCGGGCGCGCGAGTCGAACGGCTCTCGAGGAGCCAGGCGAACTCTTCCGTCGTCGGCAGTCCGGCGCAGCCGAGCATCAGCGACTCGCCGTCCACTCGGCCTCGCGTCCACCAGAGCCCCTTCCATCCCGTGCTCTCGCTCCAGGCGCGCAGCGCTTCTCCCTCGGCGAGCGGCCCGAAGGCCTCGACGGAGGACAGAGCGCGCAACGGACCGATCGAGCCGTCGGGATCGGCGGAGGACCGGACCGCGAGGACGCTGTGCGCGAGCGCGCTGTCGAGATCGTCGGCGCCGCGGGTCGGATCGAGCACAGCGAGCGCCGCGTCTTCCAGCTCCGCGAACCATTCGGCGCCGTCGAACACGGCGTGCGCCGCGGCGGCATACGAGGGCAACGCCATGGCGATCGTCAGCGGGAAATGGCGGCCCACTCGGTCGACGCTCGGCATCAGGACACCGGCCCAGCCGCTCTGGCCCACGAGCCCAGGGAGAAAGACGAAGCGCCAGATCGGCATGGTGAGATACGAATCGAACCAGCCTTCCAGGAGGGTGTCGCGCGTTGCCTGGAGCACGTCCTGCAGCCAGGCATCCCACGGCTTGACGAACTCCGGCGACAGCCGGCGAGTCGCGAAGTCGCCCAGGCTCGGGAGCTTCCCGTACCATCCCGGAATCGGACCGCGCACCGCCTCGGTCACAGGGCCGTGGGGCAGCGGAACTGGCTGAGCTCGGGCAGGCGGAAGGGATTGCGCACGCTCGAGGCGAAGATCTCGAAGGTCGTGCGGCGGCCCTCGACATTGATCGTCGCGACGAACCGCTCCGATTGCTTGGTGTCGGCGATCTGCACACCGTCGAACATGCGGAAGAGCGCCCACGGCCCCTCGAACTTGATGCCGCTCGAGCCCGAAGCCGGCGCCGGCGAGATGGACGCGCGCACCATGCTGCGGCCTCCGGGCCCGGGGAACTGCACGGGGACCGCGACCTGGGGGCCGTGGGAATATTTCACGAGCTTTCCGTCCACGTCCAGGATGAACTGCTGGATCGAGGCGTCCATCTCCATCGGCTTGAACTCCAGCTGGATACTTGGCGCGCTTCCACCGCCGCGGAAGAAGACGTCGCGGATGACTTGAGCCCGCTGGAACTCTGCGAGCGCCGCCGACTGCCCCATGGCCGGGTCTTTGAAGCGCCAGGGCTTCTGACCGGTATCGACGTGCGGCGCCAGGTACTTCTGGAAGAAGCTCTCGAGCAGGCCGCTCTGCGCGAAGATGCGCGCGAAGTCTTCGGGCGTCACGTCCTGGGAGCTGCTTCGGACGAAGGGATAACGGCCGCCGGTCGCCTTGACGCAGAAGTCAGTCACCTGCGCACGCAGCTCGGCATCGATGCGCTCGCGCGTCTTGCCGACCGTCGTCCGCGTGCCGCCCTTCGCCAGCGACTCGAGCATCGAGCGAAGCGGCTCCGGTTGCCGGGAGGCCTCGGCGATGAGCTTGTTCGCTGTGTCGGTCGCCGGGAGCGACTGGCCCGTGTCGAGCGCGGTCTTGGCGGCAACCAGCCACTGGAAGACGTCATTGAGAAGCTGGACCAGGCCGTCGATGGGCGGCGGCGCGTTTCCGCCCGGGCCGCTGACGAACTTGCGGATGTCTTCGAACTGGTCGTCGACCAGGGACTTCTCGAGAGCGCCGAAGGGAACGCCCGTCACGGTCTGGCGCGCCCGGCTCGCCATATCCTGCGCCCTCCCGGCCAGTCCCCCCAGTCCCTCTTTGTCGGCGGCCGAGAGGCTTGTCTCGCGCTCGATGGCTTTCATCAACGCCTTCAGCGGCGTGTCCGGCGCCGACAGGATGCGGGTGATTTCGATGGTCTTGGCGAGGTCGCGGTCGCGAATGATCGAGATGTCGCTGATGAACTGCCGCCAGATGCGGCGATAGTCCTCGAGATAGAGCCGCCGGACTGCCTCGGTAGCCCCCGGGGTCGACGCCAGCGTGCTTCTGGCCGCGCCCAGCACCCACGTCTCCTCCTCGGCCAGCTGGAGGGTACTCGTCTCGACGCGCCCGGTGAAGTGCCGGTAGTAGCCGTCCTTGGTGTAGAGGCCCGGCACCCCCTTCGTGAGCGGTTGTCGGCTCTCCCGCTCGAAGACCAGCATGCCCTTGGGGCCGGCTTTGTCGGCGATGGTGAAGTCCTTGAGGTCCTGGATCGGCTCCCGCTTCAGTCGCCCGTAGACCCGGTTCGCGAGGGAGTCACGGCCGATCACGGTCCGCACGCGGGCAATCAGCTCGTCGTTGCGGGGAACCGTCGGATCAACCCATCCCCGGTCGTAGAGCGCGTCGAAGTGCACCTTCAGGGCCTTGGGCCCGGCGTCGGCGCCGAGCAGCTGGTCGCCCCGCGTCTGATACCAGCGCCACACAGCCTCGGGATCGAGATGCTTCGGGTCATAGAGCATGAGGTAGGTCTTCAGCGCGTCGTAGGATTCGTCCAGACTGCCTGGCGCCTCCACGCGAAGGTACTGCTCGAGGTAGGTCGCGAGCGAGGGAAGGAAGGTGTCCTGGAGCATTCGCCGGTAGGCGGCCCCACTCGCGGCCTCGAGCTTGCCACCCTGGTAGAGGCCGAAGCGCCATGACCACGGCACGGAGCCGTCCGTGGTGGCGCTTGTCTCGGCGAGACCGTGCACGCCCGTCAGCGTCGGCAGGAGTGCGGTAAGGTCGCTCCTGGCGCCGGCGCGGACGGCCGTCACCTGCTTCTGAACTTCTCCGAACCTCGCCGTCACCTCTGCGAGGTAGCGCCTGTTGTGCGCGGCGCTGAGCCACCACGCCAGGGCGAGGAGCATCAGCGTGCCCGCGCAGGCCGCGATGGCGCCGGTCTGGAGCCATTGGCGGCGGCGCTCCCAGCGGAGGTCGAACCCGGCCAGCCCGGCCTCCGGGAACACGACCTCGCGCAGCAGGCGAGTGAGAAAGTAGCTCCGGCCGCTCGGGTGTTGCGCGGGCAGGAGCTTGCGCTCGAGGCCCAGTCCCCGCGCGAGCGCCCCCATGACGCGGTCGATCGGGCTTCCTTCCTGCGTGCCGCTCGTGAAGTAGACGCCGCGGAAGAGGAGCGGCGCTTCGAACCTGGTGGGGGCGAAGGCGGCATCGACGAACTGCACGAGACGGTCTCGCAGCAGGGCGAACTGCTGGGGGAAGCCGTAGAGCAACGCGCGCCGCGCCGGGTCCCGCTCGTCCTCGAGACGCTCGGGCAGGCGATCGTACAGGCGCTTCTCCAGGCGCTGAAGCTCGGCCGACATCGCCGCGGGGTCGAGCCCTTTCTTGCCGTAGGGGAGCGAGAAGCCCCACGCCTGCGCGCGCTCCTCCTTACCGAGCGTCGCGAAGAACTCACTGAAGCCGGCGAGCAGATCGCCCTTCGTCACCAGCACGTAGACCGGAATGCGCACGCCGAGCTCCTGGTAGAGCTCCTGCACTCGGGAGCGAAGCGCCTGGGCGTGCGTCTCACGCTCCGCCGGCGACTGCTGCAGAAGATCACCGACGCTGACCGTGACCAGCACGCCGTTGATGGGGCGGCGGGGACGGGATTTCTTGAGAAGCTGGAGGAAGCTCTTCCAGGCCGCCGCGTCGACGTCACGATCGCTCTGCTGGGTGGTGTACCGCCCCGCGGTGTCGAGGAATACGGCCTCGTCGGTAAACCACCAGTCGCAGTTGCGGGTGCCGCCGACGCCGCGCACGGCCTCACGGCCGAGCCGATCCGCGAGCGGGAAGCGCAGCCCGGAGTTGATCAGTGCGGTCGTCTTGCCGGCGCCCGGGGCGCCGATGAAGGCGTACCAGGGCAGATTGTAGAGTTGTTGCTGCGAGCCGAGCGCGCGAATCCGGGCCCACAGCGAGGGACGCTCGGCGCCGAAGCGAAGCTTTTTCAGGAGCCCGAGCGCCTCCTCGAAGCGCTGCCGGAGCTGTGCCGCCTCCTCCGCCCCCACGTCGGGCCGCGTCTGCGCCGAGGCCGGTCCTCGAAGAAGGCCGTCCGTCAGCGCCGCGTTGGCGCGCTTGGCCTTGACGAACCGCCAGCCCGCCCGCGCGGCGGGACTCAGCACGATGATTGCGATCTGGATCCAGCGAACCGTCTCCGATTCGAACGGGCGGAAGTTGCTGATCGAGATGGTGGGGCCGCCCCACCAGACGAGCAGGGCCAGCGCCAGCAGTCCGACGGCCAGCAGCACCCAGTAGCTGAAGATCAGCTTGAGGATCGCGCCAACGAGCTTCATGGCGTCCGCGGAGACGTGCCGGCCGCCTTGTCGCCCGCTGGTACGTAGAGCGTGATCTCCACGCGGCGGTTCCGGGCTCGGCCCTGGGGCGTGTCGTTCGCCTCGACCGGCTCGGCGTCCCCCCGGCCGTCGGCGCGTATGCGCCCGGGGCCCACGCCCGCTGCCAGGAGCCGCGCGACCGACTCCGCACGCGCCCTGGAGAGCTCCCAGTTCGACGGAAAACGCAGCGTGCGAATCGGAACATTGTCCGAGTGACCGATCACGTCGATCTGACCGGGCACACTCCTGAGGGCGTCCGCGATGCGGGTGAGAAGCCACTGGTCGTCGGCGCTGACCGTGGCCTCGCCGGGCTTGAACAGCCCGTCACCCAGAATGGTCACCACGCTCCGGTCGAGGTGATCGTCGACCTTGACGAGCCCGCGCCGGATCTCATCGGCGAGGAATGTCGCCAGCCGCGGCGCTGCGGCTGCCCGGGGGGCCACGGGCGCAGCGACGCGCAGGCCGGCGATGTCCGCTGCGAGCTTGTCGGAGGCCCGGCCCAGGCTCCAGTCGAAGCCGACGTAGATGCCGAGCAGTGCCAGGGCCGTGACCGCCCCGATGACCCAGAGTGGCAACCAGCCGAGCCGCCGTTGAGCGACACCCGCGACGCCCTGCCAGTTCGGAGAGAGGTCACGCTCGTATTCCCCGCGCTGCTTTCGGATGATCATGAGGAGCCGCTGGCGGATCGCCTCGAGCTGACGCTGACCGCCCTCGACGATCCGATATCGCCCCTCGAAGCCGAACTCGAGGCAGACGTACATGAGCTCGAGCAGATCCACGTTGGCCTGAGGGTTCTCGGCGAGTCTGGCCAGGAGCTGGAAGAACTTCTCTCCGCCGCCGGTCTCGCCGTGGAACAGGGCCAGCAGACCCTGGTGCGCCCATGCGCCCGAGGCGCCCAGGGGCGTGCTGGTGGCGGTCTCGTCGATCAGGGTGCAGAGGGCGTAGCGGGCGGCGACGATCTTCTCCGTCGGGACGCCGGCCGTCCTCGCCTGCGCCTCGAACTGTCGGACGCCCTGGGCGAGGCTGTCCCGCAACGCCGTCGGGTTCGGATGCTGCACCGACGACCTCAGCTGCGGCAGGACGTTCAGCAGGCGGTTCGCCGCGGCGACGAGCGGATTGAGTCCGCTGCTGACGGAGGCGACGTCGGACCCTTCCGCCTGCTCCGCGGGCGTCTGGCGTTGCTCGGCCGGTGCCGGTCGCCCCGGCGCCGGGCGCCCTCCCGGCACGGGCATGATGACTGTGCGGTCGAGACCCAGGTCCGCGAACGGATCGTCAGGCACCGCGCACCGCCCAGAACTCGAGCTCGAGTCCGGGGAACTCGCCCGCGATATGCATCGCGAGCGCCCTGGACTGCTCGGTCACTTTCCAGAGGTCGGCGCCTCGATCCAGCTCGAAGTAGAGGAATCCCGCATGATAGGGGATCTGCCGCGGCGCGACGGGCAGGCTGCGCAGCGCGATGCCCGGGAGATTGAGATTGACCAGATCCCTGATGCGCTCGACCGGACCGATCTTGATGAGTGTCGGCAGACTGGCCTGAAGCCGCTCGGGCTGGAGCTGCGCCTTGGCGGCGAGCACGAACCGCGCGGTTTTGATCAGGTCGCTGTCCGGAATGGCGGCGACGCGCAGCCCGTAGGCGCGCTCCTGCAGCTCGATGGAAATGGCGTTGCGCTCCAGCACCATCGACAGCGAGCGTCGGATGTCGGCGATCACTGGCCCGAAGGAGCCGGCCAGGTCGTCATGGCGATAGACGGGATACGCAATGGGGCGGCGCGTGTCGCGCGTGAACGTGGAGAGCTCGCCCGCGAGCATGAGGCACGCCGCGTACAGGCGCTCCGGGTGCAGCGGGACGGTCGCCGCGAGGTGCGCGAAGAGCGGTTCGAAGCGATTCATGACTTCCAGCCACAGAAATTCGGCGATCTCGCCGACGCCTCCGGGCCCGGGCTGAGACATTCGCGTCGCGAGCGCGTCGCCGCGCTGGTGCAGAAGCCCGTGAACGTCGCGCAGGAGACTGGCCAACGAAGGAGCGCCGCCGACGTCCAGCATCGGCGGCACGTAGCCATTGGTGTCGAGCACGACGCGGTTGTCGGCTCGGCGCTCGACGACACGGGCGACCCCGAGGCCGGTATATGCCGCCGTGACGTCCGCCTCCTTCAAGAGCTGCAGGCGCAGCCGGCCGATCTGGATCAGCGCTGTCCGATCGAACGACGCGTTGCTGTCCTTGACCTCCAGCTCGCCGGCGACGTAGCGCGCCAGGGTATCGGCGCCGGCGCCGCCCAGGTCGGCCTCGTCGACACCGGGCCGCCGCACGGGGAGGGACAGAATCACGAGGGCGTCCCGCAGCGTCGCCGGGACGTCCAGCGGCGGCGGGAGTGGATCGCGGGCCGGGCAATCGAACGGCGTGCCGTCCGGGAGCACCCCCCGCGCGCTCCGCACGGCCAGCTTGCCGAGCTCGAGCAGGGATTCGTCGACCGCGAGCTCCAGGAAGCCCCAGGAGTGCGGGCCCAAGGCCCGAGTCCGCTGCTCGATCTGCGCTTCGAGGTGGCGGTCGTGTTGCTGGAAGTGCTGGGGCTGGAGGAAGGTCCCCTCGGACCAGATGATTCGGTTGTCCCAGCTCACCGTCGGCTCACTTCACGGCCAGCGTGATGGTTCGTGCCTGGATGCCGAGTGTGAGCGTGGCGCTTCCCTTCGCCGGCACCGGCACCGCCTGCCGCCAGCGCGACTGCTCGAGGTCGCGGAACGCCGCGACCACGCCGAAGAACTTCGTGTCCGGCTGAAGCTGTCGGCGATACTGTCGAGTCTCGGCGGGCTGCAGCTGGAACTCTTCGCGCCCGACCAGCTCGCCACCGAGCGTCTCTTGCTCCTTGTCGAAGAGCGAGAAGAAGTCCGCGCTGTTGAACGCCGCGACCGACTTGAGCTCGTACACGCGCACCACGATGGGTGACGCACGACCCCCGCGGTCGGGGTTGACGCCCCCGTCGGCATTGATCGCACCCCGCAGGAGCGGCGGACCGCTGCTGCAGCCCACGGCGAGCACGAGGCTGCAGGCGAGTGGCAGCAGAGACCTAGACCATCGCATGCCAGCCCTCCCGGGAGTGCGGCCGAAGGGACCGCATGGTTGGTGCACCGAGGAGCCTACCGCCGACCCACGGGCCGATCAAGCGCATCATCGAGAAACCGCGTCGGGGCGTCGCGGGGCGCGGGTTGCTGGTGGCCGCGTGTCCGCGGGCCGGTCGGCAGACTCGCGAACCTCGTTGATCACCCATCCGCGCGAGCCGTGCTGCAGCGAGTAGGCGAACCTGGTCTCGGTCTGGAGACGCTGGCCGCTGCTCAGGATGACGACGTCCTCCCTGCGCCCATGCGCCTCGGCCACGTCTCCGGTGATAGTGATCTCGTAGACTCTCAGGTCGACCTTGTGGCTCCGCTTGATCTCGTTGGAGGCCCGCACGCGGCGGAGCTCGTCGTCGGTCAGGCCGGGACGGACGCGGCGGAGCAGCTCGACGTCTTTGGTTTCCACGGCGCGGGCGTAATTGTCCAGCAGCGCCCGGATTTCGGCGCGCGCGTTTGCCTGAGCCGGCGGGGCCGCTGGCGCTGGCGGGGTCGGTGGCGCCGGCGGGGCAACCGGCGGCGGAGCCACGGGCGGCGGGAGCGCCTTCGCGAACAGCTCGCCAGCGGCGCGAAAGCTCGTGGTCGCGTCCGCGAAGGCGAGTTGCGTGTACGCCGAGTTGCCTTGCCGCTCGAGGTCTACCGCGCGGGGGAACTCCGCGGCATTCGTCGATGCGCGCTGCTTCGCCGCGACCATGCCCGCGCGCGCCGTATCGGCCTCGGTCCGTTGCTCTCGCTTGACCTGAGCCTGTTGCTCCGCCTCGCCGTACCGCCCGGCCGCCTCCTGGTAGGCCTGCGTGGCGGCCGCCAGATTGCCTGCGGCCAACAGGCGTTCTCCCTCGGCCTGTGCTGCCTCCGCTCTGGGGAGGGCCGCGGAGGAGAGAGCGACCGCCTCCGCCTTGATCGCTCGGTCGCGCGCCGCCACGACCGTGCCGCGCAGCTGATCCACGCTCTCCCGCTTGGCGCGCCCCGCGTCGCGCCCGACCGAGAGCCAGACGACGACCGCGATGAGCCCGATTGCCAATCCCCCGGCTATGGACAGCGTGAGATCCCGTCGCGATAGTGCGCTCGGCCATGGCCGGCTGGACGCTCTCGGCGCCGTGAGCGGCCGAGGCCGCTGAGCGCGCTCGACCTCGGGCGTGGTCGGCGCGCTGAACACACTGGCCCCGGCCGACACCGCCGGCGCCTGAGTCCGAGGGGTCGCGGGCGCCGCGGCGACTGGCGCGGCCGGGCGCTCGACCAGCACGGTCGACGCGTCCACGAACACCGTCTCGTCGGAGGTGTCGACCGGAGTCGGGTGAGTGGCCATGGCTCGGGAGGCCTTTGCCGCGTCCGCCAGCTCCTCGGCGTGACGGGCTGCGGCCGCCGCGGCAACCTGCGCCTCCTGCGCTTCCGCCGTGGCCCGCTCGAAGAGTTGCCGGGCCTCCTCGAAGAGCCGTTCTCCCTGCGCGTACGCTTCCTCGGCGAGGGCCGACCGCCCCGCAGCGAGCTTGCTCTCTGCCGAATCCCACAGGGAGGCCCGATGCCGCGCGGCATCAGCTGTCTCGGCGGCCCGCCGGGCGCGCTCGGCCCGGTCGAGCATCTCGGAGGCCGATTGGCTCGCGCGGCGGCGCGCTTCGCGGCGTGATGCCTCCTCTGCCTGCTCGCGTGCCAGCGCGGTCTCGGCGGCGCGCCGGAGACTGTCGGCCTCGGCCTGGACGTCGGCCGCCGGCGCGTTCTCCGCCAGCCATCCGAGCGCCTCCAGACACCGCGCATACGCTCTCGCTTCGTAGGCCGCTTTCGCCTCCCGCATGAGCGCGACGAGTTGCTCGCGGCGCTGGAGGCCCGCGCCGACGTGATGTTGCGCCTCTCTCAGGCTCTCGGCCGCGCGGGCGTGTTCCGGCATCTCGCCGACGACATGATCGAGCTCGGAGACCGCCCGCTCGTACTCCCCATTGCGGAGGGCTTCGAGACCACGGTCGAGAGCCGGCCGGAGCGCCTCCGCCCGCGTCAGGAGCTCTTGCAGGCGCTCGATCCGCGCGGCCGTGTCCCGGTCGATGCGCTCGAGCGCGGCGAGCGGAGCGTGCTCGTCGACCACGAACACGGTCTCGTCAGCCCATGGGCCGCCCAGCCGCGTCGTGAGCGCCTCCCGGAGCTCGTGGAGCCGGCGCAGCCGAGCCTGCAGGTCGCGGCGCACCCGGTCGGCGTCCTCGGCGAGCCGGCGCCGTAGCTGCACGAGCTCGGCGCGCATGTGCCCGAGCGTCGCGAAGCGCTGGGTCGGATCCTTCTGAAGAGCGCGCTCGAGGATCGCGCCGAGCTCCGGTGGCAGGGTTGGCTCCACCTCGCTCAGCCGCGGCGGATCCTGAGACCGGAGCTTCTCCAGAATTTCGATGGGGTCGTCACCCGTGAACGGCGCGCGGTTGGTCAAGAGCTCGTAGAAGACGGCGCCGACCGAGAAGATGTCCGAGTGATGGCTGCCATGGCCACGCGCCCGCTCCGGCGCCATGTATTGGAGCGTGCCGACGATGAGCCCCGCCCGGGTGAGCCCGGTCTGGGCCGCCGCGATCTGCGCGATCCCGAAGTCGAGAATCTTCACCTGGCCGTTGCGGAGCACGAAGATGTTGGCGGGCTTCACGTCTCGGTGGACGATGCCCTTGTCGTGCGCGAATTCCAGCCCGTCACAGATCTGGATCATGAGGGGGAACTTGTCCTCGAGGTTGGCGATCGATCGCTTGGCGATGACCTGCCGCAGCTCATCGCCCTCGAGGAGCTCCATCACGATGAAGAGGTTCCCGTCCGCCTCGCCGAGGTCGTGAATGGTCACGATGTTGGGGTGGCTCAGCTTGGCGCAGGCCTGCGCCTCGCGGAAGAAGCGGGCCCGGAGCTCGTCGGTGTGATCGGTCTCGGCGGAGACGACCTTCAGCGCCACCATTCGGTCGAGCACCGGGTCATGCGCCTTGTAGACGCTGCCCATGCCGCCGCGGCCGATGCGCTCGAGGATCCGATACTTCCCGATCTGCTGATTCATCACTCGTACCGAAGCAGGATCGCGCTGATGTTGTCGCGGCCGCCTCGGGCGTTGGCGCCGTCCACCAGCTGGTCGCACGTCTTTTGCAGATGCCCGTCATACCGCGTGACGATCTCGAGGATGGCGTGATCGTCGAGCATGTTCGTGAGCCCGTCGGAGCAGAGCAGCACGGTGTCGCCGGCCCGGAGGTCGTGCGCGGCCACGTCGAACTCCACCTCGGCGCGTACGCCGAGGGCCTTGGTGAGGACGTTCTTCATGACCGCCGCCCCGATGCCGGCCTCCTCGGAGTCGGCCCAGGCGCTGTTGGCCAGGGAATCGTCTCGGGTCAGCTGGAGAACGCGTCCATCCCGGAGGATATAGATGCGGCTGTCCCCGACGTGGCCATACGTGAACCGCGCGTCGTCGGCGGCGACGAGCGTGGCGACCACCGTGGTCCCCATGCCCGCGTACTCGTCCTCGGCCGCGGCCCGGGTGAAGATCGCCCGGTTCGCGAGCTTGATCGCGGTGCGGATGCGGTTGGCATCGAAGGACAGGCTCGGGTCGAATCCATACGGCCAGGTCAGATCCGGATCCGCCCCCGATCCGCTGATGAAGCCCGCGATCGTGTCGACCGCGATGCGGGAGGCGACGTCTCCCGCCTGGTGGCCGCCCATGCCGTCACACACCGCGAGAATGCCGTCGCCGACAAGGATGCTGTCCTCGTTCCGGTGGCGTCGTCTGCCCACATCGGTGCGGCCACACAATTGAATCATCCCTGGAGGCCCTCTCGTAGTCGGATGATCGCAGATCGCAGCCATCCGCGGAAGTCCATCGCCGGCCGGTACCGGATCAGCGCAGCTGGAACGGCACGCCCGGGATTTCTGGAATCTTGAGCTTTTGTCCCGGTTTCAGCGGTGCGTTCAGTGCCAGACGATTCGTCTCGGCAATGACCTCGCACCGGAGCCGGTCGCCGTAATACAGTTCCGCCAGGGACGGGCACGTGTCGCCCGACCGAACAGTGTGCACGATGGACATGATCTCGCGCACGTCATTCTGGAGGGTCTCGAATGCCCCGCGGTTCGTGGGGTCGAGGCTGAGCGCGACGAGAAACCGCTGCTGGGCCTCGCCGAGTAGCCCCCGACCCAGGAGGGCGCGGCCCTCCTGGACCAGTCCGGTCACCTCCTGAGCGATCCGTCCCTCCAGGCGCTTCTGGGCGTCCTGGGCCCGTCGGTCCTGGGGGTTGATCGTGAGCGCGATCGCTCGTTCCTCCAGCGCCTGCCGCAGGCGGCCGCGCTGCTCCAGCCGCTCGGAGCGCTCGTTGTGAAACGCCACCATGCGATCCCGTGACCACGGCCCCGGCGGCGCGGCCGCGACCGTGGAGACGGGCTGGGCGAGTGCCGCGCCGGCCCCGGCGACCTTTCCGTCGGAGGCTCTGGCCGTCCCGACCTCTTCGTCCTGGAAGACGGCGAGGTTCCGCGTGAAGTCCTTGGGCGTCATCTCCGAATAGATCTGGCTGCGGCTGATCTTGAGCGGGAATACGAACGCGGGGTTCGACTGCCGGCGCACCGTGAAGGCGGCGACGTAGCCGTACTTGACGACGTGCTGCAGGACCTCCTCGTCCGTGTCCCCGTAGGGGTAGGCGAGCGTGTCGACGGGGCGCCCCAGATTCTTCCGAAACAGCTCGAGGGGATAGGCGAGCTCCGCCTCGACGCGCTTGGCGTATGCGCCCTGCGACTCTTCCTCCTTGCGCCGGAGGTTGCCGTGCGTCTTCGAGTGCGCCTGCACGTCGAACCCCTGGGTGATCAACGCGCGGAGATCCGACCACGACAGGCCGTTCCCGGCACCGATGAAGTCCGAGTACACGAAGAGCGTCGCGTTGAACCCAAGGTCCTTGAGCATCGGGCGGGCGTACTGGATGAACCCGCGGTAGCCGTCGTCGAACGTGAGCAGGACCGACTTCCGCGGCAGCTGCCGGCGCCCTGCCGTGAACTCCAGAAAGTCCACGAGGCTCACCGCATGGAATCCCTCCGCATGCAGGGAGCGCATCTGGGCCTCGAACCGGCGCACCCCGATAGACAGCTTGCCCTTATCCTCGGCACCGATGTTGTGGTAGACGAGCACGGGCACGAGCTGGTAGCCCCACGGGAACACGCCAACCGGATTCCATTCGCGCTTGGGGATCACGACCTCCTGGCCCTCGGAGAAGGTTCGGGCGCCCATGTAATCCTCGATCATCCACTTCTTTTTGGGATCCCCGAGGTAGCGCGCGGCCAGGCCCTCGGCGGTGTCGCCCGGCTTCGCGACGACCACGACGAAGTCGCGAGAGTCGTACATCTCCGCGTCCTTCGCCGAAGGCTTCCCCGACGGACCAGATGGCCTGGCGCCCGGGGACGTAGACGGCTCGCGCGGCCCGGATGCCTGGTCGGAGCGAACGGAAGCACAGGCGGTTGCGCCGAGCAAGAGCCCGACGATCAGGACCGAGCGGCGCAGATGCTGCCGACGTGCTGAGGACGTGCCCATCGCGGCCCTCCACTACCACAGAGCGGGTTCCGGAAACGCTGGGCTCCAGACCTCAGGGCTACCGACTGGTGGACACTCGCGCTTACCTAAGGGTTTGCCCACTTCGCGTTCGAAATGTTATCCCGTTGTCCCTCCACTTGGCAACATCGATGCCGCCGTCGAGAATCGGGCAGACTGCCCGTCCGGCAACCCTTCCGGGCGCTCCTCCCTCTTTCCGAGTCCCCCCTTGCCGCGTTACATTTGACGCCTCGGATCGGGTGGCGTACCTCATCTCGGGGAGTCTCACAGGTGCCGCGGACTTACGACTACGACCTCGTGTGCATCGGCAGCGGCCCCGCCGGCCAGCGGGCGGCGGTGCAGTCGGCGAAGCTCGGAAAGTGCGTCGCCGTGGTCGAGAAGCAACAGTGCCTCGGCGGGGTCTGTCTCGGCACGGGCACGATCCCCAGCAAGACTCTCCGCGAGGCGGTGCTGTTCTTCACGCGTGTCGCCGGGCGGTACGACCGTGCGCGCGCGGCGCCGCCCGACGCTCGCCCGACCGCGGAACAGCTCCTCGCCAAGGTCGACGAAGTCCTCGGGCGCGAGCAGGACGTCATCGAGGATCAGCTGCGGCGCAACGACGTGACCGTCGTGCGGGGCGAGGCCTCCTTCGTTGACGCCCACACCCTCGTGGTACGCCAGGAAGACCAATGGCGGCGAATCTCGGCCGAGAACATCGTGATCGCCGTGGGCACGCAGCCGGCGCCGCCACCCGGTGTCGCCGCGGACGGCGAGGTGGTCATCACCGGTGACGATGTGGTCGGGCTCAAGCAAATCCCCAGAGCGATGGCCGTCGTGGGCGCCAGCGTCATCGGCATCGAGTACGCGTCGATGTTCTCGGCGCTCGGCGTCCCGGTCACGCTCATCGAGAAGCGCCAGCGGCCGCTCGAGTTCCTGGATCGCGAGATCGTGGAGGAGCTGATCCACCAGATGCGCCATCGGAACGTGACGTTTCGCCTGGGCGAGACCGTCGAGTCCATCGAGATGTCCGAGGGCCCTCCCCGGCGGGCGGTCATCCGCCTCGAGTCCGGCAAGCGCCTGGTCTCCGACGTGGTTCTCTTCTCGGCCGGGCGCATCGCGGCCACCGGTCCGCTGAACCTCGCCACCGTCGGACTGGACGCGGACGAGCGGGGCCGCCTGAAGGTGGACGAGACGTTCCGGACGTGCGTGCCCCACATCTTCGCGGCGGGGGATGTGATCGGGTATCCGAGCCTGGCCGCCACATCGTCGGAGCAGGGGCGGCTGGCCGCGTGCCACGCGTTCGGGGTCGAGGCCGGCCCCATGGCCGCGCACTTTCCCATCGGCATCTACGCCATCCCGGAGATCTCGATGGTCGGCGTCCCCGAGCACGAGTTGACCGAGCGCAAGGTGCCCTACGAGACCGGCGTGGCCAGGTACCGAGAGATCGCCCGCGGGCAGATCCTGGGCGACGATAGCGGCCTCTTCAAGATGCTCTTCCACCGGGAGGATCGGCGACTCCTCGGCGTCCACATCATCGGGAGCGGCGCGACGGAGCTGGTTCATATCGGCCAGGCGGTGTTGGCCCTGGGGGGCGGGATCGACTACTTCCTCCAGACGGTCTTCAACTACCCGACGCTGGCGGAGTGCTACAAGGTCGCGGCGCTCGACGCCTCCAACAAGCTCCGCAGCTGACCCGTCGAGAATCAATGCGCGTCCCATGCGGTCACACCCGCAGCTGAATGTTCTCCCGGTAGAGCACCCACATCAGCGCCGACCACACGAGCACGTAGGCGATCGCATAGGCGAGCGATGCGTCGATGGGTGAGGCCCATGGCGCGAATACGCGGTCGAAGACCAGCGCGTGGAGGCTGGCGTTCTCGGCCCCGATCCGAATCAGGATGAGGAGGCGCGCGACCAGCGTCGAGAGGAAGAACAGCGCCAGGGCGTTCACGCCGAGCGAGGCGAAGGGTGTGGCCCACCGACGGTGACCCTGAACCTCGATCAGCCAGTAGCATGCCGCCAGCGCGATCAGCGCGAGGCCTCCCGTCAGCATCGCGTAGGAGCTCGTCCACAAGGCTTTGTTCACCGGGAACCACACGCTCCAGATCTGACCGAGACCGGCGCAGGTGATCCCGGCCAGGGCGAGGCGAGCGGCGATCGCACCGGGCGCATGCCCCCCGCGCAGCCAGTGTCCAGCCAGGACGCCGAGCAGCGCCGTCGCCACGGCCGGCGCGGTGCTCAGGATCCCCTCGGGGTCATAGACCCGAGCGGCTTGCCAGAGGTGGGGGGATCCGAGGATGGTGCGATCGAGATAGGCCGCCAGGTTCCCCGCCTTGCTGAGATCGCCAGCCCCGTAGCCTGGAACCGGCACGACGGTCATGACGAGCCAGTAGCCGAGCAGCAGCCCCGCGGCGACAAGGGCCTGGGTTCTCCAGCCGGTCACCAGGAAAAGGACGGCCGCCACGAGGTAGCACACGGCGATGCGCTGGAGCACGCCGGGGATTCGCAGCGTCGCCCAATCGAAGGTGGGCAGACCGTTCAAGACGATCCCGAGTCCGAAGATCACCGCAGATCGCCGGAGCACCCGGGCCATCGTCCACGCCCGTCCCGACCGTTCGACGCGTGGGCCTAGCGCTACGGGCACCGCGACCCCGACGATGAAGACGAAGAAGGGAAACACGAGATCGGTGAGAGTCCAGCCGTGCCAGTCCGCGTGGCGAAGGGGTGGGTAGATGGCCCGCCAGGTGCCGGGGTTGTTGACGAGGACCATCGCCGCGACCGTGAGACCCCGCAACGCGTCGAGGGAGAGGAGCCGCGCCGGGCTGGGTGGCCGGAAGGGCGGGAGCGCTTCGCTCGACGGTCCTGAGCCCACACTGCTACGGTACTCCCGCCGGCCCGGGGCCGGTCGATGTTACTCGTGGGCCAGGTTGGCTACTGCGGTCCGCGCCGGTTGTTATACTCCGGTGAGGCGCGCTTTCCTCCCTCGGGCAGAATCGAGAGTCGCAAGTCCTCTGGAGCGCACATCGTCCCTGAGGTGGAGCTCGGCGAGCCGTCGTCGCGGCAGTGGATAATGCTTCGACCCCGGCGAAATGGAGGTGCAATGGCGGACGTGACGGAACGACCCGGGAGACCCGATCTCTCGGCCCTCCGGATCGACGAGCGCGCCCGGCGTGACCCGAAGCGCCGGACGTGGCGCGCGATCGGCGCCGGGCTGGCGGCATTGCTGGTGGTCTCGGCGGTGCTGTGGTTCGCCGTGCGCGAGAAGGCGCCGGAGATCGAGGTGACGACGGTACGCGCGGACAAGGGGGGCCGCCCGACCCTGCTGAACGCGAGCGGGTACGTCACGCCTCGTCAGCGGGCGACCATCGCCGCCAAGATCACGGCGCGCGTCAACGAGATCCACGTCGATGAAGGCATGCACGTCGAGGCGGGGCAGGTGCTGGCGAGGCTGGACGACTCCGACGCACGCGCCCGGTTGGCCTCGGCGTCGGCCGATCGCGACGCCACCGCCGCCACCGTGGTCGATCTGCGCGTCAACCTCGAGAACGCCCAGCGCGAGCTGCGTCGCGTCGAGGAGCTGTGGGATCGCAAGCTGGTGGCCGAGCAGGCCCGCGATCAGGCGCGCATGGCGGTGGACAGCCTGCGGGCGCGGATCGCCGTCGCGCGCGAGCAGGTCGGCGCCGCCGAGGCCCGGGTCAAGGTCGCGCAGCAGGACCTCGACAACTGCACCGTGCGGGCGCCCTTCGGCGGCATCGTGGTCTCGAAAGACGCGCAGCGCGGCGAGATGGTGTCGCCGGTGTCGGCCGGCGGCGGCTTCACGCGCACGGGCATCGCGACCATCGTCGACATGAGCTCGCTCGAGATCGAGGTGGACGTGAACGAGTCGTACATCGCCCGGGTGAAGGCGGGGCAGGCGGTCACGGCGGTGCTCGACGCGTACCCGGACTGGCAGATTCCGGCCAAGGTGCGCACGGTGATCCCGACGGCCGACCGGCAGAAGGCGACGGTGAAGGTGCGGGCGACGTTCGATCGGCTGGACCCGCGCGTCCTTCCCGACATGGGCGTGAAGGTCACGTTCCTCGGCGAGGAGCGGAGCGCGCCGGCCGCCGCGGGTCGGGTCCTGGTCCCGCGGACGGCGCTCCTGGAGGAGGGCGGCGCGGCGGCGGTCTTCGTGCACCGCGAGGGACGCGTGGAACGACGCGCGGTCCGCTTGGGACAAGCGCGCGGCACCGAGCACGAGGTGATCGCGGGCCTGTCCGACGGCGAACAGATCGTGACGACCGGAGTGAAAGAGCTGCGCGACGGCCAGCCCGCTCGCGTGAAGCGGTGAGGAGAGTCGATGGTCAGGATCGATGGTCGGGGCGACGGGGGGAGCAGCCTGATCCGGGCGCGCGGGCTCGGCAAGACGTATCAGCGGGGCGGCGAAGAGATCCACGTGCTCCAGGGGTTGAACCTCGACGTCGACGCGGGCGATTTCGTCGCGTTCATGGGCCCCAGCGGCTCCGGCAAGACCACGCTGCTGAATCTCCTGGGCGGGCTCGACGTGCCGTCCGCCGGGAGCGTCACGGTGGCGGGCGACGAGATCACGCGGATGTCGACGCGCAAGTTGACGGCGTGGCGCGCGCGTCACGTGGGGTTCGTCTTCCAGATGTACAACCTGATTCCCGTGCTGACCGCCTTCCAGAACGTCGAGCTGCCGTTGCTGCTGACCAAGTTGTCCAAGGCGGAGCGCCGGCGGCATGTGGAGACGGCGCTGGCGGTCG
>Ga0209056_10001910_pt1 | contig 22768 bp, 21 predicted proteins | sample GraSoiAngelo_114_FD_185876 | JGI IMG/M metagenome (GOLD analysis project Ga0209056, IMG submission 185876) | Grasslands soil microbial communities from the Angelo Coastal Reserve, California, USA - 14_0903_13_40cm (SPAdes) (version 2) | ecosystem: Environmental > Terrestrial > Soil > Grasslands...
CTATCTTCCGTTGTTCGCATCAGGATGTCTGTGCTCGCAAACTCAACGCCAATACTGGAGAGCGCTTGCGCAGTCTCAGCATCGGAGTCGTGCACGATCAACGTGTCTAGAAAATCCGCATAAGAATCCGCAATGCCCGCTATCGAGGCTGGCAGATTCTGCGAAGCCATCAGCCTGGCAGCCGGTCCCGAGACCGCGGCGTTTCCAATGATCGGACTAACCGCAACGACTCTGGCTGCTGTTTCGCGTAATGCCTCGCGAATTCCGGGCACAGCGAGGATTGGACCAATGCTGGTGATTGGATTGCTCGGCGCGATGAGAATGGAGTCCGTCTTGATAATCGCCTCAAGCGCGCCGGGTGCCGGCTTGGACTCCGACGCGCCCGCGAAGCGCACGGACTTTACGGGGTCTTGGTACCGGCGTTTCACGAAATATTCTTCGAAGCTGAGTTCGCCTGCCGGCTTTTCAATGCGAGTCTCTACGCGCTGGTCGCTCATCGGCAGGACGCGCGAGCGCACGCCCAACTTCTCAGCGATCAGGCGTGTCGCTTCCGTCAGTGTGCGTCCTTGGGAAAGTAGTTGGCTCCGGAGCAGGTGAGTTGCGAGATCGCGGTCGCCCACACTGAACCAGTCCGGTTCGCCTAATGCCTTCATCGCTTGCAGGCAATGAAAGGTGTCGCCGCGAACGCCCCATCCGCGTTCTGGACTCAGAATTCCGGCAAGAACATAGGTGATTGAGTCGATGTCAGGAGAAACGTAGAGTCCCCACCAATCGTGATCGTCGCCAGTATTCACGATGATGGTGAGTTCTTGCGGCGGCAGAATGCGCCGCAGTCCGTCCACGAACTTTGCGCCGCCGGTGCCGCCGGTGAGTACGGTGATCATGCTGCACTCCGGGCGTAGCCTTCAAGGCCAGCAACAGAATTTAACCTGGCCTCGAGTAAAGAGGCACTGTGCATAGCCCGATGCAGAAACTCGGGATAAACCGGCAGCCGTTGGCGCAATTGAAATCCTTTCGCATTTGTCCGCTTTTCCAACTCATGAAGACGCGGCCACGGACGTTCTGGATTGATAAAATCCGGGGTTAAAGGTGAAAGGCCGCCCCAGTCGTTGATGCCTGCATCCAGAAGTTCTTCGTAATCTGGATCGGAAAGGTTTGGCGGTGCCTGAAGGTTCACATTCGGCATGAGCAGTCGCGCGACGGCTATGGTCCGCAACATTTCGCCGCGGCTCGGTTCGGGCCAACTATGCATGAGAATATCCCGCTTCGAGCGAAAATTCTGAATGATGACTTCCTGAATGTGCCCATAGCGCTCGTGCAGATCGCGAATCGCCAGCAACGCGTCCACACGATCTTCAGGTGATTCGCCAATGCCGATAAGAATGCCGGTGGTGAAAGGCACGCCTTGTTTGCCAGCTTCTTCGATGGTTCGCAGGCGTTTGGCCGGCACTTTGTCGGGAGCGTTGTCGTGGGCCGCGCCCGGAACCAGCAGGGAATCATTGGTTGTTTCGAGCATCAGGCCCATGCTGGGAGAAACCGCTGCTAGCCGCGAAATCCACTCCGCGCTCATCAATCCGGGATTGGGATGCGGCAGCAAGTTGGTTTCACGCAGCACAAGTTCGCACATCGCTTCGAGATAATGCAGAGTCGAGCGAAAACCCAGACGCCTCAAAGTCTCTCGCATCTCGGGGAAAATTAATTCCGGTTTATCGCCGAGAGAAAAAAGCGCCTCAGTGCAGCCAAGCTTTTCGCCCGCCCGCGCTACATCCAACACTTCGTACGGAGTCATGGTGCGGGCACCGGGTTGGCCAGGATTGCGGCGGAAGGCGCAATAGCCGCAATAGTCGCGACACAAATTCGTGAGCGGGATGAATACTTTGCGTGAGTAAGTAATTACGCTGGGCTTGAAACAATCGCGGGCTTCGCGTGCCGCAGCGAGCAGGTGAGGTAATTCATTGTCGCTGGCGTGAATCCAGTGGCAAGCGTCTTCACGAGAGATTGGCGGTGTGAAATGCAAATCCACGGGGGCTGCAACTTGCGGAGGCGCGCTATGGACTTGCTCGGCCATTTGACGTTCCACGCGCGCTTCAAACTGTGCGAAGCGCGGGACAGCCACATTTAGGAATCATAATGGAACTCTGACCACGGCGGAAATGCGGTGTTCATGGTACAAATCTGATTCGGAATAATGGGTTGTGATCGATCAGGAAACATTCCGGCGTGCGATGGGATGCTTCGCGACAGGGGTCACTGTCATCACGGTGGACTACGAAGGAACAGTTCAAGGGATGACTGCGAACGCCTTCAGTTCGGTGTCGCTGGATCCGCTGCTGGTACTGGTGTGCGTTGATCAGAAGGCGCGGACCCATGCGCATCTTCACGCGCGAAAACGCTTTGGGATCAATGTGCTCTCTGAGCAGCAGCGCGCGATTTCCGAGCACTACGCGCAGCCGGATCGCGATCCCTCGCGGGCGGAGCAGGCAGCTGGCGCCCGGTTCGACCGCACTCCTCACGGGACGCCGGTTTTGCAGGGCGCGCTCGCCTATCTTGAGTGCCGCCTGCAATCCGCGCAGGATGCCGGTGACCACACAATCTTTATTGCCGAAGTGGAAGACGTTGTGGTGCGGAGCGGCAATCCGCTCCTCTACTTCCAGGCCGAGTATCGCGCCATCGGGTCGGAAATCGAACAGAAAGGTCGCGGAGTGTTTTGATAGCTTCCGCGTAGCGACTACTCGTCCGCGGAAGGGAGGCTGTCGGATGGTGATCGCTATGGCGATTATCAACAATGATTGATAGATTGGACCCTTTGAACGCTGCCCACGTCGGCTCGAACGCTCGAACTACATCACTCCATATCAGATGCTTTGTCCGATTCTGGACACCCATAATTGAAGAGTGGACATCACTAGCATGTTGAAGCTACCCTCTTCTTGATCGAGTCGTTTTATTTTCAGCCGCTTACATTGTTGGCCAGTGGGTACTAAAATTGCCGGCCTAGTCAAGTGCCCAGCTACTACTTTGGGAGGCCAAATGGCTACTTGGCTGCAGGACGTTCGCTACGCGTTTCGGCAATTGCGCAAATCACCGGGATTCACCATCGCGGCTCTGTTGACGCTGGCCATGGCGATCGGTGCGAACGCGGTCGTGTTCAGTGTTCTGAATGGACTAGTCCTTCGACCGCTCAATTTGCCGCAGGCGGAAAGCCTCTATTTACTGGAGCGCGTCACCGATAATGACACCACCCTCTCCTACCCGGATTATGTTGATTTTCGCCAGCGGAATCAAAGTTTTGACGGTCTCACGGCGTCTGCTTTTAGCCAGGTGTCACTAAATTCAGGTGAAGGTCCCTCGCTGATCTGGGGAGTTGAGGCGAGCACGAACTATTTTGACGTCCTGCGAATCCAGCCCTACCTCGGGCGCTTTTTCCACGACTCGGATGACCACGGTCCGAACAGCGCTCCTTACATTGTGCTGAGCTATGCCTATTGGCACACTCACTTCCGCGACGATCGTAGCGTGCTGCGCCGCGTAGTCCAGTTAAATCAGCATCCGTTCACGATTATTGGCGTGGCTCCGCCGATGTTTCGCGGGACTATCATCTTTATTTCTCCTGAATTCTTTGTGCCTCTGTTAAACGCCGAACAGGTGGACGGGACGAACTACCTGATGGATCGCGCGAACCGTTCCATTTTTATGACGATCGGCCACCTGAAGCCGGGAGTCTCTTTGGCGGCGGCAACTGCAGACCTGAACTCGATTGCCGCGTATTTGCAAAAAACATATCCGAAAGAGGAGAAACCGGGAGGATTTGCATTGGGGCGTCCGAACCTTTTGGGAGATCAGTTTGCCCCAGGCGTGAAGGCATTCATTGCGGGATTGATGCTGCTTGCCGGATTGATTCTGCTGGCCGCATGCGCCAACCTTGGCAGTTTGTTTGCCGCACGTGCTGCTGACCGGGCGAAGGAGATCGCCGTGCGGCTGGCGCTCGGATCGAGCCACAATCGCATTTTGCGCGCGTTGTTTACCGAGGCGGTGATGATCTCGCTCTCTGGAGGCGCTGCGGGAATGTGGGCGAGCGCTGCGTTCCTGCACTGGTTGAGCGATTAGCAGCCATTCGGAAATTTTCCCGTGCACATTCCCGTGAATCCAGACGCCACTGTATACGCGCTCGCTTTACTACTGAGCGTCATCGCCGGGTTCCTGTTCGGGGCGGTTCCGGTCGGGCAAGTTCTTCGCGCTGATACATATCAGGTCATCAAAGTCGGGTCCAGCGCCGGAGTTGGGAAGAAGATTACTGCCCGAGACATTTTGCTGGGAGTGCAGATCGCGCTCTGCGCTGTGCTCATTACATCCTCGCTGGTTGCGGTGCGTGGACTCATCAATGCCATGCATGGCGATTTCGGCTTTGAACCGCACAATTCCATGCTGGTAGGCGCCGACCTGCACATGGCAGGCTACAGCAGCGATCGTGTTCCAGCGATGCAAAAACGCATGTTGGATGCGCTTTCGGGCATTCCTGGCGTGGAATCTGTTGGCTTGAGCAATGAACTGCTATTGAATGACCAGAGCACATCGAGTATTTTTAGCGACAAAACGACAGACCTGCGACCCACGAATGCCGCGCTCGCCAATGTCTACACATACTCCATCTCTCCTGAATACCTTCACGCCGAGCGCACGAGTTTGCTAGCTGGCCGAGCCTTTACGTGGCATGACGACAAAGCTTCGCCTCGGGTGGCTGTCGTCAGTGCAGAGTTTGCGCGCAGAATTTTCGGCTCTGTGCAGAATGCAATTGGCAATTACTACAAATTGTCAGACGGGACGCGCGTACAAGTCGTCGGGGTTGCGCAAAATGGAAAGTACAGCAAACTCACGGAGGCACCACAGCCTGCGATGTTTCTGCCCATCCTTCAACATCCCGCGAGTTCGGGTTGGCTAGTGGTGCGCTCGAGCCGAAATCCAGAGCAGCTCGGTACGGCAATCAGGAGCACACTGCACCAAATGGATGCGGGTTTGCCGGTGGTCATCGAAACGCGGCTGGATGAAATCGGTGGGGCGCTGTTTCCTCCGCAGATCGCGTCAATTGCGCTGGGAGTGCTGGGCGGTATGGGGGCGATCCTAGCAATCACAGGTATTTTTGGTTTGGCGGCATATTCGATCAGCAAGCGGCTGCGAGAGCTGGGACTCCGTGTCGCGCTCGGCGCGCAACGTAAGCAGATATTGAAAGCAGCATTAGGACCTGCCTTCAGATTGCTGGCCTTTGGTTCCGCGGCAGGATTGATGCTCGGAATGCTGGCGAGCCGGGTGCTGTCTGACATCGTGTATCAGGCGACTCCGCGCGATCCAGCGGTGTTGGCCGGAGTCGTTCTCGCTATGGTGATGCTAGGGTTGGTGGCTACTTGGATTCCAGCGCGGCGGGCGCTGAGCGTGGATCCGATGATATTGCTGAGGGAAGAGTAAAAGAAGAGCGCGCGCTCATTGTCCAAAACAGGCGTGTCAACACCACGCTCCGGACGAGATTGCTGTCGAATCACGTGGAATTCGGAAGTAATCACACCGTAATAAGATGCCCCAATCGAATATTGAACCAATGCTGCGCCGCTTGTAAGGTCAGCTTCTAACGTCAGGGGCGTTATTCGACGCGGAGACCGTCGATCATCTTCTGATAGGTCGGCTTGAGCGCCGCGAAGTCATTTTCCGGCGCAATAAAAATTAAATACAAGTAGGTGCTGCCGGGACGAGGCAACAACACCAGCCAATCGTGCTCCGCCAGCAGTTTTCCGTTTTGCTGGACAGGCGAGTTGCCGAACAGATCGGCCGATCTGGCGGAGGCCCCATTGACCGAGACCTGCCGCAGGTCGCCGTTCTGATGCAGCCCGGGATTCGTCTGTATTAGGTTTTTGATCAAATCGTCTGCAACTTGATCGAGAGATCCTGCGTTCGGATCTTCAGCGCCGCTGACGATTACGCCGTACGCAATCGCATTCTGGCTGACGCCGGCCTTCGGAGCAATCTGGAGTGAATTCTTCCCCGACGCCGTGCTCCAGTTCGAGGGATACGAAATGCTGATGCCATTCTGGTGGACCTCGGTAAACTGACCACTTGGTTTGACCTGGTCGAAGGTGACATTCGCCACCGTGCCAGAACTTGCAGCTTCCGCAACTGCTGGCTGCGCGCTTTTAGGTGTTGCACCACTGTCAATGTTCTGCTTCGCCCAAAGTCCCTGCTTGGCTCCGTCAGAAATTTCCTGTGCGCTATAGGATTTCACGGTGCTGGCTTGCTTTTTCGCATCGAGAAACGCCTGACTGCTCGATGCGTATTTCTGGGGCGGCCAGCTCCGGATCTCTTTTCCGATGGCGTCGGAACGATTCCCGGGATTCGGGTGGTCACTCAGAAACTGCGGCCCGCTGCCGCCCTGCTTGGAAAGTATTTCGAAAAAGTTCGCCAGCTCCATGGGATTGTAGCCAGCCTTATACATGATGACTGCGCCAACGGCATCGGCTTGGGCTTCGTCTTTGCGGGAATACTTCAACAAGAATAGGCCCGTGCCGGCCGCGCCAAGGCGCGCAACATCACCGATGGCGCTGTCCCCGAAAATGCCACCCAGTGTGCCTATCAACTGGCCCAGTTCCTGCCTGTGTACGCTCTTGGCTGTGTGCTGCATGTACACGTGAGACATTTCGTGCGCCATCACCCCGGCAAGCTGTGCTTCATTCTGGGCCGCGTTGATCGTGCCAACATTCACGAACATCGGTCCGCCAGGAAGCGCGAATGCATTGATTTCCTTTTGCTGGACGACGTGAAACTCATAAGGCCACGAGTACTGTTGCGGAATCTGTTTTACCAGTTTCCTGCCGAGTTGCTGGATGTACTGAGTTTGCGGACTCGAATCCGGCAAAACCGGCATCTGCTTGTAAACTTCCGTGGCAGCCTGCAATCCAAGCTTTTGCTGGTCTTCTCTCGACATGCTGACAGCACCTGGATTCGGCAACTGTGGGACGGAAGGTGCTACCGTCCAGGCGCGAACGGAAAAAACTATAGCCAACAGAGCTGCGGTGGCGCGATGCCAGCGTGCTTTTACCATAGGGAGCTCCTCACTGGAGCACCAATAGAATGCCACAGCAGGATAGAATACGGCGCATGACCCCGCCGCGCGATTATCAGGCCCCGTCCACTGCAGAAAAAGCTTTCAACCGGATATTCGGATATATGGCAGGGCTCGGGCTTGCGCCTTCCTTCATCTATCTGCTCGAGGTGAAGGGAAGAAAATCGGGGAAAACCCATTCGACTGCGGTTAACCTAGTGGAATTGAATGGCAAGAAGTTTCTGGTTGCGCCGCGCGGCCGCACGCAATGGGTGAAGAATGCGGAAGCCTCCGGAGAAGTCATGCTGAAAAGGGGAGTGAGGCGCAAGTTCCGCTTGCGTCCGCTCGCCGAGTCCGAAAAACCCGAGATCCTCAAGCTGTATTTGAGCAGCTATAAAGGAGCCGTGCAGCGTTTCTTTCCGGTTTCTCCGGATGCGAGCTTGGAAGCATTCGCTCAGATTGCGGCGGGCTATCCGGCATTCGAGCTGATTCCGGCGTAACCCATTCACACGAAGACACGGAGTCACGGAGAAACTCTTCGGCTACGGATTTTCACGGATCAAAGAAAAAGACCTGTTTTCAATCTTTGCTAATCGGCGTGAATCCGCGTAAATCAGCGGTCTAGGAATGAGGTTAATTCTCCGTGCCTCCGTGTCTCGGGGTGAATTGATTCCTACTCCAGCACACTGTCTTCGAGCTTTTGCAGCTTCCATTTTGCCGCTGCCCGCAGGAATTCAACAATGATGGGATGAGGCTTATCCGGCTTCGATGACAGCTGCGGCTGGAATAGGGTCGCGATAAAGAAACGATGCTTCGGCGACTCGATGGCGCGAACTTCTCCATGCGCTCCTCGCGCTACGACAGGAAATCCAGCCTCGGCAATTGCCCATTCAAACTCTGGATTCACCTCGTAGTTGCAGAAGAACTCCTCGGCAACCAGGTCCTTTTTGTAGAAGGAATGAAGGTAAGACCCTGGCCGGATGCGGACTTCAGGGACCGTCCCGCTCAGCTTTGGTGAGCCAGGCGCGGAAGTCAGAATGGCGCAGGCGACGGGTGTAATCACAATGTTCTTCGACCCGGAATTATTTTCAGCCGAATCGGCATCCTTGATCCCCACGACGTTTCGCGCACACTCTACCAGAGTGTATTGAAAACCCCCTCAAGTACCGACGAAGGGCCAGTCACGACGGCGGGCGAATTCAATTCCACGCAGCATGCCGTCGAAGCTTTTGTACGGACTGGCCGGCGCGGCCCATAGTCCATCGAATGCCTCAAGCTTGTTCTCAAGATCGGGTCCAATAAGCGAGTCGGTGGGAACCCATTTTGCCTCGGCAGAAATGTTTAGCGCAGTTGCGGCGTGCTGGATGGATTTCTCAATCGCGGGGAGGGTTGGCGAGGCAGGATTGTAGTCACCAAAAATCCCAATTTGAACAACTTCGGCCATTAGCGCCATTCTAACCGCTGGGCGCCTGTGAGCGGGCCGCATTCAACAGCTTCTTCAGCGGCATCATGGCCGCACCGTCGATCAGTTCAACCTTGCCGGCCCGATTGTAGGTGTGGACCGCGCACCATCCATTCCAGGGGGTGATGGTCCGCAACCGTTGCTCCGCGTAATGTTCTTTGGAAAGCTCGGTTATTTCATTAAACGAGAACGAGTAGCCGTAAATCGGGCTGCAGCTCTGGCTCGGACGAATCAGCCGCTCTCCAGAGGGAAATATGTTACCAGCGCCGCGATTGTTCCGGATGTCCGTCGAAATCGGGTTTGCAGGATGGAATTTCCAGTCGCCGGTCAAAGATTCGGAGTAGAAAGGAAGAGACAGCCGGCGCGTGAATCGGGTTCTGCCCGCGTCGTCATCAGCCAGCCACAGGCCTTCGTGCTGCCAGATGGTTGTATCTACGACACGCCCTTCCAGTAACGTCGCTTCGCGGACCCATTTTGCTGGGAACTCGTGGCAGTGATAAAGATCAACCGAGTTGCAACTGATCGACTCCGGAACCATGAAGAGATCGTCGCTGGAACGAAACACGTGCGGGTAAGAATAATGGTGCTCAGTCGCGAGGCAACTCTGCGCTCCGATCAGCGCGCCATCGGCCGAGATTTCGGCGCATGCAATTCCAGCGCGGCGTTTTGGATAGTGATAGTCGTCGAAAAACGCCCAGCACTTTCCTTGATGCTCGATCGCGAACGGATCAGCCCAGAAGTGGTCTTTCGGAGACTCAATCCAACGAAAGTCAGAGACGTCCACATCAGCCGAAATTCAAAGAGCAGCTGGTGACCGGTGCGAACGGCGATCTTCCAATGCTGGACGGTCTTTTTGCGGAACGGATACTCGACGGCTTTCTTCAGAATTAAGGGCCCGAGCCAGCCCTTCATCTCTGAATTTGTCGGCGTTCGATAGATCTTGCGCTTGCCCTGATACGGCGAATTAGGAATAGATTTTGCCTTTACGTAGTCCCACCCACAGCGATGGAGTTCGTTTAGCTTACGAATAACCATGTCGGTTGAACCCCAATAAGGAGTGTAGCGATTTACGGAAGCGCTGGTTGTCTGCTCAGTAGTGAAGAGTGATTTGCACAACACCAGGCCGCCATCGAGTTCTTCGGTCAGGACCTGAAGAATGACTCCGGACAGTGGAGATTTCTCCACCAGCTCCCAAAAGTGGGGCGGGCCTCCACGATAGAAATCGTTGTCGTCATGGTGGTACGACCACACACCGTAGCGCGCGGCGGTGAGAATGTCGCCGGAGAGGATGTTGAATCCGAACCGCAATATGACATCCAGGTCCTTGGAACGAATTTTCTCAAGCGCCTCGGCCGGAAACCGGTGAACGAATTTCTTCCCGATCGGTTCGACTTCGATGCTCTCGATACCGGCGAGCAGGGAGGAGCAATCCACAGTGTCCAACGGAGATTTGCGGGCTTCATTCGTTGGTCGAAGCGAAGATAAGCATCATAGAGCGCGCGCTTCCGCAGAGTCGGAGTGAGCAGCCGGTATTTGATTGCGCCTAAGCGAGATTTCGGCTGCGGCCGCGCGATCTGCGCCGTCCTCTTTCTAGAGACCAGCAGCTCGATTCGCGCAAAGCTGCTTTCCTGGATGTCTTCAATGATGCGCGCGCAAAAAAGGCGGAAAGTTTGGGACTATCGAGAAGAATTCCGATGCGCAGCGGCGGGCGATCGGCGCTGGAAACCCGGAAGTAGCCCTTGGTAGGAGGCTCGCACTGGTGGCATGCGGCGGCTTTACTGTTGTCATGGCAGGAATGAACTACTAGAACAAATCCTAAATGGGGAGAGATCCGGTTTTCATTTTCCTTGCGCGAATGACATTTGCACGTCCGCTTTGTCGGCCTCGTCGACCTTCAGCATGGGACGCGGTGTTAACTTCATGAACCCCGCCACAAATGTGTCCGGCACCTGTTGGATACGAATGTTGAAGGTGTTGACCGAGTCGTTGTAGAACTCGCGCCGGTCGGCAATTTGATTTTCAAGTGACGTGATGCGCTGCTGCAATTGCTGGAAGTTGCTGTTGGCCTTCAGATCGGGATAGTTTTCCGCCACGGCAAAAAATCCGCGCAGCGCCGAGGTCATGCTCTGGTCCGCTTGCGCTTTCTGTTCGACCGTGCTGGCCTGCTGGTACTGGCTGCGGGCCTGCGTGATTTTGGTCAGCGTATCGCGCTCGAACTCCATGTAACCCTTGGTGACGTCGAGCAGCTTGGTCAGTTCATCGTGCCGCTGCTTGAGCAGCACATCAATGTTGGCCCAGGCCTTATCAATGTCATTCTTGATCGCGACCAGTCCGTTGTAAATGGTGACCAGATAGATGAAGAAGCCAGCGATGGCAAACAAAAATGCCAGCAGGATTATTAGATTCATGTTCGATTCCCCATTGCGCGCAAGTTTACAACCAACCGAAATGCGCGAGCAAAAAATAAATACATGCGAGACTGAGGGCAGGCCCGCCCCAGATCATCAAATCAGACTTCCATCCCAGCAATTTGATCACGTCGCGCTGGCTTCTCCATGAAATGAAAAAAGCCGGTTGATGGCTGCCTTGCATGAGCACAACTGGAGGATGGAGATCGAAGCTTTCGGCTTCGTCGGAGTCTCCCTGCTGTTCTGTCATAACCGCTGTTTCGATTGCGACGGCTTGCAGGCCCGAACTCGACGGTTCTGATCTGGCTGTCTTGATGCCTACCCCGGCCGCCGTCCACGCAGCAGGATTCGAGATACCCGCCTTGCTAAGCGCAGCTGCGATCTTTCCTTGCTGCGTCATTGCAGTTGCCGGGAGCGCTGCCCCTTCACTAGAGAGCTTGATGAGCTGTGCGCCCTCGACGACGTCTTCTCCATTGTTGGGTCGCAGGCCTGGCGCCTTGGTCTCCTGCCCCTGGTCTGCCCGCTCGGCCCAGGCCGGCGTCACGCTGGCATCGAGGCCGGGATTCTGCGATAGCGTCCCCAGCACAAACAGAAAATTCTTGGGCTTGATGCAGTACTCTTCGACTTTAATGCGCCTGTCCGGATCGACACCGTGCCGGGCAAGAAAGTCTGAGACTGAGCCCGGCATCTCGGGCCCGGTGAACAGAATCGAGCGATGATATTCCTGCTGCAGATCACAATGGAGATCCAACTCTGCACCACGTGGGTCCACCAGAACTTTGGCGCTGTCGTCATCTAAGTAGAACGGGACGTGAAGAATTTCTTCGGCTACCTTCTCCCATGTACTGTTTTTGCCTTGCTGCTTCAACTGCCAGGCGACGCTTCGGTAGTAATAGCATCGTGCCTGTTTGAGAGGCGATGTCATCACGTAGGGGCTTGTCGCCAACCCGCTGATTTCCACCAGGCCCATCGAGGCACTGCGGACCTTCGAGGTCGGAGTGTTTAGGACAAGACGCTTGCGTTGCAGGAGCCGAAATCCTTTAATAAACCAATAAGCGCCGGCGATCGCTCCGACGGTAGCGAACAGCAACAAATTCTCAGGCCGGGAACTCAGAAATGTTGCGACTGGCATAAGCACGGTCTCTTGCGGGGGCCTCATTCGTGCACCCGCGCCCTTTCGCAGGTTAGCCGAGCAACGAAACAGGGGCAGCCGAATTCGGCGCCGCACCCTTACCTGAGTAATCTGTGGCGCAAAAACGGCCGAGAGATATGACCTTCGTAATCGCGTTACTGCGTTACCGCGTTGCTGCACCCCTTATGCCTGCCTAGAATTTTGAACTGGACTACTCCGTACACTCAGAATGCTCGGAATGCCTAGCTTTTGGCGTCCTGCGGAGTGGACCACCTTCCCAATGGCTGAGACTCCAAAACGGGCTGATCGGCAAGAGATCGCTAGGCGGGTTGAGCGCGGCGAGAAGTTGCTGCAAAAAGGCAAAGCTGGCGAGGCTCTCGAAGAATTTCTGCAGACCTTGGCGATGGACCCGGCCAACGATACTGTTCGCCAAATGGCCGCAGACCTGTGCCTTTCCTTGCAGCGACTGCCCGAGGCTGTGCACTTGCTCGGCGAGCTTTTCGAAAGGCAATTGGCCGCTGGAGATGCCATGCGGGCCAGCCTCACGTACAAGAAGTTGGCGCGATTTGCAAATCCAAGTTGTGAGCAGAAGGTCCGGTTTGCGGAGCTGCTCGAGAATTCCAATCGCAAACTGGCGCTTGAAACGTACGAGAGCGCGTTCGAAGAATTTACACGTCAATCGCGCATACCTAATGCGCTGGCGGTGATGAAGCGGATGGTGGCGCTCGACGCCTCTGATCGAAATCTTGTCCGGTTCGGCGAGCTTTCTTCCGAAGTAGGAGATGGAAAGGCGGCAGCCGCGGCTTTTCTCAAACTTGCGCAAACAGCGGAAGCCGCGGGCGGAAAACCTAATCAGTGGTACGAGCGTGCCTACTCCGAGGATGCGACAGATGAAACGATCGCCATTGGTTACGCCAAATGCCTGATCGCGGACCAGCAGGTTGGCGCCGCCATCTTCGTGCTTGATCCGCTCGCCAGCTCGGAAAATACTTCGGTGGAGTTTCGCGAGTTGTATGCGAAGGCTCTGTTGAGCGCTAACCGCTTGACCGAAGCGGCGCCGCTGGTCTGGCAAATTTTTGAGCAGAACCCATCGCGAATTGAGCAGGTGCGCGACTTAATTGGCGCTTTTTTGGATTCGCAACTCGACAAAGAAGCCGTGACTCTTGCGGAGAAGCTGGAGCACTTTCAGCGCCGCAAGGGGGAACGGCGTGCTGTGCTATCCATGATGCAGGACATTGTGGCGGGGCATCGGCCATCCGTTGAGATGCTCGAATTTCTGGCCGACCAGTTCAACACCGCGAATCGGGAGGCCGATTATTGCACCACGCTTCTGAAGCTGTTCGATCTCTACTGCCAGCAAGGCAACTATATGAAGGCAGGGGATGCGTTGGACCGTGCGGCGGAGATTGACGCTTATGAGCCCGGACATCAGAAACGCCTGGCGGCATTGAAGGGGAAGATTGACCAAAACCGTTACGAGGTGATCGCGTCACGTTTTGGTGCCGCTGCGGAAGCGCAACCCACGCGCAACAATGTCGAGGAAAAAACGCTGGGAGCGGGCACTTTACAGGACCTGATGTTACAGGCTGAAATTTTGGTGCAGTATGGCATGCGCAACAAAGCGCTGGAGCGTCTGCAGAGAATTCAGCAACTATTTCCTCACGAGGAAGAACAGAACGGGGAATTGAAACAGCTCTACTTGTCCGCCGGAATGACTCCACAGTACGCCGGTGGCACCGCTCCGGCGCTTGCTCCGACGGTATCGAGCCCCGCATCGCCTGCGGCTCCTGGTGCTGTGGCGTCAGAGGCGCTCGATATGAGCAGCTTCGCGCGTGTGCCGGACATCACTCGCAAGCTGAACCGGCAGAGCACGGCAGAGACGGTATTAAGCACGGCCGCAAACGAGATTGGACAGCAATGGAACCTGGGCCGCTGCATTGCCGCACTGCGAAAGCCTGGACTTGCGACCACCGCCTTCAAGGAATTCATCGCCAATGGGCATGAACCAACAAAGCGGGAAGTGATCGAGCCGGTAGTCGTGACCTCACATGAATTGGCCGCCAGCCAGGGCGCGCTGGTTTGCGCAGACGTCACGGCTGTACCGGATTTGGAGACGGTTGCTCCGCAGCTGGCATCCTTAGGCGCAAGGTCATTGCTGGCACTGCCGTTAACCGATGGCAATGAACAGCTCGGCGTTTTGCTGCTCATGGATGGCACGTCTCGCGCATGGGCACCGAATGATGTGCTCGTCTTCAAGATGATCGCCGAGCAAGTGGCAATCGCATTGAACAATGCGGGCCTGCGCCGGTTGGTCAAGAATCTTTCTGTAACAGACGAGAATTCCGGATTGCTGAAGCGGGCTTCCTATGTTGATCTGCTGATGGGTGAAGTCCGGCGTGCAACTCAGCAGGCGACGCCCGTAAGCGTGTTGCTGATGCGATTTGGCGACCGTGCAGCGATGATAAGAGAACAGGGAGAGGCTGCCGCTGATAGCGCGATGCAACGCCTGGGGCAACTTGTGGCTGCGAACATCCGGCAGAATGATTTAGCGTTTCGCTATGCGGCCAATGCGATCGCGATTGTTCTAGGTGAGACGGCGGAAAAAGAAGCGCTGATGGTGGTCGAAAAGATGCGCCGCCTGATTTCGACCGCGCTCGACGATAAGCAGGCCGCCGCTTCACTCAACGCCGGCGTCGCGGAAGCGGTCCTGCGGCAGCAGTTCGATGCAGTGGACATCGTCACCGAAGTGATCAACCGCGCCGAACATGCACTGGAGAAAGCCGTAACTGAAGGCACAGGTAAGAGCGTAGCGCTGGCGGCGGGGCTGACCGCGGCGGCTGTGGCATAGTCTGGCGGTCTTAGGAATTCCCCTGTTATTCCGATTCGCTTCGGCTATGCAATCTGAGAGTCGGCTATGGGCTCGACGTATTGTTGACCATGCGCTTGAGACCATCTTTCAAAGTCACCACATGGAAATTGATGAGCAATCCGATAGGCAGATTCAGCAGCCGCAGATGCGAGAGCAACTGCGCCTCGTCTACAGGATGTAGCGCCTCGTTGCACTTCAATTCGAGCGCGACCGTATTATCAACGACCAAGTCTGCGCGAAATTCGCAATCGAGCTTCACTTCTTCATAATAGAGTGGCACTGCCTTCTGACACTCAACTCGTCTGCCCCGCTTCTGCAATTCGTACGTTAGACAAGCTTCGTATGCAGACTCGAGCAGCCTGGGGCCAAGCTTGCGATGGATTTTGATCGCGCAGGCAATGATGTCGGAGGTGAGTTGAATGGACACCGCGAAAGATTTTTACCGCAGAGTTCGTTGAGACAACGCCGAGATCGCAGAGAGTTTCATTTCCGGGGAAAAATCTTTGAAGTTCGAGTTCTTCTCCGCGTCCTCAGCGAGAACTCTGCGACCTCTGCGGTTAAAGGCTTTTGAAGTCGGTGACAGCGCCGAAATCATCGTGTGCCCGTGCGCTGGCGGAGCTCTTCGTTACGCTGCTAGACTAACCAGTTCGGAACAGGCCACCGCGCCATTCTGACGGACCTCATGCTCAAGCCAGGTGACATTGCGATCGTTAGCGGCGCACGCACGCCGTTCGGACGTTATTGCGGCAAGCTGAAAGACTTTACGGCGCAGGAACTCGGCGCGATTGCCGCCAAAGAGGCGATCCAGCGCGCGGGCGTCAAGGCGGAAGAATTCGATCACGCCGTTTTCGGCAATGCGCAACAGACTTCCGGCGACGCACTGTACGGTGCCCGTCATGTGGGACTGCGAGCGGGGTTGCCGATTGAAACGCCAGCGCTGACGGTCAATCGCCTGTGCGGTAGCGGCATGCAGGCAATCGTAAACGGCGCGCACATGATCATGACCGATGAAGGCAGCGTTGTCTTGGCGGGCGGCATGGAAGCCATGTCGCAAGCGCCGTTTGTGATTCGCGGGCGCGATGGATTCACGCTGGCTCCCGGCGGCAAGCTCGAAGATTCGCTGATGGTTGCGCTGCTCGACAGTTATTGCGGTTCGTACATGGCAAACACCGCAGAACTGTATGGCTCGCAACACGGAATCACGCGCGAGATGCAGGATGAATTTGCTCTGCGTTCACAAAAATGCACTGATGACGCTTACAAAGCCGGACGCATTCAGGAAGAGCTGGTCCCGGTGCCGCTGAAGAGTTCCAAAGGCGAATCAACCGGAGAGTCGCTGACCGAGGACGATCATCGGCGTCCGCAGACCACGATGGAAGGGCTGGCCAAGCTGCGTCCGGCGTTTGGAAAAAGCGGAACTGTTACCGCGGGGAACGCCAGCGGCATTGTGGACGGTGGCGCGGCTGTAGTCATGATGTCCCTCGAAGATGCAGGCAAACGCGGAATCCAGCCGCTCGGCCGGATTGTGAGCTGGGGAGTTGCGGGAGTTGATCCAAAGATCATGGGCAGTGGGCCGGTTCCGGCGTCTAAGATCGCTCTGCAAAAGGCTGGCATGACGCTCGAGCACATTGACCTGATCGAGGTGAACGAAGCGTTTGCTGCGCAGTATCTTGCGGTCGAAAAAGAGTTGGGCCTGGATCGCGAGAAAGTGAACGTAAACGGTGGCGCGATTGCCTTGGGGCATCCGCTGGGCGCAACCGGTACTCGGCTGGTGATTACGTTGCTCTACGAGTTGCGTCGCCGCAAAAAGAAGTATGGTCTGGCAACGGCGTGCATTGGCGGCGGACAGGGGATTGCGATGGTGGTGGAGAGCTTGAATTAGATTTTCACCACGGAGACACGGAGTCATGGAGAAAACGACGCTCAAGGCACGAGCGGGAAGGGCAGGGCACGGCTTCAGCCGCCGAATAGGTTGTCAAACTAATAGCGGCTTTATAGCCGCTGAGGGCGTCGAGGTACCGAATTCGGAGCACATTTAGCGGGGGTGCAGGTATGAAGGCTGGAGCGTTGGTTCTGTATGAGGTTTGCTGGGCTCTCTTCTTCACCGTTGGGATTGTGCGCGGGTCTGTGCTGGATAGTGATTTTCTCGCTGGGCTGATGGTAGGTGTGTCATTGGGATTTTTCGCCTTGACTGTACGTGAAAGAGATGGGTGGCCTTGTTGGTTCCAGAGTTTCGCCACCACATTTTCTGGAGCAAGTTTCCTGAGCGGTCAATGGTGGCTGGCATCTCACGGGAAAGGCTGGCAACCCGTATTCATAAGTTTTGGCCCCGGTTTTTCTGTTCATGGGACTGTATTCCTTCATCAAGCAGCGTCTTGCTGCAAGAACTTAGGTTTCGTCGATGGAGGCATCGAATGGAAACTAAAAAAGTTGGCGTTCTGGGTTGCGGGCTGATGGGGTCGGGGATCGTTCAGGTTTCCGCAATGGCCGGATTCGACGCCGCTGTCCTCGAGGTCGAACAGAAGTTTCTCGACGAAGGTTTTGCGGGAATCGAAAAGTCGTTGTCCAAGTATGCTGCGCTCGACGGCATTGTCAAGGAAGACGCCATCTTCGCCTCGAACATCATCATGGATCCCGTTTACTGCAATCATGGACCCGTTTACTGCCTACGTAGTGCGGCAGTCGTAAGGTCCCTCTCCCGTCCTCCTTCGGCGGACGAGTTCGGGATGACAAGATTTTAAGGTTTTTCTCCGTGCCGGAGCCTACCCTGAGCGAAGTCGAAGGGTGTCTCCGTGGTGAAATGAAGTGATCCTCGTCAATGCGCGTTAATCGCGATATTGGTGGACTGATTTTCTCAATCATGAACAGAGCCTTCTGCGTTTTGAAAATTCTTCTGTCAGCCGCATTCGTATTTTTTTCAGTCCATTCGTTTCTCCTAGGCCAGGAACCAGTAATCATTCAAGTTCATGCGGACCACACTCTCGCCCCGCTCAAGCCGGTCTGGGCCTACTTTGGCTACGACGAGCCAAATTACACGTATGCGCCGCATGGTCGCGAGCTGATTGAGGAAATTGCCGCACTCAGCCCCGTGCCGGTGCAGATCCGGACGCACAATCTCCTGACTACGGGAGACGGAACTCCGGCGCTGAAGTGGGGATCCACCAACGCCTACACCGAAGACGCTTCCGGTCATCCGGTGTATGACTGGAAAATCGTGGACCGCATACTCGACACTTATTTGCAGGCGGGTGCGAAGCCATTTGTTGAAATCGGATTCATGCCCGAGGCGCTTTCCACGCATCCACTGCCCTATCAGCATCACTGGCCCAAAGACGAGCTGTATGTCGGCTGGACGTACCCGCCGCGTGATTACCAGAAGTGGTCGGAGTTGGTCTATCAGTTGGTGTCACACTGCATCGCTCGTTACGGCAAAACGGAAACTGAGTCATGGTCATGGGAGGTATGGAACGAGCCGAATATCGGATATTGGCATGGAACTCCTGAGGAGTATGACCAGCTCTATGACTATTCGGTTGACGCGGTGCGCCGAGCATTGCCGAACGCACGGGTCGGCGGACCTGCGACGACGGGCCCTGCTTCAACTACCGCCGCAGCCTTTCTGAAACAGTTTCTCGAGCACTGTGCGCGCGGCAAGAATTTCGCGACGGGAAAAAACGGCGCCCCACTCGACTTCATCAGCTTTCATGCAAAGGGCTCGCCCCAGGTCGTGGATGGCAGGGTCCGCATGGGGCTGGCGAATAACCTGTGCGACGTGGACGAAGGACTTGCGATTGTAGCGTCGTTTCCGGAGTTCGCCCACTTGCCAGTGGTGCTCAGCGAGTCCGACCCGGAGGGTTGTGCCGCCTGTTCGGCCCGCGTCTATCCGCAGAACGCGTATCGCAACGGTCCCCTGTATCCTGCCTACACTGCCACGGCAATCCGCAACATGCTTGATCTGAATCAGCGCCACAGAACCAACCTGGCCGGCATTCTAACCTGGGCCTTTGAATTCGAGGACCAGCCCTACTTCGACGGATTCAGAACGTTGGCAACAAATGGAGTTGATAAGCCGGTACTCAATTTGTTTCGCATGCTCAGTTTGATGTCCGGTGACCGCGTTGAAGCGAGTAGCAATGGCAGAGCTGATTTGGATGAAATCCTCAGATCAGGCGTGCGAGCCGCAGCCGATGTAGATGCAATGGCAGCGCGTTCCGAGCACGGCATGACCGTATTGCTATGGAATTACCATGACAATAATGATGAGGCCGCACCCGAGTCATCCGTTCAATTGAATATCGCCGGCTTGCCTGCCTCGTCAGAGAAGATTGTGGTGCACCATTATCGGATTGACCGCGACCACAGCAACGCATACACGCTATGGAAAAAGCTGGGCTCGCCACAGGACCCTGATGCGGAACAGTACGCCACTTTGAAAGCTGCCGGCCAACTACAATTGCTGGAGTCGCCTCGGTGGGTGCAGAGTAAAAACGGTGACTTAGTCTTGAGCTTCCCTTTGCCGCGGCAAGCGGTATCGCTGGTGAAGCTGGAATGGTGATGCGTGCTCCGCTGGTGGCAAGCGTTAATCCGTGTTCATCCGCGTTGATCCGCGGCGAAGGAAGTTGAAATGCAAATCAAAAGAGTTGGTGTTCTCGGTTGTGGATTGATGGGTTCCGGCATCGCTCAGGTTTCAGCGGCCGCCGGATTCGACACAACCGTGCTCGAAGTCGAGCAGAAGTTTCTAGACAAGGGCTTCGCGGGAATCGAGAAGTCGCTGGCGAAGTTTGCGGAGAGGCCGCCGGAGAAGGGCGGGATCACGTCGCGACAGAAAGATGAGATTCGCGCGCGGCTGGATGGCACGACCCGGAAAGAAGACCTCGTCGATTGCGACATCATCATCGAAGCCATCATCGAAAACCTTCCTACAAAGAAAGAAATGTATGCGGCGCTCGATGGCATCGTGAAGAAAGACGCCATCTTCGCTTCGAACACCTCATCCATTTCGATCACCGAGCTGATGACTGCCACCCAGCGGCCGGAGAGGTTCATCGGGCTGCATTTTTTTAATCCTGTCCCACTGATGAAGCTTGTGGAAGTGGTGCGGACGATTGCGACTGCAAGCGACGTTTACGAAACTGCATACGATTTCGCGAAGAAGCTTGGCAAAGTTCCGGTACGCGCTAGCGACAAAACCGGATTCATCGTGAACCGACTGCTGGTGCCGTATCTGCTCGATGCCATTCGCGCCTACGAAGAAGGCGCGGGCTCGATCGAGGACATTGACAGCGCCATGAAACTCGGCTGCGGCTATCCCATGGGGCCGTTCACGCTGCTCGATTTCGTCGGCCTCGACACGACCTACTACATCACGCATGTGATGTACGACGAATTCAAAGAGCGCCGCTTCGCCTCGCCTCCACTGCTGAAGCGGCTGGTGATGGCGGGCTGGTACGGGCGAAAGACGGGGAAGGGATTTTACGATTATTCGGACCCGAATAATCCGAAGCCGAATAAGCTGTAACTTCTTCGCCACGGATTTACGCGGTTGAACGCGGATTAGACTTGCGAAAAACGGAGCAAACACTATGAGTCGCACGAGTTCGCTTGGCACCATCATTACGATGCAACTCGTTAACGCTTTACTGGTCTTTGCATTCTCTGTTTACTTGGGCGTGACCGCCTACCCTCTCGTAGCCTTCTTTCAGGAACGTGAGGTGACCGCCACATATGTCTCGATGTGGCCGTATTTGTTACGTTGGGGTTACTTGTCCTCGTCGGTTGGTCGTCCCTCCGGAAGGGAAAACTGTGGGCTTGGTGGTTCGCCGTATCTTGTGACGCCCTCGTCTGCCTCTTTACGGGCTACGACTTTCTGTCTTGTGGACGCAGGACCGTGATTGTGTGGTGTTTGCGGCTATGAGCTTGTCATCCGGAATCGTTTGCGCATTTCTGTTCATCCCTGACGTACGAGAACGCTATCGACGAATTCTGCCAAATGCAACTCATCTAAATAGAATTTGAAATGATCGGTTTTTATCCGCGTAAATCCGTGGCAAAGAATTTGATCTTATGATCTTCTCCAACATTCTCTGCGAAAAGAAAAATGCGATTGCTTACGTCAGCGTGAACCGGCCGAAGGTGCTCAATGCGCTGAATATGGCCACGATGGAAGAGCTACGGACGGCGTTTCATAACATTAAGAATGATGCGGGTGTGCGCGTGGTCATCCTGACCGGGGCGGGCGAGAAGGCGTTCATTGCCGGCGCGGACATTGGCGAGCTGGCGCAGCACGACGCGGTATCGGGCAAAGAGTACACGCACCGCGGGCAGAGCGTGCTCAACCTGATCGAGAACCTGGGCAAGCCGGTGATCGCCTGCATCAATGGATTCGCACTCGGCGGCGGATGCGAGATCGCCATGGCCTGCACCATGCGCCTGGCCAGCGAAAATGCCAAGCTAGGACAGCCTGAAGTGAAACTTGGAATCATTCCCGGCTACGGCGGCACGCAGCGCCTGCCGCGGCTCGTAGGCAAAGGCATTGCGATGCAACTTTTGCTGACAGGCGAGATGATCAGCGCACAGGAGGCGCATCGGATTGGGCTGGTGAATGAAGTACTTCCTGCGGCGGATTTGATCCCGCGCGCGGAAGCTATTGCGCAGAAGATCATTGCCAATGCGCCACTTGCGGTGCAGTACACGATGGAGGCGGTAAATAAGGGCATGGAGATGACGCTGGCCGAGAGCCTGTATGTGGAGGCGGTGTTGTTTGGCGTGGCTTGCGCGACGGAAGATAAGAAAGAGGGGACGACGGCGTTTCTGGAGAAGAGGCCGGTGCAGTTCAAGGGACGTTAACTTCATCTCCGCGGATGAACGCGGATTTCACGGATGAAAAACCTTTCACAAGAGAGACATCCTTCGACTTCGCTCAGGACAGGCTCCGACACGCAGAAATCCACCGACGAAAAGATTCGGCGGAAAATGCGTGCCGGAAACCTTGACGCGTCGGGCATCCGCTTCGGAATCGTTGTTTCTCGGTTCAATGAGTTCATCACTGATCGTTTGCTTCGGAGTGCCTACGATGCGCTTTTGCGTTCCGGTGCGAAGGAGAAAGACATCGAGATCGTCCGCGTCCCGGGCTCTTTTGAAATTCCATCTGCCGCTCGCACCCTCGCTGAGACCAAGAAATGCGATGTCATCATTTGTCTCGGGTGCTTGCTGCGCGGGGACACTGCGCATTACGACGTCATCGTCAACGAAGTCGCGCGCGGGATTGGGCAGTCGGCGCAGGAAACTGGAGTGCCGCATGCGTTCGGCGTCCTCACTTGTGACACGCTGGAACAGGCGATTGACCGCGCCGGGCTGAAAATGGGCAACAAGGGATTCGAAGCGGCACTGGCGGCGGTGGAGATGGCGAATCTGAGAAAAGCCGTCGTTGGTCGTTCGTCGTTGGTCGTTCGCCAACCCAAGAAGCAAGGCGCGAAACGGGGCATGCGCAAAACTCGGCGCAAAGAGCGTTAGCCTCTAAATCTTGATTTTTGCTTCCTGTAAACTGAAGCTGTTCGTCAGCCAGTCGGGTCGATGGCCAAGTGGCCTATGACCGGCGACGCGTTTGTTTTTGCCAACGACCAACGACGAATGACCAATGACGGTTTTCCCATGGGTACCCGCCGCAAATCTCGTGAACTGGCTTTACAGATGCTGTTTCAGGCCGATCTTGGCAAGCAGCCGATTGATGACGTACGCAAGACTTTCTGGAAAGGACGAGGTGAGGTTACGCCGGAGGTCAAGGGATTTACGGAAGACTTATTTCGAGTTGCGC
>Ga0209056_10001912_pt1 | contig 22764 bp, 22 predicted proteins | sample GraSoiAngelo_114_FD_185876 | JGI IMG/M metagenome (GOLD analysis project Ga0209056, IMG submission 185876) | Grasslands soil microbial communities from the Angelo Coastal Reserve, California, USA - 14_0903_13_40cm (SPAdes) (version 2) | ecosystem: Environmental > Terrestrial > Soil > Grasslands...
TTCGGAAATCTACGGGTCAAAGCGTGTTTGCCGCTCTCCGTAGCTTATCGCAGCTTACCACGTCCTTCATCGCCTATTGGCACCAAGGCATCCATGATGCGCTCTTTGTAGCTTGATCAATCTGTTCCGGACCCGCTACTTCTAAAACTCGATTCCGCGGCGCTCGACCGTTGACATTTGTCAGGACGATCCGCGCGCAAAGCGCATTTCGAATTCTTGAAGTAGCGGGCCCAGAGATTCTTTGATAACTGAAACTCTCCGGCTGAAGATCTTAACCTTCAGCCGCTTTGATTTCAGACTCAGCTCTTAAAGTTGTACTTTCTTACTACCCTGTATGTAGATGTCAAAGAACCAGCATTCACGTCCATTTCAGAGCACAAAAAAACTCAACCTCGTGCCCGACCATAATTTCAGCCTGCCCGCCGTGGCGGGTTGCCGATAATCATGCCGGGACAAAATTGAGTCCAATTTGCAGTCCCAAATGTACAAGAACGACCCGAACGCATTCGGGGCCCGCTTCCAGCGGAATAACAAAATTAGCCCAGATTGAACCGCCGTCAACGCTGGTTTTGTTAATTTTTGGTGAGAAAATGCTTGCCCCGCATGTAGCCATGTTCAAAAGGCTTACGCAGGCATCCTCCGCGGAACAACTTCACGCCAACGGAGGCATGGTCGGGAATGGCGAGACCGACATACAATTTGCGCGGTTGCAGCGGGAACGTTTAGCATGCGGACATGCAACGCACTGACGGCCGTGCAGCTGATCAAGTCCGCGATGTGAGTTTCGAACTAAACATTGCGCCGCACGCAAGCGGTTCGGTGTTGGTGGCGATGGGCAATACCCGCGTGATCTGCGGCGTCATGGTGGAAGAAGTCGTGCCGCGCTGGATGAAGGAGCAAAACATCACCGGTGGCTGGCTGACGTCCGAATATTCCATGCTCCCTTATTCAACGACCACGCGTAAACCGCGCGATATCATGAAAGGCCGGCTCGATGGCCGGAGCACAGAAATTCAGCGATTGATCGGACGATCGTTGCGCGCGGTTGTCGATCTTGAAAAACTCGGCCCGCGTACAATGTGGGTCGATTGCGATGTGTTGCAGGCCGACGGTGGAACCCGAACGGCCGCGATCACAGGCGCGAGCCTGGCCGTTACGATCGCGTGCCGAAAATTGGCGAAGGAAAAAAAACTCGATGCGCCGCCGATCAAGAAATTAGTGGCGGCTGTTAGCGCCGGCGTTCTTGATGGAAACGCGATTGTCGATCTTAATTACGAAGAAGACAAAGCCGTGACCGTCGATTTCAATCTGGTCGCGACTGAAGATGGCGATTTCGTCGAGGTGCAAGGTTCGGGCGAGGAAGCCATCTTCGCGCAGTCCCAGCTCGACGAGATGCTGGTGCTCGCGCGCAAAGGTATTGCCGATTTGATCGCCGCGCAGCGCGCGGTGCTGGCGCGGATTATGGTTTCACCTCCGGATTAATGGAGGGAGCGACAACGATGAATTGTAGGGCGTCTGTCTCAGACGCCATTATTATTTCGATGGCGTTTCACAGAAACGCCCTACAATTGTTCCGCTCATGAAAAAAGCGCTGATCACCGGCATTACCGGCCAGGACGGAAGTTATCTCGCCGATTTGCTTCTGGAAAAAGGCTACGAAGTCCACGGGATCATTCGCCGCGCGAGCACGTTTAACACGTCGCGGATCGATCATCTTTACGCCGATCCGCATATCAACGGTGTGCGAATGTTCCTGCACTACGGCGATCTGGCGGACTCGGTGAACCTGGTAAAGCTGCTCTACGAACTTAAGCCGGAGGAGATTTACCATCTCGGTGCGCAAAGCCATGTGCGAGTGAGTTTCGACATTCCGGAATACACGTCCGATGTCACCGGTGTCGGCACGATTCGCATTCTGGAAGCGATCCGCGAAGTCGGATTGCGTTCGCGTTTTTATCAAGCTTCAAGCAGCGAAATGTTCGGCAAGGCACAAACGGTTCCGCAGAATGAAAAAACGCCGTTCTGGCCGCGCAGTCCGTACGGCGTGGCAAAAGTTTTTTCGTATTGGGCGACCGTCAATTATCGCGAGAGTTACGGTCTCCAGGCGAGCAACGGAATCCTGTTCAATCACGAAAGTCCGCGTCGCGGCGAAACTTTTGTCACCCGAAAGATTTCGCGCGCAGTCGCCGCGATTAAGCAGGGTCTGCAAAAGGAATTATTTCTCGGAAATCTGGAAGCGAAACGCGACTGGGGTTACGCGCCTGAATACGTGGAAGCGATGTGGCGGATCTTGCAGCAGGACGCCGGTGACGATTTCGTGATCGCCACCGGCGAAACACACACGGTTCGCGAGTTCGCCGAAGCCGCATTCGCGCACGTCGATCTTGGTTGGAAAAAGTACGTGAAACACGATCCGCGTTACGAGCGTCCAGCTGAAGTCGACTTACTGATCGGGGACGCGAGCAAGGCAAAGAAGGTTCTCGGTTGGGAACCGAAAGTGCGATTCAAAGATCTGGTTCGCATCATGGTCGATGCGGACATGGAATTACTCTCGCGAGAGACGCCGCGAAAACATCTCGGCAAGCTGCCGTAAGTACTTAACGAATCACGCCGATAGCGTGATTCGTCTCCGCCATTTGACTGGCGGAATTCAGCTCAGGGATAACGGTGACTAACGGAGATTGAATAATCGAAACTTGCGCACCCGGACCCACCTGACTGTAAAGATTGATGATGTCGACCGAGCGCATGCGAATGCAGCCGTAACTTGCCGGCCGGCCAATGTTCCGTTCTTCCGGAGTTCCATGAATATAAATGTCGCGGCGAAATGCATTCGAATTTCGAGCTTCTTGTCCGCGCAGCCAGATGATTCGCGTCACGATCGGGTCGCGCCCGGGCGCGTCCACTGGAATTATTTCGCCAGTCCGGCGCCGATCTTTGAAAACCGTTCCAGCCGGAGCGCCGTCGCCAATTTTGTCCGCGATCTCCAATTCACCCAAAGGCGTACCGTAACTTCCGGGGCGATCGCTCAATCCGAATTTGGAAGTCGAAATCGGATAGGTGGAGACGAGGTTGCCTTTTTGGAGCAGCGCCAGCTTTTGATCGCGCACACTGACGACGATGTGGTGCTCGGTGTCGCGAGGTGCAGCGCACGAAGCGAGAATGAGTGCGGCGCCGAACGCGAATCCGTACCGGACGACGATCCCAACTTTGCCCATGTCGATCTTACCCGCGCTCAAATCGGAAGAATTCTTCCGCAGTTGCCGTTGTTGCGCCAGCGATTTCTTCCAACGAAACGCAGCGAGCTCTCGCGATCTCTTCCGCGACCAGCCTCGTATGTGCTGGCTCGGAGCGTTTTCCGCGAAACGGAACGGGCGCAAGATATGGGCAATCGGTTTCGACCATGAATTTATCGAGCGGCACCTGAGCTGCGACGTCGCGAACTTGTTTGCCGTTTTTAAAGGTGACGATTCCGGTAAAAGAAACGAGATGCCCGAGATCGATGACTTCGTTGGCTTGATCGAGCGTGCCGCCAAAACAATGAAAGACGCCGCTGACTTGCCGGCCATAGTCTCGCAAAATCTCGAGCGTATTATCCCAGGCGTCGCGTTGATGAATCACAACGTTGAGGCGCAACGCCACGGCGAGATCGAGCAGTTGCTCAAATAACTCGGCCTGTTTCGATTTATAAGCGCCATCTTCAATTCGCGCTTCGACTTGTTCTTCAGTTTCGCTTTGAAGTGCGTTGAAAACCTGGACGTGCTTCTGTTTCGCGGCTTCCACGCTGGGCAGACGATGATAATCAAGACCGATCTCACCGATCGCCACAACCCGCGAATTTTTCGCGAGCTCGCGCAACGGCGTGATCACATCCTCTGGTGCTTCGTGCGCGTAAGTCGGATGAACTCCGATCACGGCGAAAACGTTCGGATACTTTTCAGCAAGCTCGATCGCGCGCCGGCTGCTTTCGATGGAAGTGCCGATGGTGATGATGCGCGTGACGCCGGCATCGTTTGCGCGGCGAATCACATCATCGAAATCGTGTGCGAAATCCGGATAATCCAGATGTGCGTGGGTCTCGATTAGCATGACTCGTTGAAGCGTTGAAGGGATGAAGCGTTAAAGGGTGCGAAAGCCGCAGGGCCGGGAATCTTCCGCTTCAACCCTTTTAACCCTTTAACGATGATCACCATTCGATGACGGTGCTCGCCCAAGTCAGCCCTCCGCCGAACACCACCATCAATACATAATCGCCATGTTTGATACGGCCGCTGCGATTTGCTTCGTCCAGCGCGATGGCGACGGCCGCGGCCGAAGTGTTTCCGTACTTGTCCAGATTCACGTAAAATCGCTCGAGCGGAATTTTCAATCGGTCGGCGATGGCTTCGATGATGCGCAAATTGGCTTGATGTGGAATGACGCAGGCGATGTCGTCCGCTGTTAGACCCGCGTCCGCCAAAGCTTTTCTAGAAGCCTTGACCATTGCGGTGACGGCTTGCTTGTAAACTTCCTTCCCGGTCATATGAATCGTCGCCAGATTCATATCGACGTTGTCCCGCGTGATCGGGCAACGCGATCCGCCGCCCGGCATAAATAAAATATCGGTGAATTGGCCGTCACTGCCGATATGCGTGCTGATAACGCCGTGGGCGCGACCCCGATGCTGCAGCACCGCTGCGCCGGCGCCGTCGCCGAATAAAACGCAGGTGTTACGATCGGTCCAATTTGTGATCGACGTTAATTTTTCCGCGCCGATCACCAACACGGTATCGTGGGTGTGCGAAGTGATGAACTGCTGCGCGATTTCGATTCCAAAAAGAAAACCGGCGCAGGCGGCGGAGACGTCGAGGCACGCCGCATTCTTCGCACCGATTTTCTTTTGCACGAAACAGGCCGTCGCCGGGAACAGCATGTCGGGCGTGGCCGTCGCGACCAAAATAAGATCGACCTCGTCCGGTTTAACTTTCGCTTGCTCGAGCGCTTGCAACGCCGCTTTTGCCGCCATGTCGCTGGTGAGCTCATCTTTGGCGGCGATGCGACGTTCTTTGATGCCGGTGCGAGTGGTAATCCACTCGTCGGAGGTGTCGACCATCCGCGACAGGTCCGCGTTGGTCAGGCGTTTCTCGGGCACGTAACTGCCGGTGCCGACGATCGAAACGGTTCGGCGCGCTTTACCGGAGTGCGGCCGCGGGTTCGAGCGAGGCTGTCGTTTCATGATAACGGCGGATTTCCTCGACGATATGCGGGTTGAGTTGATGTTCAATCGACTCGGCCGCCACCCGGAGCGCGTTCTTGATTGCGAGCGGGGTGCTCGCACCGTGCGCGATGATGCAAATTCCGTTTACGCCGAGGAGCGGGCTGCCGCCGTAGTATTCGTAGTTCGTTTTGTCTTTGATCGCTAGAAACGCGTGCTTGGCCAGAAATGCGCCGGCCTTGCGCCTGGTTGAACGTGTTAATTCGGCTTTTAACCATTTGAAGATCGCGACCGCGATCGATTCACACGTTTTCAAAATCACGTTCCCCACGAATCCGTCGCACACGACGACTTCCACTGGATCTTCGAACAGATGACGGCCTTCAATGTTGCCGCGGAAGTTAAGTGAAGTCTTCTTCAACATCTTGAAAACTTCCTTGGTCTTTTCAGTTCCTTTCACGTCTTCCTCGCCCAGCGAAATCAAACCGACCCTTGGACGTTTGTAACCAAGAACATGACGCGAATAAACCGAGCCCATGATCGCGTACTGCAAAAGGTGTTCGGGGCGCGCATCGATGTTGGCGCCGGCGTCCACTAAAACGAAGACGTTAAACTGCGTGGGGAGGACCGCCGCGATTCCCGGGCGATCAACTCCTTCGAGGGTGCGCAGTTTGATCATGCTCGCGGCAACGGCGGCCCCGGTATGTCCTGCGCTGACGATCGCATCCGCTTCGCCGTGTTTTACCAGATCGACCGCGCGACTTACGGACGAGTCTTTCTTGCGCCGCACGGCCGACCAGGCTCTGTCGCTCATGTCCACGACTTGAGTCGCATGCACGATGGCGATTCGGCGGTCGTTGCACTTGTGTTTCTTGAGCTCTGCTTCGATCTGCTTCGTGTCGCCAACGAGGAAAAGCTTTTTGATGTGCCGATACTCGCGCAGCGCCATGACTGCTCCGGCGACAAGATTAGGCGGCCCGAAATCGCCGCCCATTGCATCCAAGGCGATCTTCATCGGAAACAAATTTTGCGAGCTTTAGCCGCTCTTTGCAAAATTAAATTTGAGTCGCGTGCCAGACGCGGGTCCTATCCTTTGCCTTCGACCGTCAGGACCTGGCGACCTTTATAATAGCCGCAGGAAGGGCAAACAGTATGACCGGCGACGGTGCTCCCACATTGTGGGCATTTGCTAAATTGCGGCCGATGCCAGCGGTTGGCCGCTTTTCGTGTGCGCAGCCGCATCTTGGATGTTTTGCGTTTCGGGACTCCCATGGCAGCGGACTAGAAAAGCAGAGTTTGTGAAAAACACAAACGCGCTCTCATTTTCTTAACTTCAATTTATCCAGCGCGCTCCAGTCGGCCTTTCGTTTCGTTTCTGCCGCCGCGGCTATCGCGGCAGCCGCTTTGCAGACGCGTTCGCCTTCCCGGTCGCAGCGCGGATGCGCCGGCAGATTCAGCAAAATGTCTTCCCGCATGAACGGTCCAAGGTCGACCGTCTCCGGGCCATGAAGTTCCGTGTGCAGCGCAAACGCCGGAACTTTGATGTCGTGCACAAATTTCTCCAGGCACGCGACGCAGGTCAGTTCGACGGGCTGTTTGAGCAAGCCGTTTGCCCAGAGCGAGCCTTCCGAAACGCCGATGTCGATCTTGTATTGCATCGGTCCGACGCAGCGCACCCCTTCCGCTTCCAACTCCGGAATCAGGCAATCTTCTTCGCCTTCAAGGTGCAATCCCTCGGGCGGAATTTGTTTGAGATGAACCTTCACTTGCGAATCCTTTCGCAGTTTATCCTTTAAATTTTTTCCCCAGCGCGCTCGCGACCAGACTTGGAACGAATTTCGAGACGTCGCCGCCGAGTCGGGCGATTTCCTTTACCAATCGAGAACTCAAATAAGTGTATTCCTCTTTCGGCATCAGGAAGATCGTTTCCACGTTCCCCTCGAGCTTTCGGTTCATCAACGCCATCTGAAATTCGAATTCGAAATCTGAGACCGCGCGAAGTCCGCGAAGGACCGCGTTCGCTTTTTGCTGAAGCGCAAATTCGACCAGCAGCCCATCGAACTGCGCGATCCGGACGTTGTCGATCTTGCCCACAGTTTGCTGCAATAAATTGAGTCGCTCTTTCAGCGAAAAGAGCGGCTGCTTCTCGTCGTTGTGCGCGACGGCTACGATGACTTCATCAAAAAGTTTGCGGGCTCGCTCGACCACATCGAGATGGCCGTTGGTGACCGGATCGAAGCTGCCCGGATAGATCGCGCGTTTCACTTCAGCCGAAATTCAATCATCAAACCACAAAATCAAATCCGTTAGCCGGACGGATTCGCCGTGGCGAACATTTGATGCATTCATTTGCCGAACGATGCGTAAAGCCGGACACTGCTGTCCCGGCTCATGATGAATCCGTCCACCTACAAGAAGGTTGCCGTCGCCAGCACATTCTCGCCGCGCTTTGAGCAAGTGCTTTCCGAGGCGGGAAGAATTCGCGAGCGGTTCGGCGCAGATTTGAGCTTGATCTACATCGGCGAACGGAACGACGAGACGGCAAAGAAATTCCAAGAAATACTTGGCCGGCTGCAATTGCCGGGCGATTCGCCGGTCCATTATGGTCAGGGAGACCCGGCCGATGGAATCTTGCGGGCAATCGCCGACAACGATGTCGATCTTATCGTCGCCGGCGCGCTGGAGAAACAGAGTGCGCTCCATCCATTTCTCGGGAACGTCGCCCGTCGGCTTTTGCGTGAGGCCAGCTGTTCGGTTTTGCTTTTCACGAATCCCGAGCTCAAACCGAAGCCGCTACGCCGGATCGTTTTCGTCGCGAACTATTCCGACCACGCCCAACGCGCATTTCAACAAGCGCTTAAGCTGGCAGCGGCGGAATCGTCCGAGCGGCTTTACGCCGTTCGCGTTTACACAACCTTCGACGAGGTCCGGGCAACGACGTTCGTCGACAACGGCGATGGCACACCGCGGCCGCGAACGTTCGACGAAGAAGATGCCGCTTTGGAAAAATTCGTGTTAGCCGCGGGCGAGACCGAAGTGCCGATCGAGGCGCGCTGTATTCGCGGCAACACCGGATTCGCGGCGTCGGACTTCATCGATTCAGTCGAAGCCGATTTGCTCGTCGTGCCCGTGCACAAGAGCGAAACATCGGCCGAACGCTTGCCAAATCATCTCGCTTGGATCGCGGACGTGATCCCGTGCAATCTCTGGCTCATTCGCTGACCGCGCACGAGCCGCACGCGACGAGGTTGTAGAGGCGCTTGTGCCAAGCGCCTGTTTATTTAATTCGGCGTTTGACACAAACGCCGCTACAACATTTTCGATCTTGTCATGAATTCTGCCCCTGAATTCCACGCCTGGAGCCCATCGCATCTCAGCGTGATTTTTCTCACGATCGGATTGCCATTTTTGCTCGCGCTCATTGTTCATCGAACGAAATCGCGTTTCCTCGAACGCTCGATCTGTTTTGCACTCTCGGCGTTGCTTCTCATCAATTACGTCGCCTATCTGATCGTCGCGCGAGACTTCGGGGTCACGACCTGGTACCGGATGTTGCCGCTACAACTGTGCGATTGGGCAATGGCGGTCATCATCGTCGCGCTCTGGACGGGCAATCGCCGCTGGCTTGAAGTGGCTTACTTTTGGGGAATCGGCGGAACGCTTCAGGCAATTATTACTCCAAATTTGCGTTATGGCTTTCCCGACCTCCGTTTCATCAGTTTCTTCGTCGCGCATTCTGGGATCATTATCGGAATCGTCTTCCTGATGCTGATCTACGGATTCCGCCCGTGCGCAACCGGCATTTTGCGCACATTTGCTTGGACGGAAATTTATTTCGTTGTCGCATTCACGATCGATTTGCTGACCGGCGAGAATTACGGATTTCTGCTCCACAAACCGGAGGCAGCTTCGCTCCTGAATTTTCTGTCTGATTCGCGGCCGCTTTATCTCCTCGAATTTCACGGCCTGGCGTTCCTTTTCTTCTGCGCACTCTACGCGCCATTTGCGATTGTCGATCTTGGGCGCAAACTGCAAACTTCTCCAACGGCATGAAACCTTTTCGCGTGGGTAAAATTTCCATCGGTGGAAGCCGCCCCGTATTTATTCTCGGCCCGTGCGTGATTGAATCGGAAAAGTTTGTTTGGCAAATGGCGAGAGGGATCGCCAAAATCTGCGCCTCGGAAGATGTCGATCTTGTCTTCAAAGCGTCCTACGACAAAGCGAACCGGACTTCGGCACGTTCGTTTCGCGGAATCGGCGCGCGCGAAGGTTGCGAAATTCTCGCGGCGATCGGTCGTGAGCTGAAAATTCCGGTAACGACCGATGTCCATTCGCCAGACGAAGCCAAGCTTGCCGGCGAGATGATCGACCTTTTGCAGATTCCGGCGTTCCTGTGTCGCCAAACCGATTTGTTGAAGGCGGCGGCCAAAACAGGACGCGCCGTTAACGTGAAGAAGGGACAATTCCTGGCGCCATGGGATGTGAAGAACATCGCCGACAAGTTGACGGCGTTCGGTTGTAAGAAATTTTGCTTCACCGAGCGCGGCACAACGTTCGGCTACAATAATTTGGTCGCGGACATGCGCTCGCTCTACTGGATGCGGGAAGAAGGTTATCCAGTCATCTTCGACGCGACTCATTCGGTTCAGCGGCCGGGCGGTGGAGGGGACAAAACGTCCGGCGATAGTGCGCTCGCGCCAGTGCTCGCGCGGGCCGCGCTCGCCGCGGGTTGCGACGGTATCTTCATGGAAGTGCATGAAAATCCGGCGCGCGCGTTGTCCGATGCCGCTAACCAAATTCCGCTAAAGGATTTGCCGAAGCATCTGCGCATGTTAAAAGCTATTCATGCTGCCGTTTCAGGTAGGGGCGATTGACCCCAATCGCCCGGGCGCGGCGAGTGGGGCGCGGCGGAAGCCGCCGGTTCGGGCGAACCGCCCCGACTTGGGCTTCGCGGTTTGTTTATTGTCGATCTTGCTTTTGTCGATTGCGCTCGCGATCGAGCCGGCATTTGCGGCTAAACCGAAGTCCAGGAAGGACAAACATCTGAGCCCGACGCCAAGCGCTTCTCCGGGCGAGCAAAGCTTAACCAACATTCCACTTCCGGTTGGACACGAAGCGAAAGGTCTCGTCCTTCCGGACTTCGATGTGGAAGGCCATTTGCGCGGACGCTTTGAAGCGGCCTCGGCCAAACGCCTCGATGAATACCACATCGGCTTTCATTCGTTGAAGATCATCACTTACACCCCAGAGAGTAAACCCGATCTCACCGTCGAATTGAGTGAATCGATCCTTAATTTGAAAACGCGAATCCTCAGTTCGAACGAGCGCACCATCATCAAGCGCGCGGATTTCGACATCTCCGGCGACTCGGTGGAATTCGACACTAACACGCACACTGGCAAACTGGTTGGCAATGTGAAGATGGTGATCACGAGCCAATCGCAATTGTTAGGCAACCAAAACGAGTGAGCAAGGTCGGCGTAATTGCTTTCATTAGCTTTTGGGTGTCGGCCGCTTCGTTGTGCGGTCAGACGACTTCGGCCAGTCCATCGCCGGCGGCGACGGCAAAAAAAGAGAAAAAAAAAGAGAAGCAGCCAGCCGACAACACCAATCCCTTGCTTGGCGGAATCAAGGGCGCTCCAACGAATGGCCCGGTGACGACGGAGATTTATGCGGACGACGCCTTCTTTGATTCCAACAAAAACGTCGGCATTTTCAGTGGCCACGTGAAAGTGGCCGATCCGCGCTTTACTTTGCAGTCCGAAAAATTGACCGTCTATATCACGAAAGGTGAAAACCAGGGACTCGAAAAAGCGATCGCGGAAGGAAATGTGGCTGTCGTGCGGGATCGGCCGGACCCGAATGGTGGCGCGCCCACGCGGGCGGTTGGCCGGTCAGACCAGGCGACTTATATTGCCTCGACTGGCAATGTCGAGCTGCGCGGAACGCCGCGAGTCCAGGAAGGCGTGAACACCCATATCGCTACAAGTCCGGATACCGTCATGGTCGTAAATCAAAATGGGCAATTGACCACGCACGGCCCAAGCCGCACCGAAATTCGTCAGGAACCAAAAACCGAAGAACAAAAAAACGAAACCAAGCCCACGCCTTCACCGAAACCACCGGGCACATCATGATCGGCCAGACTGCATCCCGTCCCGCATCGCAAGTGGCGCGACCACCTGAGGTGAAGGTCGACAGTGTCCTTGCCACGGATCAACTCGTAAAAATTTATGGCGGTCGCTCGGTAGTCGATGGAGTGAACATCAACGCGCGCGCCGGAGAGATTGTCGGTTTGCTCGGACCAAACGGCGCTGGCAAGACGACGACCTTTTACATGATTGTCGGACTCGTTAGGCCGAACAGCGGCCGGGTGATGTTTTCCGGCACGGACGTGACCAATTATCCGATGTACAAGCGTGCGCGGCTCGGGATGGGTTATCTGCCGCAGGAGGAATCGATTTTTCGCAAGATGACGGTCGAACAAAACATCATGGCGATTTTGGAAACGCTGCCGATTAGCAAAGCGGAACGAAAGAATCGCTGCGAACAATTGCTCCACCAGTTCGGAATCGAACGGATTGCGAAAAATCAGGCGCTGACATTAAGCGGCGGCGAAAAACGCAGGCTCACAATCGCCCGCTCGCTCGTCACCAAACCGAAATTGCTCATGCTCGACGAACCCTTCAGCGGCGTCGATCCGATCGCGGTTTACGACGTGCAACAGATCATCGTCAACCTGCGCAAGCTTGGTCTCGCCATTTTAATTACCGATCACAACGTGCGCGAGACATTATCGATCGTGGATCGCGCCTATTTGATCTTCGAAGGTCGCGTTGAAAGCGAAGGCACCAAAGATTTCCTGATCAACGATCCGATCAGCCGCCAACTTTACCTGGGCGAGCGCTTCAAGATGTAGCTTCTGTCATTCCGATTACTTGTCATGTCGAGCGCAGTCGAGACATCTCTTACTGTTTCCGTTTTGATAATTGGTTGCCGACAGAAATAGTTAGAGATTGAACTCGTTCGTCTCCCGACTCTCTCGCCGCTACCCTCGCGGCGTAACCCGTCTATGTCACTCGTGCCACTCGCTCCATTCCTCCACTTCGGTCGGAATGACATAGATGGCTAACGCGTGGCCCGTTCCCACCTCCAGATCGGCAAATTATTTTCCGGATCGACTGTTTCACTGATCTTTTCAAAGCCGCATTTTTCCAAGACGCGAGTTGAAGCGTTCGTTTCGGCGAGCGTGTGGGCGCGAAGAAGTCGAACTGATGTGTCCCGAGAGGCGAACTCGATGAGCGCGTTCGCAACTTCGGTCGCATAACCCTTTCCCTGATAGGCGGGCGCGATGCCGTAAGCAATTTCGGCGACGCCGTCAGAATCGGGCGGACCGGGAAAACCGCACAAGCCGATCAGAAGGTTATCCACCTCGTGGATAACGCCGAAACCGAATCGCCAGGGATCTGTTTCCCTGGCATTCTCGACACTTGTCTTAAAGTCGGATGAAGCGCTGAGGAGTTGGTCGTGAATTCCGGCCGCAACACGAAGTCCGGCGACGTTTTCGAATTCTTTCGGCCCGTGCAGAAGCGCACGCAGATGGCGAGGCAAATGCGGAGCTAGAATCAGATTTTTCGTCTGGATTGTCATCGGTAACCTGATTCCGTTATTCCGAGCGAAGCTCTCTGTCATGTCGAGCGCAGTCGAGACATCTCTTACTGTTGTCTGGCGATGCTTTGCGACGACAAAGGCGGATTGGAAATCGAGTGGCTTCCGCGTTAGAAGTTAGACCTTTCAATGAGCGAACCAGTGGCAGCGACAGTTTCATCGACGCGCAATCAGCGCGAAAAAACTGTGCCGGTGGTGACGGTGGAAAGCTTTTACGATTCGCACGCCGAGAAACTGCAGATGAAATTGGAAGGGCCGCGGGTTGGCTTTCACCGGAAAATTCGCGAGCCGACCATTAATCGTCCCGGCCTCGCGCTTTCTGGCTTCTATACCTATTTCGCCGAAAAACGGGTGCAGGTTTTAGGCGCCGCGGAACACTCCTATTTGAAAAGTCTGCCGAAAAGAACCCGCGTCCAGCGCGTTCGCGACCTCTGTGCGTGTAAAATTCCATGCCTGGTGATGTCGCGCGGCTTCCATCTTGCACCCGAACTACTGGCTGTAACTGAGGCGGCGAAGATCGCAGTCTTTCGGACGCCGATGATCACGATGAAGTTTATCAACGCGGCGACCATCGCACTCGAAGTCGATTTTTCGCCGACAGTGACCGAGTTCGGCAGCATGGTGGACATTCTCGGCATCGGTGTGCTCATTCGCGGAGCGAGCGGCATTGGCAAAAGCGAGACCGCACTGGGATTAATCGAGCGCGGTTACAGTTTAGTGGCAGACGACGTCACACGCATCACTTCGCTGGAGGGTCGCGAGCTGATGGCCACAGCGCCCGATCTCACCCGCAATCACATGGAAGTGCGCGGGATCGGCATTATCAACGTCGCTTCGGTGTTTGGAATCGGCAGCATTCGAATCGAAAAACGACTGGATTTAGTCGTCACGCTTGAAGAATGGGAAAACGTGGAGGAAATCGAACGCGTCGGAATCGAACGCGAATCGTATGAAATTCTCGGATTGAGAGTGCCGCACGTGACAATTCCAGTGCGCCCGGGTCGCGACATCGCGCGCTTGATCGAAGTCGCAGCGATGGACCAAAAGCTAAAAGGTCTCGGCCAAAACAGCGCGGTCGATTTCAACGCCAAACTGCTCAATTTAATGGAGCCAAGATCCACAAATGGGCCTGCTTAGCCGTCGAGGGAGCACTGCCTCGCCGAGTCAAAAAATTGAAAAGGACGTGCCGGTGATAAACCGGCTCGGTCTACACGCCCGTCCCGCTGCGATGTTCGTTCGCATTGCCAGCCGTTACCGGGCCGAAATTTGGGTGTCCAAGGAAGGCGAAGAAGTGAACGGCAAAAGCATCATGGGATTGATGATGCTTGCGGCCGGCCAGGGATCGAAGCTCCACATCCGCTGCGAAGGACCAGACGCCGCCAAGGCGATGTCCGATTTGGAGGAATTAATCAATGCGCGCTTTCACGAAGATTGATTTCTCTATACAATCGCACGCGGATGAGCGGCGATAACAAGGAAATCCGGTTTCAAGGAGCGGGCGTTTCTCCCGGGCTGGCGCGCGGCGTCATTCATGTCGTGCGGGACGATTTCGATGACGTGCCGCGTTATCACATCGAACCGTCGCAAATTGGAAATGAAATCGCGCGGTTCGAGGCCGCGCTCGTGCAAACACGTGTCCAGATTCTCGAGATGCAGCAGAAAATTGCGGAAGCGATCGGCGCCAAAGACGCCGCCATTTTCGACGCCCACTTGCTCGTGGTCGAAGACCGAACCTTGATTGACGAGGTTTTGCGCCGGCTCGAGACCGAGCGTTGCAACGTCGAGTGGGTTTTTCAGGAAGTGGCCAGTAATTACGCCGAAACACTGAGCAAAATCGACGACCCCTATTTGCGCGAACGCGCGGTCGACATGCAGGACGTGACGCGCCGCATCGTTCGAAATCTGCAGGGGAAAGCGCCGAAACCAGTATTCTCCGCTGCTGAGCCGCACATCTTGGTCGCGCACAATCTTACGCCATCCGACACCGCGACGATGAATCGGGAGCTCGTGCTCGGAATTGCCACGGATTTGGGCAGCCGCACGTCGCACACCGCGATCATTGCACGGTCGCTCAACATTCCAGCCGTTGTCGGTTTGCATGATGCGACCGAGAAACTCGAGAGCGGCCAGCCCGTGTTGCTCGACGGTTATACCGGTCTGCTGATTGTCGATCCAACGGCGGAAACACTTTCCTACTACAGCGAGATCGAGATCCGAAAAGGTCAGGTTACCAAAGAGCTGCGACGACTTCGCAAGACTTCATCGACCACCAGCGACGGCCGTCACATTGTTCTTTCCGCCAACATCGAACTGCCGGGCGACGTCGAGGCCGTCGCCGAAAATGGCGCCGAAGGCATTGGGCTTTATCGGACCGAGTTTCTCTTCGTGAATCGCGACACGCTCCCGAGCGAAGAGGAACAATACGAAACTTACCGAAAAGTGGCCGAACAGGTGAAGCCAAACCCGCTCATCATTCGCACGTTCGATTTAGGTGGAGACAAACTGGCCGTCGGCGCGGTCGATGTCGGCGATGAGTTGAATCCGTTCCTAGGCTGGCGCGCCATTCGTTTTTGTCTGGAGAACATAGACATCTTCAAAACCCAATTGCGTGCGATCTTGCGCGCGAGCGCGGTCGGCAATGTCAAGATCATGTTCCCGATGATTTCCGGTTTGGAGGAATTGCGCCACGCCAAAGAAGTCTTGGACGAATGCAGACGTGAAGTTGGCGACAAGAAAGCCGGCAAGATGGAAGTCGGTGCAATGATTGAAATTCCGAGCGCGGCGATCTCTGCCGATACGCTCGCCCGCGAGGTGGACTTCTTCAGCATCGGCACGAACGACTTGATTCAATATACCATCGCGGTTGATCGGGTGAACGAACGCATTGCGCATCTCTATGAGCCGACGCACCCGGCGGTTTTGCGGCTGTTGAAAATGATCGCCGATGCCGCGCATGCAAACAAAATTTGGGTCGGAGTTTGTGGCGAGATGGCGCGTGATGTTGCGCTGATTCCGATTTTGCTCGGCCTTGGTATTGACGAATTAAGTGTCGGCGCTACGTCTGTTCCGCGAGTGAAAATGGCAGTGCGGAGTTTGGCCGTGCCTGAGTGTGAGCAGTTGGTGGGCGAAGTTCTTCGCTTGCAAACCTCGTCTGAAATTCTCGCGCGCTGTTTGGAATTGGCCACCAAACGCTACGGCGATCTGCTCGGCTGAACTGCTTCTGGTAGGGGCGGTTCACCGAACCGCCCGCGGGCGATTGGAGTCAATCGCCCCTACCTGAATTCGTGGTCTCGACTTCGCTCGACATGACAAATTGCGGTTTTTGGCAGATGTCGATCTTTGGTTAAGTTTCCTGTCCTGCTCCATGAAATTTTTGGCCCGGTTCCGGTCGCGCGGGAAAAAGCGCAGTAAACTTTTTCGTTACGGTTGGAAGATCACGCTCTTTGTCCTGATCGCCGGGGCCGGTCTCGCGCTGCTCCTTTTTTACGGCGCGTGGGCTGCGAGCTTCGACACGAAGAAAGTTGGTGCGATGCCGGAACGTAACACCGTCTTCGATGTCGATGGAAAAATCTACAGCCGCCTTGCCGGCTCCAATCGGTTGCGCGTTTCACTCGATGAAGTTTCGCCGCTGTTCATCGATGCGCTGCTGGCGCGCGAAGACACGCGGTTTTACCAACATCCCGGAGTTGATTGGCGCGGCATTCTCCGCGCCCTGGTGCGCGACATTTTGAGCGGCTCGGCCAAGGAAGGTGCGAGCAGCATTACTCAACAACTCGCGCGCAACAGTCTTCCGCTGGGCGGGCGCAACGTGAGCCGCAAACTGCTGGAAGCAATGGTCGCATTCCGGATCGAACACGAATTTACGAAAAAGCAGATCCTAGAGCTTTACGTTAACCGGATTTATTTCGGCGCCGGTTGTTACGGTGTCGAAACGGCCTCCCAGGCTTACTTTGGGAAGAACGCGTCGAAACTGAATCTTCCTGAGGCGGCGCTGATCGCCGGACTGATTCGAAGCCCGAACCGGTTTTCGCCACTAAAAAATCCGGAAGGCGCCGCCAACGAACGCAACGCGGTGTTGGATCGGATGGTTGAAGTTAAAAAAATTCCCGCGGCGGAAGCGGCCCAAGCCAAGCTCGCCAAGGTTAATGCCCACCCCCGGCGCTTGCTTCAGATCCAGGAAAATTACGCGATGGACGCGGTCCAGCGCGATTTGAACCTGATTCTCACACAGGACCAGATCGACAACGGCGGCTTGTTTATCTACACCACGCTCGACCCGAACGTGCAAAGCACGGCGCAACAGGCGCTCGAAAGCCAGCTCACGAAGATCGAGCATCAGGGAAATTTTAATCATCCGCTCAAGGCAAATTATCATCCGCCGGAAAACGGCGAGGATTCTTCGATGCCATATTTGGAAGGCGCGGTGGTTGCAATCGATAACAACAGCGGCGGCATTCGCGCACTGGTCGGTGGTCGCGATTATTCGCAAAGCAAATTCAATCGCGCGCTGCCGCCCGCAAATCGACAGGTCGGTTCCGCATTCAAACCGTTTGTTTACACGGTGGCGTTTTCGGAAGGATTACTGCCCGGCGCGTCAGTTAGCGACAGCCCGATTCAGCCGGGCGAGATCGACGGCGCCGGAAACTGGTCGCCCGCAAATTCGGATGGGACCTACGGCGGGATTCAACCGTGCTCTTACGGCCTGATTCATTCGCGCAACACCATGAGCGTTCGCGTTGGGCAGTTCGCCGGGCTAGATGCCGTCCAAAAAATCGCGACCACGCTAAATCTGAGCGACAACGTTCCGCGCGGTCCGGCCATTTACATCGGTGCGTTTGAAACCGATCTGAAAGATCTGACCACCGCTTACACGGTTTTTCCGAATGCCGGTGTGCGCAAGCAGGCTTACATCATCGAGCGAATCGACGATACCGAGCATCAGCCGATTTATCGTGCGTCGCACATTGCCGCGCCTGCGCTTGACTCGAGCGCGGCGTGGATGACTTCGCAATTGATGGAGGAAGTGCTCACCCGCGGAACGGCGGCGGCGGCGCGTTCGTTAGGCTTCAAATTGCCGGCCGCCGGAAAAACTGGAACCACCAACGATTACAAAGACGCGTGGTTCGTCGGTTACACTTCGACCATGACCTGCGGAGTTTGGGTTGGATTCGATCAACCGGTCACAATTATTCCGCATGGTTACGGCGCCGCGCTCGCGCTGCCGGTCTGGGTGCAAGTAATGAACAAAGCCGCCACCATTTATCCGCCGCAGGATCTGCAACCGAGCATGCCGATGCAGCACGCGTTGGTTTGCTCGCTTTCAAATCATCTCGCCACCACCGGTTGTGAAGCAGCCGGCACCGCTTACGAACTCGATCTTCCGGCGGACAAAGTTCCCACGGCGGGTTGCGAAATCCACGGCGGCGAACAAATGCAGTTCGCGCAGAAACTGAACGACTTCGGAAAAAAAGCTGGCGACATCCCGAACAAACTCTTCCAGTCCTTCAAGAAATTCTTCGGCGGCAAATGATGTAGTGGCGTCCGTGTCGGGCGCGGATCTTCGTCCGCCTTCGTCCTGCAGTCGCGGGACTGCGGCGTGACGCTTTTAATTCCCTGCACGCGAAATAAAAGCGGGTGAAGGGAATCGAACCCTCGTGTGCAGCTTGGGAAGCTGCCATTCTACCATTGAATTACACCCGCGACGGAAGAAGTGAATAGTGACGAGTGACCAGTGAAAAGTCAAAGCCAAGCGCTTCGACAAGTTATTGCCACGAAATCACATCGTCCGAATTCTTGTATTTTCCGTCACCATTATTGCCGAGTTTCGTGTCCTTCCCGTACGACCATGCGAGTACGCCTTGCCTAAGTGTACCGGGACCAGCCCCAGTGTCGGCGGTGTATGGATTTGTAATCTGATTGTCATAGTTACCGTCGATTGCGATTTTGTAGGGTTGGCCCCAAGGATCACAGAACTGTCCAGTGCTGCCTATTTTTCCTTTCGGATTGGTCTGACTTGTGTCCTCCGCAGGCGAAATGAAGACGATCGCTCGAGAGTTGACAGCTGGCACCCCATTCACGAGTGCATTGGCACCAAGCGCGACGGCACGCAGACTGTAGAACAGATCGGCACTCGAAGTGCCGCCGGGGCCATAGATCGTATCGGCAGTGACTAGGGGATACTTGCCGTACTCCGTATAAAACGCGTTCACCGCGGTTACGATTTGGGTCACATCGTTTTTGGCCTGCACCTTTTTTGCACGATCCAAGACACCTTGAAACACGGGAAAGGCGAGCCCGAGTAAAGCGGCGATGATTGCGATAACGACGAGCAACTCGAACAATGTGAAGCCTTGTTCATTCGTTATTCGGCATTCGGACTTCGTCATTATTTTCATCTCCATTTCGCCATTTGTTCCGGGAAAGGACAGTGGGCGCAATCGGAATTATCCTGCAAACAGAAGTCTTCGTAAATCTGTAAAAGCGCCTGCTGGTGCGCTATTGTTTTGGTGAACTTGCGCCGTCGCGGACCGTCGCCAAACAAACGCGTGGCCGCGGTTTCGAGCCGGCGGTTGGTCAAACGGGCCGGCAGTTTCGCGTATTCCGGCCAAGCGCTTGCCCCGAGCGGAGTCGAGGGATCGACCCGCCTCCGCTCCGCTTCCGCGTGGCACGCATCTTCGGCGCGCCAAAACGGAAAAATCACGTTGGCCAAAATATCGGCGACGCGGGATTCGCCGACGAGCGCCATCGGTTCGAGCGACGCATCGGCCGTCATCGTGTAGTGAAATTTCCAAAATGGATGATCGAAGGCGTCGAAAAACTTTTCGATCGCGGCGGCGGTTCGCTTTTCCAGCGAGCGACCTAATGCCGGCCACTCCTGGACCAGGATTGCCAATGCCGCCAGACGACGCTGCGGATGATTGACGGGGCGGGTGGAGCTCAGTTTCCAAATCTTTGCCGGCAAGATCAGTCGTTGCAATCGGTCGCGGTGCGGCCACCAACGGTCCCACAATTCGCGCACATAATTCTTTGCCGACTTTTTGTAGATCGCGAGGTCCGGCGTTTCCAAAAGACCGGCGATACCGAAAAGGATCGCTTCAGCATCTTTCAAGTCCTTGCGCAGAGCCTTCAACGAGAGCCGCTGCGCAATGAGCGTAAGCGGCAGCTTGTTCTCTTTATAACCGAGGGCGGCCGCGATTTCTTGAAAGAGCGCTTCGTCTCGTCCGTGATTGTCGATCTTGGCGCGGATGCGGGCGGCTTTTTTTTGCAAACGAAATTGGGCGGCGGCATCGAGCACGCTCCGGACGCGATCTTCCGGCAAGTTTCCGAGAGGCGCCTGGCAACGCCCCGGCCGAGCGAGCGGAATGTTGGCGCTGAACGCCTCCGGTAAAATCGCCGGATCGATCCGGACCTGGGGGACGTTGCGATTTGATTTGGTGCGCGTGAAAAATTGGCGGTCACTTTTATCGACAAAAACGTGAAGGACCGTTTCTTCGAACGCGGGATTGATGGCGTGACCATGCAAATCCCAGTTCCGATCGACCAGATCGATTTCGATGCAGCCGCGCAACGGTTCGCCGCCATTCACCCGAACCGCGGCGTCGCAGAAATCGGGTCCGGCTTCGCGGTTCCAGGTGCCAAACTGGACAATGTCGATCTTGTCGCCGCTCGCGCTGACGAAATTCTTCCCAAACTCGCCGGCGAACCAGCGTGCTTGGAGCTCTAATTCGTTTGGCGTCCGAAGCGGAAGAAAAAGCGCGCGGTCGTGGACGCGGGCAGAAGCAATCAGATCCTGGTAGCGGGGGGAACCGTTCTCCACGCAGGAATTATAGCCGATTCGCTTTGGGAAGTGCGATTCAAAAGTCAACATTGCGCGGCCCAGAGGGCGGCGGCTACAGTTGCAACCATGCTCGACATTCGTCTGATTCGCGAAAAACCGGATTTTGTTCGCGAACGGATCGCGTCCCGCGGCGGCGACGACGCCGCGAGGATCGACGAGCTGTTGAAAGTCGATGCGGAGCGGCGAAAAGCCGAGACCGAGCTGCAACAGTTGCAGTCCGAGCGCAATCGATTGAGCAAGGAGATCGGCGGGAAAAAATCCCGCGGCGAAGCAACCAAAGATCTCGAGGGCGAAGTGCGAAAGATTGGCGACCAGATTGTCGATCTTGATCAGCGCTCGGCCAGCTTCGACGAGCAGCAGAGGAATCTGCTTCTCGAGATTCCGAATTTGCCACACGAAAGCGTTCCGCTCGGAAAAGATCCGAGCGCGAACAAAGTTGTTCGAGAGTGGGGGACCAAACCGGAACTCGGCGGCAAAGCGCTCGATCATGTCGCGCTCGGCGAAAAATTGAAAATTCTTGATTTAGAGCGCGCCACAAAACTGAGCGGCAGTGGATTCATCTGTTTCACCGGCGCCGGAGCGAAACTGGAGCGGGCGTTGATCAATTTCATGATCGACCTGCACACGCGCGAGCATGGCTACACCGAAGTCAGTCCGCCGTTTCTCGTTCGACGCGATTGCATGATCGGCACGACTCAGCTGCCGAAGTTTGAGTCCGATATGTACGGCTTGGAAAACGGCGAACTTTTCCTCGTACCGACGGCCGAAGTGCCACTGACAAACTTGCATCGAGAGGAGATTTTAAAGTCCGCGGATCTGCCGAAGAGGTTCGCTGCCTACACGCCGTGTTTTCGGCGCGAGGCCGGCTCGGCTGGCCGTGAGACACGAGGAATTCTCCGCGTCCATCAATTCGACAAGGTCGAGCTGGTGAAAATTACACCGGCTGAAAAATCCTACGAAGAATTGGAATCACTAGTCGCGGATGCGGGAAAAGTTTTACAGCTGCTGGGTCTCCATTATCGCGTGATCGAGCTTTGCACCGGAGATTTGACTTTTGGTTCGGCCAAGACTTACGACCTCGAAGTTTGGTCGCCGGGATCTCGCGATGGTGGGACGTACCTGGAAGTTTCGAGCTGCTCGAACTACGAAGATTTTCAGGCGCGCCGGATGAATCTTCGTTACAAAGGCGCGGACGGAAAAAACAAATTTTGTCACACGCTCAACGGCTCGGGCTTGGCCTTGCCGAGGTTGTTCGCGGCGCTGGTCGAGAATTTTCAGCAGCCGGACGGTTCGGTGCGAATTCCGGAAAAGCTGCAGTCGTATTTTGGCGGGAACGAAATGAGATAGCAAAATCCAAGCGGCGGCCGCCTCGGTGTTTTCCTAGCGGGACGGTGAAGGTTTCGAAGGTACATCGTAGGATAGACGCCGATAGCCCAGCCGAAGCGGGGGTCATTTGGGTCGACCAGATAATTCCATCGCCAGAGTTGGATCTCCATTCTTGTGATAAGAGATCCGAACATCAGATTGCGGTTACGGCGCTGGACATAAAAAGAGAGAAACGCGTCGAATTTTTCGCTGTGTCGCGTTGTTCGAAACACTCTCGCTAAAATATCGCGACCGATTGGCAGCCAGGCGGGAGAAAAATCACGGGTTGGAATAACGATTGATCTGCCGTTTTCCAAGGTCGCGATGACCTTTAAATAATGCAACGGTCCCTTCCCTTGCGCGTAAGAGTACATATTCCATGAGCTGAGCGGGTAATATTCTACTGACCAGACCCAGGCTACGAAAAAGATGGCAACCATTAACGCTGTGGCGACTGCCGGCAGAGACGAAAGTGGCCGCGGCGGGATGTCGTTCCTCACTTGGGCACTTACGGCCCGATTACCGGTCCGAAAGTGGCGCCCGCAAAAATTGGTGACCCAATCGACATTTAGAAAGATAAGTTGCAACATGAGCAGGTCTGGAAACAGGATGTGTTGGAATACGAGAATTCCGACATGAACACCGAGAGCGGCGATCGGTATGATGATTTGCGCAGTTCGCGAGAACAGAACAGTAACGT
>Ga0209056_10001917_pt1 | contig 22736 bp, 20 predicted proteins | sample GraSoiAngelo_114_FD_185876 | JGI IMG/M metagenome (GOLD analysis project Ga0209056, IMG submission 185876) | Grasslands soil microbial communities from the Angelo Coastal Reserve, California, USA - 14_0903_13_40cm (SPAdes) (version 2) | ecosystem: Environmental > Terrestrial > Soil > Grasslands...
TTCGGTGTCTCGTGAGAAAAGCCCCACCGATCGACAACGTTGGTCTCGGGGTTGTCGCCCATGCGCGTGCCACCGTACGCGTGCGTCGACGGCCCCATCGTGCCGACCGGGAGCTTCAACGTCCCCGCGGCGCCCGCCTCCATGTACCACTGCACCATTCTGTCCTGGATGAACGCGGCCGCTTTCTTCTCGTTGTCCTTGAAGTCGGCCGTGATCCTGCACACCGGGAAGCCGAGCGGATCTTTGACCGCCGGATCGAGGTCGAGGTAGTTGTCCTCGTACGGCAGCGTCGTCTTTTGGAGATATGCGCTGTTCCAGCGGTCGGCGTTCTGTTTGATGAACGCCTTCCATGCCGAACCCCAGGCCGGCGCCTTGCCGAACGTGGCCATGCTTGCCGCAAAAATCGGCCGTCTCTCGGTGTACACCCAGAGGTTCCCACCGCCGATGAAGTCGAGACTGGCATGGTCGAAGTTGTCGTCGGCCCAGTTGTCGACTGCGACGCCCTGCGCGGGCAGACCGTACCAGGTGTTCAAGTTCCACGGGAAGAGGCCGGTCACGCCCGCCAAGGTGTTGTGGGTCATGTAGTGCTTTCCGACCTGCCCGCGGTTGTTCGAGAGCCCGTTCGGATAGGGTTTCGACTTGGAAAGGAGGAGCAACCGAACGTTCTCATACGTGTAACCGGCGAGGAGCACGACATCCGCCGGCTGCACATACTCCTGGCCGTCTTGGACGTACACCACGCCGGTCGCGCGGCCCTCGGTGTCAACTGAGATGCTGGTGACGTGGGCTCGCGTGACGGCCTTGAGGCGACCAGTCTCCTGCGCCCTGGGGATCGTCGACACCGCCGTCGAATTCTTTGCGTTGAGATGGCAGCCGCCTCGCGAGCAGAACCCGTGGTACACGCACCCCGGCCGGTTCTGGTACGCCTGGGAATTGACCGCCGCCGGGCCGGGAAACGCGTTCCAACCGAGCTTTCGCGCGGCCCCCGCCATCCTCTCGGTGAAATCCGTGCCCCGGAGCGGGGGCATCGGATACTCGCGCTTGCGCGGGCCTTCGAAGATGTTTCCGCGCGGGTCGATCTTGCCGTTGATGTTTCCCGCCTTGCCTGAGATGCCGATCTCGTACTCGACCTTGTCGTAGTAGGGCTCGAGCTCCTCCAAGCCGAACGGCCAGTCCTCCACGGTCGAGCCCTTCGGAATTCGCGAGGCCCCGTACCGTCGGGTCGTCTCGCTCGCGACCTTGAAGTCCCAGGGGTTGAGACGCCAGCTCTGCGCCCAGTAGTGGAGCGAGGTGCCTCCGACTGCGTTCATCATCGGATGAATGGCCGGTCGGGGAGAGTACGGTGCCGACGCGCTCGGCCGATGGGTCGGAATCTCCTGGTTCGCCTTCTGCACCGCTTGCGGCCAGGCGCGGTAATTGTTTCGCAGCTCGTCTGGAGCGAAGTCTCGGGCCGTGAGCCACGTGCCCGCCTCGAGACCGATCACCTCGAGCCCCGCCTGCGCGAGGGGGAGCGCCGCCACGCCGCCGACTGCGCCGAGGCCGACGATGACGACATCGGTCTTCTTCAGATCAACGGCCATGGCTCATCCCTCCCCCCGATTTCGTCCCTGCTCCGGTCTTTACTTTCGAGAACATGTCGTAGTCATATACCGACCAGTGGGTCGGCTTCTGCTTGGCGCCCATGCGCTGCTGATCAGGCCCCACGGCGAGCTGGACACCGGGGTAGCCGATCAAATCCCAACCGACGAAGTTCGCATTTCCACCGTAATAGGGATCGCAGAACGTGCCCTCGATGGTGTGCGTTCGGAGCAAGTTGAAGAACGCCGCTGAGTTCGGCGTGAAGCCCGGGGCGGTGTTTTTTTCCATGTCGCTCAAGACGCTGTCCTGGTCCTTCGCCGAAAGCGTGGCGAATGGCGCACCTTTCGAGGCTCGCGCATAGGCGTCGACTGCGGCGAGACCCGTGGAGTAGGCAGCGCGTGAAGACGCGAGAGGGCCGGTGAGGGCTCGGTCGATGTAGTGCGCCGCGCGGGCCTCGGCCGCGCCCGGACCGTTCTCGTCGGTGGGGATCAATCGTGCGACGATTGCCTCGAGCGTGTCCGACTCCGCAGCCGTGAGGGTCTCTAACGACTCGCGCACGGGCATGGCTGCTCGGAGCTGGGCCACCTTCCGCGCGGGCTCTGCTGCTCCGGCAGGGGCGAGTCCCCCCACCTGGACGGCCGTCGCTGCTCCCAGCATCCCCGCCCGTTTCAGCAGATCGCGACGCGAGAAGTCACTGCCGCCACGCTGTTTCGCAGGACCGGAGTCATCCGCTTCGCCACTCATGACGTTCCCTCCTCCGCTCGGGACTCGCTTCCTCGGCGCGATGCCGCGACGACGCTAGAACAACTTGTCCTTCCGATCCATTAACGGAAAGCGCTGCCAGTCGGAAGCCACGGACTTGGCGACCAGTGCTCCCTCGACAACCTCGTTGGCGGAAGGCGTAAGCGACGAATTGTTGAGGACGTCCAGATAGCGCCGATCGATTGGTCCACCTCGCTTGAACTCCGAAATCCAGAAACCGCTGCCAGCCAAGAGTCTGAAGGTCGTGTTCACCTTTTGCGGTTCAGTGCTGGCGGCCTGGATGTGCCAGATCGCGCTCCACAGGAAGTGTCGATGATGCTTGTGGACGCCCTGGTCGCCCTCGGTCAGGGTGGTAACGAAAGCCAGCGCGCAGCGCGCTTCGCGAAGGTAGTTGTAGCGCTGTGTCTGTTCGTTCAGTACCTTCGCCGGCATGCCGTGGTCAGGGCTGTCGCCGAAGTAGAACTCCAGATTCCACGGCGGCCGACGGCTCCTGTCCGGTAAGCCATAGCAGTCGCCGATGCTCTTACTGCCCTCGTACCAGACTGTGCCCGAGCTGCGGTCATAGTCACGACAGACTTTTGACGAGCGCCGCGCCGCCGTATCGTTGAGCTGGCAACCGTCGGCGCTCTGGGCGCCTCGGTAGTAGGCCCATGCGGTTTCGAGGATCTGCACTTGCATGAAGCCGAGCTTCCACGACGCATCACGTGGGCTGGTGCGGCTCATGAAATCGTCGGGCGCGATTCGATAGGAGAAATCGGGCTCGACCTGGCATCGCGCCGACACCTGCAAAGGGCTGGCCACCATCTGGACTGCCCCACCCGATGCTTCGGCGCGAAAATGGGCGGGCTTTCGGTCCACTCTCAACTGAATTTGGGCGTCGTCGACTCGCATGGGCCGCCCCTCCTGTTCCCATCCGACGGAGGGCACTCAGCAGATCCGTGATTTTGCCGATCCTAGCATGAAACCTCAGCGGACCAAGGGCTCGGCGAGCGCTTCGCCCACGTCGAGAAGTATGACGCGGGCGCTCCGCGGTTGCGCTAGAATGCCTGGCGCAGCATCCTCGGAGACCGGACCCAGGTTCCCCACACAGAGGGAGGACACCATGAGCTATTTTGTCAGTTTTCTGATTGCCCTGGTCGCGTCGCTGACTCTCGTCGCTTCAGTGTGGGCGGACGCCGATCCAGCCAACCGCACCGGAGATCCCGAGAAACTCGGACGGGTGCACTTCAAGACCTCGTGCTCGCCGGAGGCGCAGAAGCAGTTCGAGCGGGCGCTGGCCATGCAGCACTCTTTCTTCTTCCCCGAGACGGTGAAGGCCTTCATGGCGATCCCCGCCACCGACCCGAGCTGCGCCATCGCCTACTGGGGCATCGCCATCAGCCAGCGCCCGAACCCGCTGGTGGGACCGTTCGACGCCGCCACGCTGAAACGCGGCCTCGACGCCATCGAGAAGGGTGAGGCCATCGGGCCCAAGACCCAGCGCGAGCGCGACTGGCTCGCCGCCCTCAAGGAGTTCTACAAGGACTACGACAAGGTCGACCAGGACACTCGCACGCGGAACTACGAGAAGGCGATGGAGCAGCTCGCCGGCAAGTACCCGGACGACGTCGAGGCGAAGATCTTCCACGCCCTCGCCCTGAACGAGACGTTCGACCACAAGTCCATGGAGCCGCTCCTGAAGGCCATCAAGATCCTGGAGCCGATCGACAAGAAGTACCCGGATCACCCGGGCGTCACGCACTACCTGATCCACAGCTACGATTTCCCGGCCATTGCCAGCCGTGGCGTCCCCGCCGCCAACAAGTACGCGAAGATCGCGCCCTCGGCGCCCCACGCCCAGCACATGCCCTCGCACATCTACTCGATGGTCGGCATGTGGGAAGAGTCCGTGATCTCGAATTGGCGCTCGGTCGCGGTGGCGAATGAATATATCGCCAAGGCCAAGCTCGACGGGACGCTCGGCGGCGTCCCCCACGCGTACGATTTCATGGCCTACGCCTACCTGCAGCTCGGCCAGGACATCAAGGCCCGGGGCCTCATCCAGGACACCATGTCGATCAAGAAGGTCATCGGCGTACCCCTGGCAGGGGCGACGGCGCGCGCGGCGGTGCCGGCCCGTTACATGCTCGAACGCCAGGACTGGCAGGGCGCCGCGCAACTGCAGGCGCTCGGCACCGGTTATCCGATGGCCGAGGCGATCACGCACTTCGCGCGGGCCATGGGCGCCGCCCGCAGCGGTGACACCGCGGCGGCCCAGGCGGACATCGAGAAGCTGAAGGAGCAGCGGGCGGCGCTGGAGAAGGCGGGCCAGGGTTACTGGGCCGGCCAGGTCGAGATCCAGATCCTCGGCGCCCAGGCCTGGACGGCCCAGGGCCAGGACAACAAGTCCGACGCCCTCAAGTTCATGCGAGCGGCCGCGGACCTCGAAGACTCCAGCGAGAAGCACGTGGCAATGGAGAACCGGCTCTACCCGATGCGGGAGCTGCTCGCCGACATGCTGATGACGCAGGGCGAGGCGGCAGCCGCCCTGAAGGAATACGAGAGCTCGCTCAAGAACGCGCCGATGCGGCTGCGCGGCTTCTACGGGGTGGCCAAGGCCGCCGAGGTCTCCGGAGACCCGAAGAAGGCGCGCGAGTACTTCGAGAAGCTGGCCCGGCTCACGCGGTACGCGGACGGCGATCGACCCGAGCTGCGCGAGGCGAAGCAGCGGCTGGCCAGCAAGTAACGACGTGATCGGCGTCAAGATTTCCGTCGGCCTGCTCGGTTTCGGACTCGCCCTGCTGCCGGGCGCGACCCTCGCCGACCCGACCGACGAGGCGCCGAAGGAGGGACAGCTCGATCCGGAGTACGCGGCGGGGAAAGCGGCCATCGCGGCCAAGGACTGGAATGCCGCGATCCGGTCGCTTTCCTCGGCCGCCCTTCGCGACACGCGCAACGCTGACATCGAGAACTACCTCGGCTACGCCTACCGCCAGAGCGGCCAGCTCCAGCTCGCCTTCACGCATTACCAGCGCGCGCTGCAGCTCGATCCCCGCCATCGCGGCGCTCACGAGTACATCGGTGAGGCCTACCTCATGGTCAACAACCTGACCAAGGCCGAGGAGCATCTCGCCGCCCTGCAACGGATCTGCCTCATCCCCTGCGAGGAGTACGAGGACCTCAAGAAGGCTGTCGCCGACTACCGGGCACGCGCGGCAAAATAAGGCCAGCCGCGAGCGGTGCGCGGTAGGCCTGCCTTTAGGTTTTTCACCAGCCCCTGGATTACGATGTTCATAACCCGGCATGAAGCAACTCGCGAGCCTCCGATCCCGGCGCGGAACGGCCCAGTGACAGACGAGCGGATCCGGATCCTGGTCGTTGACGACGATCCCGAGCTCCTCGACACGCTCCGGGAATACCTCGAGACCCTTGGGAACCGCTACGTCGTCGAGACGGCCGCACGGGGAAACGAAGCGCTCTCTATGGTCGCGCGCGCCCGTCCCGACGTGGTGATCCTGGACGTCGAGATGCCGGGCATGAGCGGCGTCCAGGTGCTCGCGTCCCTCCGCGCGCTGGATCCCACCATCCCGGTCATCATGCTGACGGCGAACACGGACGGCTCAGTGGCCGGCGAGACGTTGAAGCTGGGGGCCGTTTCCTACGCCCCCAAGCCTCTCAACCTCAAGTATCTCGATCACCTCGTCGCGACGTTCGCGACGAAGCCCCGCGGGGGCTCAAGCGCCTGAAGAGAGCCTCGGTACCGTTGAAACTTCGAGCGCATTTGGGCCTCCTGATCCTCGGGACCCTCCTGCCAATGGTGGCCTTCTCAGGAGCCATGCTCGTCTGGATGCATCGCCAAACGAGAGCAGCCACTGAACGTGGCCTCCTGGATACGGCACGCGCGGTTGCTGTAGCGGTCGATCGCGAGCACAGCGGCACCATTGCCGCCTTGAAGGTGCTGGCAACGTCTGAGCACCTCCGCAGTGGTCACCTGACGGCCTTCCACCGAGTCGCACGCGAGGCCGTAGCGACTCAACCCTCCTGGCAGAATGTCGTGCTCTATACGCCCGCGGCGCGGCCGCTCGTCAACACCTTACTTCCCATGGGTGCCCCGGTACCCGCCGTCGCGAACCGGGAGCCGGTCGAGCGGGCCGTGCGCACCCGGGTGGCGGCCGTCTCTGATCTCTTCGTCGGGCGACTGACCAACCGGCCGCTGATCAGCATTGTCATTCCCGTGGACGAAGAGGGAACGCCACGATACGCGTTGGGAGCGGTCGTGACTCGCGAAGCGCTCCTCGAGCTCATTCAGCAACAACAACTGCCGCCAGATTGGCTCATCACGCTGACTGATCGAACCGGGACCATCATTGCCCGGACTCGTGAGGGCGAGACGAAGGATGGTATGCGAGTTTATGAGGCTTTCAGCCAGTCCGCCGTCTCAGGGTGGCGGGTCGCGATTGCCGCCCCCGTGTCCATCGTCGACGCTTCCCTGCGGGATCAGTTGATGTGGCTCGTGATTGTGGGCACGTTCTTCGCGCTGCTCGGAATGGTCATCGCGGGAATGATCGGCCGGCGGATGGCCCAGCCAATTCTGTCACTCTCAGCCGCGGCAGCCCAGCTTGCGAAGGGCGAGCCCTTTGCCGCTCCGCAGAAGACCTCCGTCGCCGAGGTGAACACCGTCATGCAGGCAATGGAGGCGGCGAGCCGTGAGCGCCGTGGCATCGAAGCCCGCACGGCGGCGGCCCTGGAGGCATCGCTCGACGGCATTGTGACGATCGATCACCGCGGCCAGATCACGGAGTTCAATCCCGCCGCCGAGCGCACGTTCGGGTATCGGAGGGCCGAGGTGCTGGGGCGTGAGATGGCCGCACTGCTCATTCCGCCCGCGCTGCGCGACCAGCATCGCGAGGACCTCGCGCGCTACCTGGCGACGGGCCACGGGCCGGTCATCGGCCAGCGGCTCGAGTCGACCGCTATCCACGCGGACGGCACCGAGTTCCCGATCGAGTTGGCGATCACCCGTTTGCCGTCGGACGGCCCCCCGATGTTCACCGGGTTCATCCGCGACATCACCCACCAGAAGCGCGCTCAGGAGGCGTTGCGCGAGAGCGAGGCGAGCTTCCGGCTCTTGTTTTCGAGCAATCCTCACTCCATGTGGGTGTACGACGTGACGACGCTGTACTTTCTCGAGGTCAATGACGCGGCGATCGCGCACTACGGGTACTCGCGGGAAGAGTTTCTCCGCATGCGTCTCAGTGACATCCGGCCACCGGAGGACGTGCCGCAGCTCAAGGAAGTCGTGAAGAGCCTCGCGGAGGGGGCGGCGGTTCAGGAGGTTCGACGACATGAGGGTCGCTGGAGGCATCGGCTGAAGGACGGTCGGGTGAGAGACGTCGACATCGTCTCTCACGCCATCGACTTTGCGGGTCGACGCGCGGTCCTGGTCGTAGCGAGCGACGTCACAGAGCTGACGCAGACTCAAGACGCGCTCGCCAAGTACGCCGAGCGCCTCGACATCCTTCACGAGATCGACCGGGCGATCGTCGCCGCGAAGTCGCCGGTCGAGGTCGCCGAGACAGTGCTCCGACGCTTGCGAGAGTTACTCGGGGTCCCACGCGCCATCGTGAACGTGTTCGACTTCGCGACCGGCGAAGCGGAGTGGCTGGCGGCGGCCGGGCGTCACCGCATCCATCTCGGGCCCGGTGTTCGCTTCCCGCTGGCGCTGATGGGCGACGTGGACGCCTTGCGGCGGGGGGAGCTGCAGGTGATCGACGTCGCCTCGCTGCCTCGAAGCCCTGAGGCGGAAGCCCTGCTCGCCTCGGACGTCCACGTGTACATGGTGGTGCCCATGATCGCTGGGGGCGAGCTGATCGGCGGGCTGAGCTTCGGCGGCGCGACCGGGCAGTTTCCCCCCGAGCAGGTCAGCATCGCGCGGGAGGCGGCCGCCCAGCTCGCCATTGCGATCACGCAGGCGCGACTCTACGAGCGCGTGAAGCAGCACGCGGCGGAGCTGGAGCAACGCGTGGAAGAGCGCACGCTGGCGCTGCGCGCCGCCAACGAGCAGCTGCAACAGGAGATCGCGGAGCGACGACGGGCCGAGGAAGAAGCGGACCGCGCCAACCGGGCGAAGAGCGACTTCTTGTCACGGATGAGCCATGAGCTCCGCACCCCGCTCAACGGGATCCTGGGCTTCGCGCAGCTCTTGGAGATGGAATCGCTGCCGGCTGACCAGGAGGAGAGTGTCACGCACATTCTCAAGGCTGGGCGGCACCTCCTGGGGTTGATCAATGAGGTGCTCGACATCAGCCGGATCGAGGCCGGGCGTCTGCAGCTTTCTTTGGAGCCGGTCCCGGTGGGCGAGACCCTGCGCGGCGCGGTCGACCTCGTCCGCCCCTTGGCGGCCCAGCGCGACATCGAGCTGGTGGCCGAGGTCGCCGATGATCACCGGCATGTCCTGGCCGATCGGCAGCGGCTACAGCAGGTCGTCTTGAACCTCCTCTCGAACGCGGTGAAGTACAACCGGACCCGAGGGGCGGTGGCGGTGTCGTGTGAGGAGCGATCGGGCGGACGACTGCGGATGCTCGTGACGGACACCGGCCACGGGATCTCGCCCGACAAGATCGAACGGCTCTTCACCCCCTTCGACCGTCTCGGTGCGGAAGGGGCCGGCATCGAAGGCACCGGCCTCGGGTTGGTGCTGTCCAAGCACCTGGTCGAAGTGATGGGCGGCACGATGGATGTGACGAGCCAGGTCGGCGTAGGCTCCACGTTCGCCGTGGAGTTCCCGCTGACGGCCGCGCCGGCCGACGCCCTCAAGCTTCCAGCCGCCTCGCCGACGGTTCAAGCAGAGCGGGGAGAGGGTCGCATGGTCGTCCTCTACATCGAGGACAATGTCTCCAATCTCCGCCTCGTCGAGCAGGTGCTGGGGCGTCGACCCCAAACCACGCTCCTGTCGGCGATGCAGGGCCAGCTGGGGTTGGATCTCGCGCGAGAGCACCGACCGGACCTGATCCTGCTCGATCTCCACCTGCCCGACGTACCGGGCGACGAGGTACTTCGGCGACTTCGTGAGGGGCCGCAGACGCGAGGGATTCCGGTGGTCATCCTCAGCGCCGATGCGACGCCCGGGCAAGTGGAGCGTTTACTGGCGGCCGGGGCCCAGGCCTATCTGACCAAGCCCTTGGACGTCCGGCAGCTCCTCGCGCTCGTGGACCAGCGCATGTCCCGGAAGCGAGGATAGCCATCGAACGGGTGATCGCGCTGGTGGCGTTTGCCGGCACCTATCTCGGCCTGGCCCTCGGCCGGCTTCCGGTCTTCCGCGTGGACCGCACCGGCGTGGCCATCATCGGGGCGGCGATCGTCGTGGTGACCGGCGTCCTGCCCTGGGACCAGGCAGTGGCGTCGGTGGACGCCCACACCCTGGTGCTCCTCTTCGGCATGATGATCGTCGGGGCCTACCTGCGGCTGTCGGGCTTCTTTCACCTCGTGACCCACGTGGCGGTGCGGCGCGCCCACACGCCAGTAGGTCTACTGGGGCTCATCATCGTCGCCGCGGGCGTACTGTCGGCGCTGTTCGTCAACGACGTGGTCTGTCTCGTGATGGCGCCGATCGTGCTGGACCTCGTGCGCCGGTTCCGTCTGCCGCCGGTGCCGTACCTGACCGCGCTCGCCACCGCGGCCAACGTGGGCAGCGTGGCCACCCTCACCGGCAATCCACAGAACATGCTGGTGGGCACCTTCTCCAGCATCGGCTACCGCACGTTCCTGACGCGCGAGGCCCCGGTGGCTGTCGTCGGGCTGGCGCTGGTGTTCCTCGTGATCTGGCTCGTGTACCGGCGCGTGCTGCCCTCGACGCTGCCCGCGGCGAATCTCCAGGAGCGCTTCACGGTGCACTACCCGCTGATGATCAAGACCATGATCGCGGTCGCCGTCATGCTGGTGGCGTTTCTCACCGGCGTGCCGATCGCAGTGGTCGCCATCGGCGGCGCCGCCTACTGCCTGCTCACCCGGCGCGTGAATCCCGCTAAGGTCTACCGCGAGATCGACTGGGGGCTGCTCGTGGTGTTCACCGGGCTCTTCGTCGTGGCCGGCGGCATCGAAGTGACGGGACTCACCGGTGAGCTGCTGGGCTGGGTCTCCGCCATCGGCCTCTACCGCCCGGCCGCCGCGCTCTCGAACCTGGTCTCCAACGTGCCGGCCGTGCTGCTGATCAAGACGGTGATCCCGACCTTCGGTGAGCCCACGCGTGCGTGGCTCATCCTCGCGATGGCCTCCACGCTGGCGGGTAACCTCACGATTCTGGGCTCGGTCGCCAACCTGATCGTGGTGGAGCAGGCGCGCGGCGCGGGCATCGAGGTCCGGTTCGTCGAGTACAGCAAGGTGGGGGTGCCGGTGACGCTGCTGACCCTCCTGATGGGCTGGCTTCTTCTGATTCTCTGAGGACTTGACGGCTCCCGCACCAACGTCACCGCAGGCACTCCATTCGATTCTCCTTGCTCACCGTCCGCGGCGGCTCCGCAGAGCGTACGCATACGGGTGAGGAAGGGTCGAATGGTGTGTGAGTCACGCTATCGTCAACTCGCCCGCCGGAAAAAGCCAGGCAAACAGGCGTAGACTTCGCCTTGGGCTGGACGGGCTATGCAGTAGCTGGCGGTACCCCGGCTCGTCTTCGGTGGAACAGTTGCCGCGCATTGCGGTAGGGCTTCGCGTGGCGTCCCGTTCGCGGGTCGTCCTGAGCCGCAGTCCACTGAAGCCGTGGCCGTCCAGCCTCCCTTCACGTCGGTCGGCTCCCACGGAACTACGGCCCGTCACCGATCCGCGCCCTCTTGTTGCGAGAGTGAAGAAAAATTCAGGAAGTCAGGCCAAGGCTCCTTGCGAAAGGGTGCGCCGTCGTGTGACCCTGACGCCGGTCCGAGCCTCCGCTCACAGGAGGAGCCGTTGCTCCCTCGGTCGTGCGTGATCAGAATCGCCCGTGCAGGACTCTCCAACGCCTTGGCACCGAGTGAGAAAGCGCCGCGAGATCGCTCGGAAGGCTGCTCGGGCGACGCTGGTCGAAGAAGAAGGGCTAGACGCCGATGGTTGTGACGCTGCCGATCGCCACGATAAAGCGAATTCTCGATCGCGTGACGAATCTGCCCGAACCGGCCAGCGGGTTGTTCGTGCCAGGGATTTTCATTCCAACGCCAACGACAAGGCCGGGACCAAGACTCCCTGAAAACATCGTCTCGGCGCTGGAGAAAGCCAGAGACGACAACGCTCTGCTAGACGGCGGCAAACCCGTGGGGCATCTTCGACGCGACGACTTCACCACGCTGTGCGATTGGTGTCGCGCTATGCGCCTAGGTTCTGACGCCGCCGCCGTGGAAACTGCCGTGAGGGCTGCGCCGGAGTGAGCCTGGACCGCAAGGCGGCGCGGGCGCGGTGGGCAAAGAAGAAGGGCCGTGTTTAATGGTGACATCCGTTGGGACCCCGACGAGGTTCCGCCGATTCTTCAGCAACCCAATTGTGGGCATACGCCACGACGCGCACCAGCTCCGCACGACTACTGAAGCTTACTTACGTCCATGTGCGGAGTAATTCCGAGAAGCTCCCAACCGTAGACGGCTCCGGAGAGGTGGATCGGGTGACAGAGCTCATCAAAGCTGGCCGACTGGCACTCGCTCAGATGCGTCCGCGTCCGGGCGAGCGTCTGGAAGGCGTCAATCACAAGACTCAGGGGCCATCCCTCAGCCTCATACCCGTAGATGAGAATCGCCTTCCGCCCCGTGAAGCCGGACCTCGATAGCTTCTCGCAGTCGGTCAAGGCGCTCCGATGCTGGGCATAGGGCGACAGGACATGCACGAGGATGTCATCGTTCGGCTTGCCGTTGTCCCCCATCAGCCGCCACATCTTGACCTCGATGAACCAGTGCTCGCCGCCAGCGTGGACCGCGAGATCGCACTTCTGGCGACGCTCCGTGGGGTACGGGACGGCGAATTCGACCCGGGAATACCTGGTGGGCCTGGCGGCACGCATCTCATCTAGTACCAACCGCACCGTCTGCGCCTCGGTATGGGGGCCGATTCCGGGCTGGAAGATCTTCTCGGACCGCTGGTTGACGGCTTGCGGTTGTTTGGCGTCAGCCGCTTTCAGCCCGTCAGCGAAGTCAGCAACGAAGGCGGTAAGGAAACTGGGGGGCACGGCCACGCCACGAACCTATGACGGCTGATCGGCGGGCGTCAAGCAGCTTGGAGCCTTACCGCTTGGACCGCCGACACCCGTCCTGCCGCGCCTCCGACTCGGTCGCATAACACCGCTCGGGTTTCGTCTTGCTATAGAACTGCCCGCCCGACATGTGGTAGATATATCGCTCGCCGGAATAGGTGGTGAAGTTGCCCTTGATGGGTTGGGAAGCCCGGCACGTCCAGGTGCTCTCCGGAGGGACACCGCGCCGCTCTCCAGAGCTTTGGCGATCAGCCTGCCCGCGCTTCTGTTTCCGTGCCTCCCGCTGGAGCTTCACGAACAGGTCCTGGTGCCGGACGTTGGGCGGGATCGTCATGACCTGGGCATAGCCGCGACGGACGAGCTCTGCGTTGACCATCTGGTCCCCAACGTAGACATAGGCCAAGAGTCGCTCGTAGCGCCTGGACGTCGAGCTCCAAACGGACTTGGTGGCGGTTCACGAGTTGACGGTTCACGTCCGAGGCTTCCCGCCGAACCCTGGGAGCCCCTCCACCCTTCGAACTAGGAAGCTTAGGAAGGCTGAGGAGTTGCGTGGTTAGACTGAGGTGGTGACCCCGGCGGGATTCGAACCCGCGATCTCGACCTTGAAAGGGTCGCGTCCTGGGCCAGGCTAGACGACGGGGTCAGCGACCGCCAGTATACCCGACCTACGGTTGAACTCTGAGGTTCGGATGCCGCAGCCAGAAGTAGCCGCCCATCGCCGCTGCCGCCAGCAAGTTGGCCACGAGGATCGCGGGCCACGCGAGCGCGTGCAGGACGGGCGCCGCGAACAGCATCGCGGCCGCGATGAACCCGAACTCGAAGAACACGAACAGCATCACGATCCCGAAGCCCAGGCTCGGCTGCTGCTCGGCGAGCGCCAGGAGGCGCGCGATGATGCCGCCGACGACGACGAAGGCGAGCCCGTGCACCCAGGTGAACATCAGCACCATCCCGAGATCGGGACCGACGTCGGACCACGGCAACCCGGCGCCGCGGCCGAAGAGCGCAGTGCCGAGGACGGTCGGGGTGTAGAGCGGCCGGCCCTGGATCGAGTCGATGATCAGGAACCAGAGCGCGACGGTCGCCGCGCCGACAAGGCCAGCGATCAGGCCCTCCTGGTAGAGCCTGGCGACGTCACGCGATGCTGGGGAGGACTCCTCGATGGGGGGAGCAGGTTCGGTGGTCGCGCCGGTCTGTGCGGTCATCACCCTCTCCTTTCTGGGTGGCGAACCGACCCGTTCGACGGCTGGACGGATTATACCGCCGGAGCAGTTTCAAGACTCGGCGCTACATTGCCGCGGCGACTCGAGGATCAGGGCGACTCGCTGCGCCCCATCGCGAAGCGGAAGCTGTTGATCCCGACGCGATAGCCCGTTGCTCCCGGCACGACCGGCACCCGCGCCTTGAAGGCAGTGCTGCCGCGCGCGGGAACGGAGCCGACGAACGGGATCCCCTGCGCGAGGACCTTGCCCGATCCGTCGACCGCCGCCGCGTTCACGTAGACGTCGATCACGTCGACCGGCCCGTCGTTGAAAACCCGTCCCGAGACCTCGACGTTCGTCGGTCCGGTCTTGTCGACGCTGTGGGTGACGCGCAAGTTCGCCGGCGCCTGCGCCGCGATCGGACCCGCACCCACGGCGAGCGCGATTGCGGCTGAGACGAGCAGAACCCGACGACCGACTAAGCTGGACACGGTACGAGACATCCTGGGTCAGTCCTGTCGCGCATGATAGCGCAGGTCGAGCTCCGATCGTCGTGGTACGCTTTGCCTCGACCCAGTTCCGACCCACCCCGCTGGAGAGAACGATGAGCAACCGAGAACCCGAAATACTGATGCCGTCAGGGGCCGGCGCGCGAGAGGCCGGGGAGTTCGTCTCGCAGCCGGCGAAGCTCCTGCGGATCGCCGCGATGATCCGCGAGCTCCTGGAGGAGGTGCGTAAATCTTCCCCGGACGAGGCCGGACGCAAGCGCCTGCGCGCGGTCTACGGCAAGGCGCTCGCCGCGCTGAAGGAAGGTCTCTCGGACGATTTACAGAGGGAGCTGGAGACGCTGACGATCCCGCTCGAGGGCACGCCGAGTGAGTCCGAGATCCGCCTCGCGCAGGCTCAGCTGGTCGGCTGGCTGGAGGGCCTGTTTCACGGTATCCAGGCAGCACTCTGGGCCCAGCACATGCAGGCGCGGGCCCAGTTCGACGAGATGCGCCGGAAGGGCCTCGCGGCTGGGTCGCCCGAAGGGGGCGCCGAGGAGCGACAGGGAACCGGCCAGTATCTGTAGTTACGGCTTCTTGAGCTTCACGTCATCGTACGGCGCGCCGGACTTCTCGATGCGCGGCCCCACGGCCCCACACGAAGGCCCAGATCGTAGACCGGGAAGAGGAGCACGCGCTCCTCCATGAGCTTCTGAAGCTGATGCAGTAGGGCCCCGCGCTTCTTCCGGTCCAGCTCGCGCGCCTAGCGCTGGAAGAGATCGTCGATCTCCGGCACTGAGTCCGCGACGTCGAGCCCGCCCTTGGCCACTGACGCCTCGATGCGCCTCGCGGCATTGCCCTTGGCGCCGCTGATCCCGAGGATCATCCCCGTGAGCTTCTTGTCGTGCCACGCCGGGAGAAAAGCCGCACGTTCCATGATGCGCAGGCGAGAGCGGATGCCGATCGATTGAAGCCGGCCAAGCAAGAGGGTCTCGTCTGCTGGACCCGCAAACGCCCACGGATGCCCGAGAGACGCCGCACTGAGGGTGGCTCAACGCCCGCGGGATTCCCAACCGCTGTGTGGGGTTCAGGATTTCCGCGATGTTTGAGAGACGAAGGTACTTAGCAATGGCCGCAGAGCCTTGCCGCCACACTTGGGGCACTTGATCGGCCCTTTGTCGTGTTCGCGAATCGACAGGGTCAGCTGCACTTCGCGTTCGCACTTGTCACAGTAGTACTCGTACATGGGCATGGCGGACTCTCCTTTGATTAGGGGCCCGATTGGTGGTTCACGCCAGTTCTGGAGCGCGAATCATACCCCACCGGAGCCTCGGAGCATAGCCGCACGGCGCTATCGAGAGGATCGTGCTGACGCGCGTCCTTGACCATTCGAGACCCCGCGGCTACTCTCGGCCCACCGTTCCGACCATCAGTGGCCGGCTGTGGGGAGCCCGTATTGAAGTGTCCCAGGTGCCAGCACGAGAATCGCTCCAAGGCGAAGTTCTGCGAAGAGTGCGCCTGCCCTCTGTCGCGGTTTCTGCTGCCCCGGGCGGCCCTCCGCGCCGATCACGGACGCGCCCGACCGAAGCGACGCCCTCCAAGGGCAAGGGAGATCGTGGCCACACTTATCGTCGTTCTCGGGGGAGCCGCGATCATCACCGGCATCATCGCTGGCAGCCCGCGCTGGCACACGATCATCGCCTCCTGGCGAGAAGGCTCTGCGGCGTGGTTCGCAAAGGTATCGCTTGACGTCGCTGCCCTCGGCCAGTCGGCGGAAAATCCGGTCGTCGGGACCACCAGCTTGGCAGGCGTCCAGCCCCTGCCCGCTCGCCCCGACGCGCTTGTATTGGGAGGAGCCGCTGCCGTTCCTCAGGGCACGACGGCGCACCTCAGCGCCCCGCACCGAGCGCGGTCAGGCGCGATTCCACTGAATTCGGTACAATCGCGAGAACCGACTCGTCTTGTGGTCAAGCCGCCGTCCAGCTCTCAGCCCGACTTGCAAATCATGGTTAACCTTCTCGTTGCGCAGCTGGGCCCCGGTCCGGCCTGGCGAACAGCACTGGCCAACGCCGATGCCCACGCGCCGGACAGTCCAGAATTCGACTACTGGCATCGGGTGGCGGCTGCCATCCAGGCTGTGAGCGCTCGGCGACGATGACTTCACCCTGCGAGGTGCCCCTTACTCCCAGCCTCTGATCGGGCTCGGTTGACTTCGTTGACGTTTCATCCGACCCCTTCATAAGCTCTTCAGGTATCGCAGGAGTGCGTACCGATCTCGGTAGAAGAGATTCAAGAACGCCGCGGCAGCCGCCGTCCCTTGCCCGCCATGCTGGAGGATCGCACTCTCGAGTGAGAGCGCTCGCCCATCGTGAAGAAAGCGCGTCCGATTCCGGAGCCCCATGAGGGGTTCGGTTCTGAATTCCGCCCGCGTCGCGACGCCCTTGCAGAGATCAGCAAGTGCCTCGCCCATGTCATGGAGCAGCAAGTCAGAGTAGATGTAGACGATCTTCCGATCTAGGGCCGCTATCCGACTCCGGGTGATGAAAGTTGGGACGTGGCAGGTTGCGCAGCCCGTAGCATAGAACATCTGTTCCCCATAGCGATCCACAGCCCGGACGGGTGGCGGGGCGAGGAACCGGACGAAGTCCACGGTCAGCGCGAGGTCGGCTGTACTCAGCTCATTGGGGACCAGGACGCCCTGTTCCTTGTCAAACGCCCCCCTGATGAACGTAAGCAGGTCTGAATCCGTGGCCTTCCGCCCGAATCGGCCGAGCTTCCCATCGGCGAGCGTGGCTGCCCGCCCACCGGCACGGCCTTGGTTCGCGAGAATGGCCCAATCGGGAATCGCCTCGATCAGGCCGAACCCAAACAGGGCCGGGGTGGCGCGAATCCCGACCCTGACATCAGCGAAGCCTGGGATCGAGGGGAGGTCAGGGCCGGTGGTCTGCTGCCGGAACACGGGGCCCCCAGCGGCTTCCAGCTCATCACAGGTGGGCTGCTCCCCGGCCGCTGCATGCCGCTCGGTATCCACATCGTCTTCTCCGAATGCTCCCGCCCCACCGACGACAGGCTGCTCGTGGCACTTCGCGCAGGAGACGTTGTTGAAGAATGGCCCGAGACCAGTCTCCGGGGTGAACTCCCGACTGAACACGACCTTTCCCTGCGTAAACCGATCGAGTTCACTCGGAGTCAAATCCGGTAGAGGCTCGCCGAACTGCGGCGAGGGTGTGATGGTCGGCATCGCCGCACCGGCCATGATCAGAGAGAATCCTGCCACGACGAGCATCATTCGCCCTGTCATCCAGATCATGATTGTGCCCCCCGTTTCCTCTAAGGGTTCAGTGCGGCCGTCGTGTGGCGACGGAGGACGGCTGGGCCCTTCCGAGACGTACGACGGTGCCTCCCGCGCCGTGCTCTGCGGTCCGGCCAGCAGCGTTGCATCCGGCTACCGCTTGTTGACCCGGACCTGCGTGAGCCTGTCCGGAGTGGAGAATTTTTGACTCCTGTGCCCGGCAGGTGCGAAAAGACCGTCTCTTTTCGTAGCAGCACCCGCGAGAGCGTGTCAGTTGGTGCGATTCCGGCGCGTGTGGATATATGTGGACATGTGGACACGATGTGAATGATCCGTCGGGCATCGCAGAATCCGGCTCCGCTGTGAGGCCCGGCCGTCCAGTCCACTGGCGGGACTCTACGTCGTTCTCTCTGCTTTGATCACGCGGGAAAGGCGATAGCAGCGAGAACACACATCGTCGGCGGTTGCAAAACCGTCGGCCCGGTGAAGACCGAGCGTGATCATGGTGGTCGGGGAGAGCGGTGCCCCAACGCTCGAAGCAAGACACGCAGCGCAAACGTAGCCGGGATGCTCCTCCAGGAATCGGATCAAGCCTTCGCGAAGACCCAACATGGTGGCGCCAGCCCGGCTCCTCCCGAGCAAGACACGCACCAGGTTCGCGTCTCGGCTAAGTAGCCGCAATGGCGTCATCGAGTCTCCTCGCCAAATCAGAGGGGTGTTGGAAACACAAGCAATGTGACGTCAATCCTCTGACGCTTCGGACCTACCCAGGACGTGACCGCCCTCCTTTATTCGGGAGCACCGTCCGTCGCGGCGAACTGGACGGCGGGGATGCCGAAGGAGAACGCGTCTGGCTAGCCGGATCGTGCGGAGACAATCATAACCATCACGACCCAAAGGTACACAACATCCAAGTTGCGCAGATCCCCCGCTTCCCGGACGTGACGGGTCAGAACGGGCACTCACGGCGCCGGTCAGTCCGACGACGTTCAGGAATCACCTTTACGCCATACACTCCGGCGAGAACCCGCAGGAGGTACTCGTAGACCGCAGTGTCGTTCGGGGCGAACAGATGCCGTGCGTTGGTGATGGCATTGACAACCCCGGCTAACTGCGCATAATCGGTGGCACTTCGGGTTCCGTTCGTCGTTCCTCGGCTTCGCTCGCAGAATGTTCGCGATGCAGAGGAGGATGCGCATGACCGAACGGCTGCCGCGTCGTTCGATTTTCCGCTCCGCGCTGATCCCGGTCGTCGTGCTGCTCCTGGGACCGGTCGCTCCCACGGTCGCGCCGGCCGCTCCCGAGGGCCAGCTCACGTGGGCCGTGCATGTCTCGCTCGCACCCACCTGGTTCGATCCCGCCGAGACGACCGGGATCATCACCCCCTTCATGTTCCTCTACGCGCTCCACGACGCGCTCGCGAAGCCGATGCCGGGGAACCCGATGGCGCCGAGCCTGGCGGAGTCTTGGTCCGTTTCCCCGGACGGCTTCGGCTACGACTTCGTCCTACGCCAAGGAGTGAAATTCCACAACGGCGACCCCCTGACCGCCGAGGACGTGAAGTTCTCCATAGAGCGCTATCGCGGGGCGGCCTCCGGACCGTTCAAGGCGCGGATCGCCAGCGTGGATGTGCTCGATCCTCACCGCGTCCGCATCCGCTTCAAGCAGCCGTGGCCCGACTTCATGACCTTCTACGGAACGATGGCCACCGGCGCCGGCTGGATCGTTCCCAAGAAGTACGTCGAGCGCGTCGGCGACGACGGCTTCAAGAAGGCGCCCGTCGGGGCTGGTCCGTACAAGTTCGTCTCCTTCACGCCCGGCGTAGAGCTGGTGCTGGAGGCCAACGAGCAGTATTGGCGGAAGACACCCAGCGTGAAGCGCCTGGTCTTCAAGTCGATCCCGGACGAGTCGACGCGCCTGGCGATGCTCAAGCGGGGCGAAGCCGACATCGCCTACTCGATCCGTGGCGCGCTCGCCGAGGAGCTGCGCCGGACCCCGGGGCTCACCTTGAAACCCAACTACCCGCCCGGCACCTTTTGGCTCGTCTTCCCCGAGCAGTGGACAGACGCCAGGTCGCCCTGGGCCGACAAGCGGGTGCGCCTCGCCGCGAACTACGCGATCGATCGACCGGCCATCAACCGGGCCGAGACCCTGGGCTTCTCGCGGATCACCGGCAGCATGATCCCGCACACCTTCGAGTTCTACTGGCCGGCGCCGCTTCCTTTCTACGATCCCCAGAAAGCACGGCGGCTCCTGGCCGAGGCCGGCTATCCGAACGGCTTCGACGCGGGGGACTACTATTGCGACGCCTCATACGCGAACCTCGGCGAGGCGGTGGTGAACTACCTTCAGCCAGTGGGTATTCGAGCTCAGCTACGTCCCCTGGAGCGGGCAGCGTTCATTCTTCAGAACAGCCAAAAGAAGCTGAAGAACATCATCCAAACTGCGAGCGGCGCCTTCGGGAACGCCGCCACCCGGCTCGATGCCTTCGTGGCAGCGGGTGGCACGTTCACCTACGGAAGCTATCCGGACATCGATGGTCTCATCAGCGAGCAGGCGAGCGAGATGGACGCCAAGAGGCGGGAGGCCGGCCTCCACCGGATCCAGCAGCTCATCCACGACAAGGCGATGGTCGCCCCCATCTGGGAGCTGGCGTTCATCAATGGACACGGACCGCGTGTGGCAGAGTCGGGCCTCACGCTCATTACCAGCCACGCCTACTCCAGCCCCTACGAGGACCTGAAGCTCAAAACCAGGTGAGGCGGCGGCCGATTACCGCGACTGACCGGGCCTGTCCTTCCTTAACGGGTCTAGCCAGAGAAGGAGCGTCAAGATGCCAGCGAGCGATTCACGCCAGAGCGGGGTTGTTCACCACGTCGATCGCCGTGAATTCCTCCAGCGTGCGGGATGGGGAAGCGTCGGAATGACGGCGCTGGTCGTGGTCGGCGGGCGGGCGCGCGCGGCTGCTGCGACATCTCCGTACCCAGACTGGATGCCGCCGAGCGACAAGCCACCCAAGCGAGGCGGAATTGTGAACCGCGCCTCCGCCTGGGATCCGCCCGTGCTCGATCCACGCCTCACCAATTCAGTCGGCCTCTTTCAGATCGCCTCGCTCACGAGCAATCGCCTCGTGCGCTATCCGTTCTCCGACGAGGCCAGCGGCACCGCCGACCTTACGCTCAAGGGGGACCTGGCCGAGTCGTGGTCGGGCAGCCCCGATCACAGAGTCTGGACGTTCAAGCTTCGGCGAGGGGTCAAGTGGCAGAAGGTGCCGCCACTCAACGGGCGGGAATTCGTGGCCGCTGACGTCAAATACTGCTACGAGGCCTACGCGAAGGAAGGCGTGCAGGCGTTCACGTTCCGAGAGATTGAAGGAATCGAGGTCCCCGACCGGTACACGGTACGTATTCACTTGAAGATGCCCAACACCATGTTCCCGCAGAACCTCGCCGAACCCGTGACGATCATCTTCCCTCGCGAGGTGCTCGAGGAAGACGGGGATTTGAAAAAACGTCTGATCGGCACGGGTCCATTCATCCTGAAAGAGAACACCCGCAAGGTCAGGGCGGTCCTCGTCCGGAATCCGGATTACTTCGACATCGGGCGTCCGTACATCGACGAGTACCACATCCTGTCGACGCCAGATTCCGCCACACGGCTCGCCGCCTTCCGTAGCGGGCAGAGCGACGTCAACGTGGTCCAGAGTCTCAGCGAGGTGGAAGCGGTCCGAAAGACCAACCCCGCCACGGTCGTGCAAGAGATCAGAAACGTGCAAACCTTTTTCGGTCTCGCGCTCGCTCAGGACAAACCCCCGTTCAACGACGTGCGGGTGCGGCGGGCGATCTCAATGGCGATCGATCGCCAGAAGCAGGTCGACACCGTGTACGAAGGGCACGGCATTCCCGGCTGGGGGATTCCGTACATCTACTACCAGGACAACATGCCGACGGCGAAGGAGCTTGGGCCGTGGTGGCAGTACCGGCCGGCGGAAGCAAAGAAGCTCCTGGCCGAGGCCGGCCACGGCAAAGGCTTCGAGACGACGCTGTTCTACTACGAGTACTTCCCACAGATGACGTCCCAGGTGCAGCTCGTCCAGCAGGATCTGAAGAAGAACCTCAACATCGACGTCAAGATTACCAAGCTCGACTACACGACGTATTTCGGCCGCTATGCCGAAGGCAAGTGGGACGGGATGGTGTGGGGATTCAAGACGGGCTACGCGGTGAGTCTCGACGAGCAGACCTACCAGTACATGCACTCACAGTCGACGAAGAACTATTTCCGCGTCGCCGATCCGGTCATCGACGAGCTGGTCACCAAACTCCGGCAAACTCCTGACCGCGCCGAGCAGCGCGTGATCACCAAGAAGGTCGTCGATCGCGAGTTCGACCAGGTCCTCCGGATGTGGATGCCCTATGACACCGGCTTTTTCCTGTGGCAGCCGCACCTGCGAAACATCGGATCGCTGACAATGCGCGGCAACTTCGGCTATGGGGCATCGACGTTCGCCCGTGTGTGGCTCGACAAGTAGCCAACGGTAAGGTCAGCGGGGCACGAAAGCCGCGGGCGACTCAGCGTCGAGGGACCGAGAGGCACACCGTCGAATGCATCAGTCGGCGCGGCGCCGCCTGAGCAGACCGCGGCGCGCCTACAGCCCGTACCCGCCCGTCGCGTCGACAGTCTGCCCGGTCACCCACCCCGCATCGTCGCTCGCCAGGAACAGCACGACGGTGGCCACCTCCTCGGGGCGCCCGAGGCGTCCCATCGGGACCTGCCGAGTTCGGTTCGGATCGTCGCGGTCGCCGCCGAGCATCGGGGTGTCCGTGAGGCCCGGCGCGACGCAGTTCACGGTGATCTTGCGCGGCGCTAGCTCAACGGCGAGCACGCGCGCCATGGCCTCCACCGCGCCCTTCGTCGCGGCGTAGACCGAGCGGTGGGGACGACCGCGGCGCGCCGCCGTAGCCGAGAGCGTGACGATGCGCCCGCCCTCCGGGCCGAACGCGCGCGAGGCCGCCCGCGCCGCCAGCAGCGGGCCCCGCGCGTTTGTCCGGATCACCGCGTCGATCTCGTCCTCTGTGGTGTCCACGATGGCCCGCGTATAGTTGTAAGCCGAGCTGGTCACCAGGATATCGAGCCGGCCGAAGCGCGTCACGGTCGCCGCGACAAACCGCTCGGCCTCGCCGAGCTCCGAAATATCGCCGTTGACCCACGCCACGCGGCCCTGATGCGCGCCG
>Ga0209056_10001919_pt1 | contig 22719 bp, 18 predicted proteins | sample GraSoiAngelo_114_FD_185876 | JGI IMG/M metagenome (GOLD analysis project Ga0209056, IMG submission 185876) | Grasslands soil microbial communities from the Angelo Coastal Reserve, California, USA - 14_0903_13_40cm (SPAdes) (version 2) | ecosystem: Environmental > Terrestrial > Soil > Grasslands...
TATGTCTGTTTCTTCAGGATCGGGTGCATCGCGTGCTCGGTGGAAACGTGTTCCCGTGCATTCATAGCCCGAGCGCTGTTCATGTCGGTGCTGGCAAATTGTCGCCAGAGGCCCATGAGGATCGATCCGGCGAAAAGCGAGATGCAGTTCGTCGATGAGCTTCGCGACGCGGACATCTCGCTGGTAAAAACTGTCCACATCTGTCCAGAATTTCTTGCCCCCACGTTCTGCTCACTGCCGATTAGAGGCAGAGGTCATCAGTCTGTTGGCTGCACTTTTCTGCACGCTGCCTGCTAGCGGCAGAGGTTTTTTCTCTGTCCGATCACTGTCCAATAAGGCTTTTTCAGGGCTCCGAAACCGTTTTTAGACGCCGTCTGTGCCGTTCATTCTCATTAAGTTACGGTTTCAATCACCACTGGCACGGCATAGGCCGCGGCTTCGAGTCCCGCCGCCCGGCATCACTCCATGTTAGGGGACTGCGCATTGCGTGATTGATGGCCGCTGTTTTGGCAATTCCTCACACGCAGGCCGGGGACACACACAAGGGACACCTTAAGTTGTGTTTCTTATGGCTCTTTGAACGCCATCCAGCACGTTTCGGTTCCTGTGGTTTCTTACGTTTACGATTTCTTTCACGGCGGTAACACGGGTTCAAATCCCGTCAGGGACGCCAAGCTTTTTCAGCGACTTAGGGGCAGCGTGCTCCTTTCACACTGCCGAGATGCAAGTCTTCTATGCGTTGTCCAGAAGTTCTAATGGAACACGACCCGACCTGAGTCATTAGAAAAGGATGGCTTGGAGATATACGAGCGTACCGACATTCGTGCAAATCGAGCGCAGGACTCCCGAGCGAAGCTGCAAGCGCGGAATAGGGTTGGCCATTTTAAGAAAATACTGCTTACTAGCGATCGTTGGGGTAGCCTTGTTGACGCTGGTCCCGCCGTACTCCACAGGTGCAGAGTAAAAACCAGCACTGAAGAAGAAGGAACTGATGACGATGCTTGCAAATGACAAGACACCTGCGGATCATCGTGCAATTGCTGCTTACCAGCATTACCGGAGTTGCCCACGGGGGTTTGGTCGTGGTAAATTCATCGACGGCCAGCGCGGATTTCAGTAATCCTTTGACCGTAATCGGTGGGAATGGAACCGATCTGTTCTGCGACTCCACGTCACAGATTGCTGGGGGACTGAACATTGCGTACGCCAGCGTGGTTCAGTGCAGTAACTTGCTTCCGGGGAATTACCAGAGCTTACCCTGAGCGATGTTTGGTCCTGCGTTTTCCTCCTTGCGGTTGATCCAGGCGACGAGGGCTTGCAGTCGGCTTGCTTGCCCTTCCTCGCTTCTCTAACCGGTTTTCACGCCTGGAGGCGACATGTCAAAACTCAGTTTCGGAGACGGGACACTAGGCGTAATTTTTCTTCGGTGGTCCGGCAACGACTCTACTGGAACGCTGATCCTCTGAAGGACATCTGGAAGGATTCCTTTGTCATGACAAAGTCAGCACCAGATTCCTGCAGTGAGGCAATCAATCGCTGCACAATCATTTTCGTACTGCTATTTTCCTTGGACAGGTCTTGAGGCCGACGCTTAGGCGAACATCGGCGCTGGTCACAGAATGGTCACAATAAATCGGCCACTCTGCGAAGTTAAGTTGTTGAAGAATGGTAGGGATAAGCTGGTACTGAAAAGGCTGGCGTCGGCGGTTCAACTCCGTCCCTGGCCACCATCATTCCAAATAACTTAGCGGCTTCGTCTCCTGTCCCTCCAGTCCGCTCTCAGTCCGCTCCTGTGACAGATCCCTCATCGACTGCTGCTCGCATATGATTCTGAAGAACTTAGGTCAGGCGTAGGTTTTTTCAGTCCGCTTTCAGTCCGCTTTTGTCCGCGGAATGGCTCAGAATCGCAACCAGCATTGCGCCGGCCGCAGCCATGCGATCATCACTAATGGCATGGGTATAAAACTGAAGGGTGAGCTTGACGTCGCTGTGGCGAAGCAAAGTCTGCACGGTTTTCGGATCGGTTTTGATGCGAATTAGGAACGATGCGAGGCTGTGGCGCAGATTATGGAAGCCAAATCGGCGTGGGTCATCGTCGATTAACCTGCCTTTGTCGTCCCAGCGCGATGCGAGAACGCCTGCCTTTACTGCCGCCGGACGCAGATAGTCTTCCACCAGCATGTTGGCGACACGCGGTTGTTTACCGTTCAGCCGGAAGGAAGGAAATACCCAATTGCCGCGCTCAGAATAAGGTGTCTGCTCCTTCCAGCGGAACATGAACTCGGACAATAAAGGATGCAGCGGAACAGGACCTTTTGAGGCTTTGCTTTTCGGCAACCCCACTCGGCCACACGTCCACGTGCGTCGGACATGAATGATTGCGTCGGCAAAATTCACATCCTGCCATTGCAAGCCCAGGCACTCCGAGATGCGGAGACCTGTGCCAGCAGCCAAGAGCGTCAGTGTACGTTCCGGCTCTTGCAGATTAAGCAATACGGCGTATGCCTGTTCAGGAGTGAGAATCATGGCTTCGTACCCACTGGTGGTCTTGCAACGGACGAAACGCATTGGGTTTGACTCCTGACTTCGAGGAATCAGGCCGTATCGTTGGCCATGCCTGTACACCAGGGACATAACACGGCGAGTCTTGTCGAGGGTTGGATTTGCGAGCTTTTTTTCTCGTTTCAGATCGTTCAGCCATTGCTCTACCTCCAGCGGCTCGATACCGAGCGCGATCCTATTACCCCATCGTGGCAGCAGGCGGTTGCGGAGCACTCTCTCGTATGCTCGGATTGTCGTGTGCGCCTTCGGGTGAATGGATTCTGTGTATTCGCCTAGCTCATTTTCCGCGTAATGCTGCGCCAAATCCGCAAAAATTACCGATCGTCGCGAGTTAACCTGGTTGATATGCAGATGTTGCCGCTCGACTTCGGCCCACGCACAGCTTTTGTCGGGGAAGTCTCGGACTGTGCCAATTGGGATTTTGTTTTCGACTCGCTTACCGTCAGACGTACGAACTGTACGAAAGAACAACACCCAAGTTTCGCCCTGACTGCGTTTTTCTTTCTTTAACCAGCCTGTTTGATGTTTTTGCGCCATTCAGGTCCTCCTTGTGCAAACCAGATGCCGTTACTGGCGATTTTGGATACTGAGTGACAATGCGAATTCCTCTTTTGCTGAAAAGCAACACGATCGGCAGTGACATAAACCGGGTTTGCCCAGGCCCATGCTGTTTGGCACGCACAGTGCTGAGTATTGCTGAGTGCCATCCAGCCGGTAAACGTGCCCAGTAGAAAGGAGATAGACGAATGAAAACTGAAGGCTGGTTTGCGGAACACTTTGTGCGGGGCATAGAAGATGGTTTTATGATCTGTGGGCAGCTCTTGAAATACGCAGCCACTTGTAGATGCAGTGCCGGGACGTGTTCAGACCGGTAGTTCATAGCATATGATTTCCATGCAATTCTTGGGTTCGTTCTGGTCGCTTGGATTTCTTGTATGCGCTTGGGGACGAAAAGCCGCGCTGCGGCACTCCTGATCTTCTCGGCGGTATTCGCATGCGAACTGAAGAGCCAGACGACCACGTCTGGGGCGTTGGCCGGCGTTGTCATTGATCAAACTAATGCGGTAGTGCCCGGTGCGGATGTTGAGGTCGAAGACCTTGCCAAAGGTACGACTCAATCAACAAAAACGGACACGTATGGGGCGTACCGATTTTTCTTTCTGCCCCCAGGAAGATACGCGTTGAGGATTACGCATGCAGGCTTCCGCGACCAGAAGCGAGCAGTGTATGTCACCCTGGGGCCTCCAGTTTCGGTCAACCTAACGCTCGAAATTGCCCAAGCAAGCACCACTGTAAACGTGACGGATGAGGCTCCTCTGGTTCAGGCCGAGAATGGCGATGCCTCTGCGACCATCAACCAAGAGCAAATCAGTGAAGTCCCGAATCCCGGCAATGATCTCACCTATGTCGTGCAGACCGCCCCTGGTGTGGTTATGAGCACCGACACCTCAATCAATACGCTTGGCCATTTCTCGATTCTGGGAATGCCAGGTACGTCCTATCAGTACACGAACGACGGAATGAACGAGAATGAAAACGGTAACAACCAGAGCATGGGCGGGTCGCTCGGACTTGTTCTAGGACAAAACCAGATTCAAGAAGCGACGATTGTCAGTACAGGCTACTCCGGTCAGTTCGGTGGTGCCGCAGGCGGAAACATAAATTACATCACGAAGTCGGGAAGCCGTGAGTTCCACGGCAATGCCCAGTATTACTGGAATGGGCGGGTATTGAACGCCAACGACTGGTTCGGTAAGGCTTTTGGAAATCCCCGCCCCTTCTCTATCGCTAATCAGTGGGCGGGTTCATTCGGCGGGCCTATCAGCAAAGGTAAATTGTTTTTCTTCTTGGACAGCGAAGGCCTGCGGCTCCTGATTCCGCAAATTTACTTTGTGACAATCCCCAGTCCCGAATTCGAGGCCGCAACTATCGCGAATATCGATAGCAAGTTTGGACCAACTTCAGCTTCGGATGCTTTCTATCGGCGGATATTTGATCTCTATGATGCCGCACCCGCAGGAAACGAAGTTGCATCCGGGATCAGCCCCACAGACCTCGGCTGCGCGGGTTTTTCACTACCAAACGGACTAGGCGTGACCATCCCTTGTTCCCGCAGTTTCATCAAGACTCGGGGCCGGCCAAGTCAAGATGCTCTGACATCCGGACGCGTGGACTGGAACCTCGGCAATAATGATCGTGCATTTTCCCGAATACAAGGACAGCATGGGCTTGGTGCGTTTGCCAGCGACGCGATCAACCCGGTATTCGATGCTGATTACGACGTATCACTGTGGCAAGGACAACTGGTTGAGACACACACGTTTGGTTCAACAGCGGCGAGTCAGTTCCTGGTGGCAGGATCTGACTATTACTTCGCATGGAAATCGAGAAATCCCGCTCAAGCATTCTTAGCATTCCCCACCGTCTTGAATTTTTGGTCAACCGGCACGTTTGCATCGCTTGGGGGAGGGGGAATCGGGGCATACGGAGTTGATATGAAGCGATATCAGCTTTCAGAAGACCTGGTCAAGGCGAAGAGGGGCCACAAATTCGGATTTGGTGCCAGCCTTGAGCGAACCTGGTGGACTGTGCCACCCAACACCGTGAATGCGGTAGGACAACTAAATCCCCAAACTCTCGATGCTTTTTACCAAGGTGGCTTCGATTCTGCAAACTCCTCGGTGGATTTCACCTCGTTGACGCAATCATTTACTTCACAATCTTCTGTCCTGGTCTCGTTCCTTAATTATTCGCTTTACGGTCAGGACGAGTGGCACGCACGAACTAACTTGACGCTCTCACTAGGTCTCCGCGCGGAGCATTATTCCACGCCATTCTGCGCTACTGGTTGCTTTGCAAGGACTGCGGGCCCGTTTGATTCAATCAGTCACGATCCCGCGCAACCGTACAACAAGGCCATTCTCTTGCATCAGAAACACGTATTTTCAACCGACAAAATTCTCTGGGCTCCGCGCTTTAGTTTTGCATGGCAGCCATTTGGCGTTTCTCACAACAGCGTGTTTCGCGGCGGCGTGGGCTTCTTTTACAATCCTTTGCAAGATGGACTCGCGGAATCGTTTTACATTAATGCACCGATTTACAACGTTTACACGGTCCGGAGAAACAACCTCACACCGAACGAAACTACTAGCCTCTTTAAGGATGCTTTCGCATCAAATGCGGCGTTTGTAAGTGGTTTCGCCGCCGGCGAGACGCTTGAAAGCCTAGGGACGAACTTCACTCCGCCTGCCCTGAACACCTCCGCAGCGAAGATGCATGCGCCTCAATATCAGAAATGGAGCCTGGAATGGCAGCAGGCGTTCGGTGCAAAGACCGCGACCAGCGTAGGTTATTTTGGGCATCACGGTATTCATGAATTGGTAGTAAATCCGAGCGCCAACGCGTTTGGTTTCGGCTCGTTTCCTGCGGCGCCATGTAGCAGCCCACCTGTTCCTCCCTGCACTGACGCGCGGTTTGCTCAGGTAACCCAGTACAGTACCAATGCGGTATCAAACTACCACGGCCTTGTCTTTAGCCTGAGACGTCAGTTCAGCGGCCTGGGCAATGGCCTTATACAGTTCAACTACACCTATGGGCAGGCTTTAGACGAAGTCTCGAATGGCGGTCTTTTCAGCTTCACGGGGGGCAGTTCCGTGTACCCGCAAGATCCAAACAATCTGCGTGGCGCATACGGCCCCGCAGAATATGACGTGCGGCATTCATTTAACGCGAACTACGTATGGGAGCTCCCCATCAAAGCAGCATTTCGCGGGCACGGTCCTGAACTTCTAGTGAATGGATGGCAAATCTCGGGAACTGTCTTCGGTCGCACGGGCTTTCCGTACACAGTGTTTGATCGCGCGATGTCAGGCAATCTTTCACAGAACAACTATTTCAGCTCGATCTATGCCGTGCCCACCACACATGTCGGTAGCGAGGTGTCGTGCGGCAGGAATGCGACTATCGTGAACGCCACTCAGCCTTGCCAACCGCCGCAGTTCCTGCCGGATGGAAGTCCTAATCCGACCGCAAACTTCATACAAGCGGAATGCGAAACCGGATTTAACGCTGGAAACCTGCCAGGCCCAAGTGGCCCGTGTGGTGGTCCAGCTGTATCATTCGCCCAAGGACGCAATCGCTTCCGCGAACCCGCTTACTTCAACACTGATTTCGCCATTATGAAGCGCACGATAATTCCCGGATGGGAAGGCGCCAAGCTGGGGATCGGTTTCCAGTTCTTTAATCTACTCAATCACCCGAATTTTGGTTTCCCGATAAACGAAAGTTCGGATCCTTACTTTGGCCAGATTCCCTATCTCGAACAGCCCCCAACCAGCATCCTGGGTGCGAACTTAGGAGGCGATGTATCGCCCAGAATGATTCAGTTGAAGGCGCAGATCCAGTTTTGAGCCAGTAACTGCGCTCGACTTAGAAATTTTCCATCATCCACATGTTCGTGCTCTGTTTGTTGTCGAGAATCGCCAGATGACGGCCATCGGGAGACGGGGCGGCAAAACAGCCCCAGCCCGTACACTTGTATAACGATTGAGTGGTCCCTTTCAGATCGATGTGAAGAAGCTCGGTGCCGCCTGGAGCTCGTCGCGTAGCAAAGAAGCCGTTGCCGTTAGCAGACCATTTTATAGATGTTAACCGGCCTAATGGCTGGGAAGGAATAATGTGCATGAGCTGACCGCGCAACGAGTGAATCTCTATCCGGCTCTCCGGACTCCGGGTGATCGCAAGGCGAGTGCCATCCGGAGATAGGTCACACATCAGATTTTCCTTAAACACGTCAATCTCTCGATCAAGATCAAATCGCGCCAGCTCAGGTCCACGACCGCTAATGGGGTCGATTACCGACACGACCATCGTCTTATGATCATCGCTTGATTCTTCAATCACACACACCTTGGACGGCAGTCTGGAACACGAAACCAGGGCGGGACGCGAGACCTGCAAAATTGTTTCTGGAGCGCCGCGGGCAATGGGAATTCGCATGATCGGCAGAGTTGAGGGGCGCTCAGGCGTAACTCCTCCCGCAGCGGGCCAAATCAGTGCGATAGCCCACTTACCCTCTGGACTCATTACCGCATAGCTCGGCCAGCCGGCGAGGACCAAAGGTACGATTGGTTCTGGCGTCTCCGAATCTAGAGATTGCTTATACAGACCCCAGCTGTCGCCCCGATGTTGACCGACAATAACCGTCTTACTATCGGCACTCCAGCCGGTGATAAAGTCGTTGTTGCCATCCTCCAAAGTGAAGTGCTTCGGATTCCGAATTCGCGTCCCTCCGGCCTCAAGATCGGCAATGTACGACGTAAAGAAACTCGACGATGCTGCGAAAGCCAGATGTCGGTCATCGTTTGTTGCGCTACCACTACTCACGCAGAAGCTGGGCCAATTCGTCAGGCGTCTGGGTTCTTCGAGGCGATTGCCGGTGGCAAGATCAAGTCGCATTGTCCAGTAGTTACAAACATTGCCGTCTCCGGACTCGGACAACGAGTAAACCAAGTGCCCAGCATGCAACCAGACGATGTCGTTCATCTTCTTCAGTTCAGAAGACTGGAATAAGGTAACGGGTGGACCTCCCGTTACGTCGCGGCTTAGCATGGCACCGCCGGAAGCATCGGTGAAAACGTATCCATAGTGTTTTCCGTCCGGCGACCAGCCAAAGGCTTCAATAGCGGTACCCTCGTTGGTTTCCTGGAACTTCCGTGCCTGCTCCCCATTCGGCCCCATGAGCCAGATTTCGCGCTCACCGAGCTTGCCCTTATTTGTCCCGAACGAAACTAACGAACCATCAGGAGAAATGGCCCAAGCGACGGCATGGTCTCGAATTTTTGTGGGCGCTCCGCCGAGCACAGAAACCGCCCAGATGCTGGTGGTAACAGAACTCCATTCATTCCACTCTTCTGTGGAAGGATGAATATTAACCAGGAACCTGGTGCTATCGGGAAACCAGGCCCCGACTTCCCATTTCACACTCTGGTCTTTCAGTGCTTCCGGCTTAGGAACCGTGCGAGTCTCGCCGGTGTCAAGGAGTTTGATGTGCAGCCCTCTGGTGTCGCTATACGCCAGGTGTTTACCATCTGGCGAAATCGCCCCACCGATCACCGGGTTCTCGCTGGAATTCATCGTGAGTTGTCGCAACTTGATTTCAGGGGCGACAGAGACAGTTCTCGGGTTTTTCGCTAGTAGGAGAGAGAAAGTGGCAATCAAAATCGCTGCGGCTATTCCCAGACCCCAAGCCCACGCGCGTGAAAGATGTTTCGGAGCCAACTGCAGCTCCAACCGCTCCAAGTCGGCACGAATTTCTGTTGCCGTTTGATAACGTGCGATAAGGTTCTTCTCGATAGCTTTATGGATGAGGTTTTCCAGCTTTGCTGGAATTTGAGGATTCAGATCGCGGCCAGGAGCCGGTGTCTGATTAAGGATGGCGTGATGGAGCACCGCCGCGGTGTCGCCAGGAAATGCACGCTGCCTGGTTGCCATTTCATACAGCACCAGACCGAACGAGAACAGATCGGTCCGCTGGTCTAACTTTTCACCTCGCACCTGCTCCGGTGACATGTAGGCTGCAGTCCCTACGGTCACACCCGTGCGCGTTAGGGTTATTAATGGATTGCCTTCCTGCTTCGGCCCTGATACCGCTGAGGCTTGAGGCCGCGTCTCCACAGATTCAAACTCATGAAGTTTGGCGAGGCCGAAGTCCAGTATCTTCGCCTGGCCGCGTTCGGTAATGAAGATATTTGCTGGCTTGATGTCGCGATGAATAATGCCTTTCTGGTGCGCGGCTTCGAGCCCGTCCGCAATTTGGATGGCAGTATCCAACAGCGGCTTGAGTTGAAACGCCGTCTTGGTCTTCGTGTCTGTTTCCGACGAAATTACGTCGCGCAGTGTCCGGCCCTCAAGTAATTCCATCACGATGAAGGGCTGGCCTTCGTGTTCTTCCACCCCATGGATCGTGCAAATATTGGGATGGTTCAGAGCAGATGCGGCGCGGGCTTCCCGCTCAAAGCGCTGCATGGCTGGGGCATCACCCGCAAGCTCTTCCGGCAAGAACTTCAGCGCAACGCGGCGTCCGAGTTTGATGTCCTCGGCCTTGTAAACCACGCCCATGCCTCCGCCGCCCAAGATTTCCAGCACGCGGTAATGCGAAACCCTCTTGCCGATCCAATTGCCGTCGACACGTTTCGGGGAAGGAGGCGCTGCCTGCGGCTGCTCCCATTGCACTTCTGTCTTCCAGCGATACCCGCGCCTTGCCAGAGTCTCGATAAATTTCGGACTTTCGGCGGAGTCGCCGAGCACCTGGCGAAGGCGGTTCACCGCTGCATTGATGCTGTGCTCGAACTCAACAATGGTGTCGTTGGGCCATAGCCGCTTGCGCAGATCTTCGCGCATGACCAGTTCACCAGGACGCTCCAAAAGGGCGATCAGGATGCGCAGCGGCTGTTCCGACAGTCGGACGGTCTTGCCATTCGGGTCGCGGAGCTCGGCGCTGCGAACGTCAAGCTCGAATCCTTCGAAGCGGACAATGCCTTCCGATTGGCCAATCCCCAACACGGCAACCCTCAGAGTGTGGGAATTTTAGCATTGAAGTCATAAGAAGTTGCTTTCTTTCGCCGAGGGCGCCTTCCCAAGTTGCTGAAACAAAGCTAACTACCTCAGTGATGCAAATGTGATGTATCGGTGACCCGTTTTGCATTGAGCGATTTGCGAGTTTGGTGGAAAGTGGCGGCAAGGTTGACCGCCCGACCAGGTTAGGGAGCCGGGCACGAACCGATCCGTCAGGGAGGAAAACGTGAAAACAAATCGATCTGCATACATTGGAGCGATTGCTCTATTTGCTGTCCTCAACATTGTCTCGGAGGCGTTGGCTCAGCAGCCGCATTACAAGTTGATTGACGTGGGAACACTTGGTGGGCCGCAAAGCTATCTTAACGACGGAAATGACGGGAACAACTCGGCAACAGTCCTAAACAATCGCGGAACACTCGCAGGTTGGGCGGATACGCCGACACCTGATCCATTTCCATCATTTTGTTATGACGATGACTGCTTTGTCTCTCATGCATTCCAGTGGCACGCCGGTGTCCGGACCGACCTGGGCGCGCTCACGGATGGCATGAGCAGTCAGGCCAACTGGATCAGCGCAAGCGGTCTAATCGCCGGTGTGTCGGAGAACGGTGACATAGACCCATTGATGTCGGGCTTTCCAGAGGTTCGCGCTGTGCTCTGGCGAAACGGCGGAATCACCGATCTAGGAACATTGCCGAATGGTGGATACGAAAGCTTTGCGGCTGCGGTCGACGGCCGAGGTCAAGTCGTAGGAAACGCCCTGAATACCGTACCGGATGGCTTTTCGATGGCCGCTCCAGGCTTTTTCATCACTCAGACACGCGCGTTTCTCTGGCAAAACGGTGCGATGCAAGACTTGGGGACTCTGGGCACTGGTACCGACGCAATGGCGCAATTCATTAACGAACGCGGGCAGGTTGTTGGATTGTCCTATACCAGTTCGGCTCCGAACACCTCGTGTCCGTTCTTTCTGCCTTTGGCATTGGGTTCTTTCATTTGGGACGAAAAGAACGGAATGAGAGATCTCGGCACGTTGGGGGGCACCTGTGCGGTAGCTACAGGCGTCAACAACGCGGGCATAGTCATTGGCGACAATGTCGATGACAACGTAATCGAGCGGGCTTTTTTGTGGGACAACGGTTCAATTAAAGACTTGGGCGGCACAATTGGCGGCAACCAGGCAGGGGCCGAAGGAGTCAACGAGTCTGGACAAGTCGCAGGGTCTGCTACGCTTGCCGATGAGAGCTTGTTTCACGCGACCCTCTGGAGACGCGTTGGCCAGATGACTGATCTCGGGACGGTAGATCAGGATCCTTGCAGCTTTGCGTCGTCCATTAATTCGAAAACTCAGATCGTCGGCGCGTCTCTTTCTGGCTGTGCTTTTGACAACAACACTCGCGCTTTTCTTTGGCAGAACGGTTCAATTTCGGACCTAAATACCTTGATTCCGCCCGGTGCCTCGCTTCATCTGCAGTGGGCGCGAGACATCAACGATCGTGGCGAGATCGGTGGCATTGGATTAGACGTTGACGATAACTCACACGCCTTTCTTCTTATACCCTGCGGTGCGAATGGTCGCTCAGATTGCCAAGAAGAAATCGTAAGTGCCGGCGCGAGTCAACTTAGCGTGGCCCCTCTGACCCGATCTCCTCAAGTAAGTAATCCCAGGAATTCTGTGCGGCGAATGCTCCGTCCCCGGCTCGGTCCGGTTCCGCATTTTCTTACGCCAAGACCTGGCTTGGCGGGCGGCCGCGTGTTTACTCCTGTCGGAAACCCATAAACATCGCTTGCCTGTAGCTCGGGAGTCTCTTTCGGAGGGGCTGTTATGAAATCGATTGCGCGTCTCACTGATCGTCCTGGATATCGTGTGATTAGAAGCCTTGCTCGTAAGCTTCGGCAAATCAGGTCGCGGGTTGAAGCCGAAGTACCGGCTTCACTAATTGCGCCCCGAGGAGAATCTATGCTGGTTGCGGGAGACGGACAACGGAAGAGAAGTATCGGATTCAAACCCTTACAGTTTACGCAGAGCCTGGTTCTCGTCCTTCTGCCTGCCCTACTAACTGGTTGCGGGGGTGGTTCGATGCCATCTGGATCTCCCGCTGTGACTTTGTCAACGAATAGCCTGTCCTTCCCTGATGAAACTCCGGGAGGAGCAAGCCCAGCCCAAGCGATAACCGTTACCAATTCTGGAACGGCAGCATTAAATATCACGAGCATCACGGTGGCCGTTAACTTCCAGGAAATTGATGATTGCGGTTCCCCAGTGGCCGCCGGATCACACTGCACAATCAACGTAACATTCGTACCGACTACGACGGGGAATCTGCAGGGAGCAATCTCCGTTGCAGACAATGCGTCCGGCAGCCCTCAGAGCATCACTCTGGCCGGACAGGGTAGCTCAGGAACTCCGCCTGTGGGCACGTTGACCGGCTATTGCTTTGGGACGATCACAATCGCGCCGAATAAATGTGCACTGGTGCAAGACTTGGCACACTGCCCCGTGGGGCAGGTTGCGTCGCAGCCTGGGTTTACTGTCGGTTGCCTGCCGCCGAGCAGTCAGTACGTGGATAGCTCTACCTCCTGTCAGGGGAAGACGATCAGGTTTCCGAGCCCAGGCCTAACCGTGAAGGGATCATGCGTCGTAGCTCAGTAATCCTCGCGAATCGTTGGTACCCCGATGCTCGCCGGAGACCACAAGGCAACCGCGACTGCTACAGATTCGGAGTCTCCGGCCATCCAAAAATAGACGGCACGAGAGTCGGGGAAAAAATACCCGTGACCAAATTATTTTGCGAAAGTCTCGCATCCCAATCGATTTCTGGTTCGGTTTCCGCATGAGTGGGTAAGAAGAACGCCAAACAGAGGTCGACCAACACGTAGCAACACCTACTGAAACGAGAACACACAACTTGCACCGATCGACAACCGATCCTTGAGAGGACACAATCATGAGAGACAAACTACTCACCTGCTTTCTGCTGATAGGACTGTTTTTCTCCTTGGCCCCAACCGCCATGGCCAGCACGACATGGTACGTGAATGGGATGAGCGGGAGTAACGGCAGCAATTGCACGTCACCGACGACCCCCTGCAAGACTATTAGACATGCGATTTCGTTGGCTACATCAGGGGATACGATCCGGGTTGCCGCAGCGATCTACACAGAGAATTTCACACTCGGCAAGAGCTTGAATATCTTGGGTGCCGGAGCAAGCACGACAATTATTGATGGTGGAGGGGTTCGCACTGTAGTCACAATCTCCAATACTTCCGCCCATGTGACCCTTTCAAAGCTCACTATTCGCAATGGCAAAGCCACCTCCGGCGGAGGTATCAACAACTCTGGCACGCTGACACTAACCAACAGCACCGTCAGTGGGAATCAGGCACCTATCCCATGTATCCACTTTTTTGTGTTCTGCGAAATTAGCGCCGGCACGGCGTCAGGTGGGGGTATCTACAATTCTGGCGCACTGATCATCAGCAACAGCATCATTAGCGGGAATCACGCGGGCTCATACTGCAACGCAAATCCCTGCTCGGCTTTTGGCGGCGGCATCTACAACCGAGGCACGCTGATGATGATTAGAAACAGTTCTCTCATCACCAATAGCGCCGGCACCGCGTGTAGTACGAGCCTCAACTGCCGGGTAGGTACTGGCGGCGCCTTCTACAGCTTCGGAGGCGCAGTGACGTTGGACAACAGCACTGTCACGGGGAGTAGCGCTTACCGCTGTTCCGGAACGTGCGGCGGAGCCGGCGGCGCGATCGTCAATGGTTCAGGGAACGTCGCCGTGAATAACAGCACCGTTAGCGGAAATTCTGCTGGGGGTATCTTCAACAGCGGCACGGCGACGCTGCAGAACAGCATCGTCTCGAATTCTGGCAGCAATTGCAGCGGCACCATCACGTCGAGTGGCTATAACCTTAGCAGCGATGGCTCCTGCGCTTTCAGCAACAGCGGAGACAGGAACAGTACCAGCCCCGTGCTCGGCACATTAGCGTACTACGGCGGGCCAACGCCAACTATTCCTCTGCTCACGGGTAGTCCTGCCATTGATGCCGGAAACCCGAGTGGCTGCAAGGATGGGCTGGGACATCTGTTGAAAACCGATCAGCGCGGCATGCCGCGTCCCGACCCGGAGGACAGTGGCGGATGCGACATGGGCGCGTTTGAACGCCAAAGCGACTAGCCTGAAACATTCCACGTTAAGGCGAGCAAATATCGACTCGGGGCGTAGGGAGAGTGCTGCTCCCGAGGCCCGGCGTTTCAGAGAGACGCCTTGTTGACGTAATAGTGCGCCGTGAAAAGCGCTGGACTTCATCGGGTGCGAGTCCCGCCATGAAACTGGTTCGCTCCACCGGTAGCAATCGACACGGCGGCGGAGGCAACAAAGTTGTCGGAGCTCTTGATGTAGAGAGTCGCTAGCGACTGAGCGGCCGTGTTGGCAATAACGTGAGTGAACGCTGACCAGGCCACGAAAAAACAATTGCAGGAGCACGACCTGACTGTTACACAGGGAAGGCCGCTGACGATAGAGAGAGATGAGCAAAACCAGATTCTCCTGATAATTAATTTCAGGCTTGTAGTACGTATCAAAGAGGAAGAAATCCACCCCGAAGCTACGCGCCCACGCCAACTGTCTTCATAATTGGGGCCGATCTGCCGTGATGGATAGTGCACCCCTTTGCGTGCAGTTGGGGATTCTTGGCCGACGCTTAGGCGAACATCGGCGCTGGTCACAGAGTGGTCACAAAAAGTGGGCCACTCTGAAAAGTTAAGTTGTTGAATAACCAGGAAGATAAGCTGGTAGTACGCAGCTGAAAAGGCTGGCGTCGGCGGTTCAACTCCGTCCCTGGCCACCACATTTCAAAGCAGTTAGCCAAATTGCCTTCGTGATTCCAGTCCGCTCTCAGTCCGCATTGGCGAAACACGCTCAAGGCGGTCGGTATACCTGTCTGATTAGGAAGAACTTAACCCCGATCACATCTTCCTCCAGTCCGCTTTCAGTCCGCTTTGGTCCGCCGCGTGGTGAGAATCGCAATCGGCGTTTCCCCTGCTGCGGCCATACGATCCTCGCTTACAGCATGGCTGTAAAACTGGAGCGTCCATCCGCTGCTCCAGACCTCATCCCCGTTGAAACCAAAACATCAACCGAGAACTCACATTGGAATCGGTACAGCAAACGGGGGCACATCAGTGGCAACATCTCTATCAGCTGTTCGCGTTAACGGCGTGGAACGCCGTACCAGCCCAGCAGTTCTCTCACTTCGCAGCCGCAGACGTGGGCCAGCGTGTACAGCCTGTGAAGGCTGGGGATTGTATTCTTCACCTCAAAATCGTGCAGCCGGCTTGCGGGCAAAATGAACCTTCTGTTCCGAAGCCTCCGCGCCAATTTGATGCTTGCCGTGTGGACATCGCGGAGAGTCAGCCCAAGAGCCAAGCGAGTGGCTCGCAAGCGTTCGCCCGGACTGGATTGGCGCTTTGGCATGACACTGCATTATCGGCGTGCAAAGTCCCCGGCTGAAGCGAAAACGTTCGAGCAGAGGTACGAGAGTCAACCGCAAAGCCGAGTCCAGTGCGGGAACCGCTCACGAAAAGCTTTGGAGTCAAAGATGGATCATAATGACGAGCATGCCAGCCACCCGGCGTGACGAATTATCGGTTGTTTTGGATCGCGAACTAGATGAAGCGAAGAGCCCGTCGGGTCCGCGCATCCGCTGCCCACTGTGTGGGTGGTGGCCACGGAAGGAGGACGTCTGGACTTGCTCCTGCGGACATGAATGGAACACGTTCGACACGGGAGGCGTCTGTCCAGCCTGCCTGCATCAGTGGACTTCAACACAATGCCTCTCCTGTACGCGCTGGTCAGCGCATTCGGAGTGGTATTCGCCTTAGTTCAGGTTGCAAGTTGTGCGTCGGCCCAGCGCCGTGGGAGAATCCTCAAGGAGTTAAATCCTCAATGGCAGCGGCTCCATAAAGCCGCAAGGGGGAAATGAATGAAAGCAAGTACCCATTTATCAGTAACGCCCACGATCCTCGTTTTCTAACCCTCCACTTTCTCCAGACTCAGCAAGGTCGATCCCGCACAGGATGTTACATGATCGAAGGCATCCGTCACCTTGCACGCGCAGTCGAGCACAATGCTCTGATTGGCTCTGTTTTCGTTGAACCTTCAGTTTTGTCGAATCCCTTCGGGCAGAAGCTCGCACGTCGGCTGCGCAAACGCGGTATTCCCAGCATCCGCCTTTCGCATCAACTCTACCCTGATATGACCCTCGCGGCGGAACCGCAAGGTATCGGTGCGGTTCTCCGACAGCAATGGACTTCTCTACAGCAAGTGAGAATGCGGCGGAATTCTCTGTGGCTCGCAGTTGAATCTATCGAATCACCGGGCAACCTTGGCACGATGATTCGAACCGCTGAGGCGGCTGGCGCGAGTGGAATCTTCATGCTCAGTCCAGATTGCGACCCATACGATCCCGCAACGGTTCGGGCGACGATGGGCTCGCTGTTTTCGCAGAAGCTCGTGAAGTGTTTGCCACGCGAATTCATCGACTGGGCAAAGTCGAACGGAGTCACAGTTGTGGCGTCCTCACCAGCGGGATTCATGGACTACAAAGCTCTGCACTACCGATTCCCCATAGTTCTCGTGATCGGAAACGAGAAGCGCGGACTGTCTGAGCAACTGATTGAAGCGGCCGATTTCATCGTGCGTATTCCCATGTGTGGGAACTGTGACTCGATCAATGCGGCAGTCGCAGCGGGCGTTCTTCTGTTCGAGATGTCGAGTCAAAAGACCAGCGGGTGAGGTTTCGTTCCATTGCTGCGCAACACGCATCCAAACAACTAGACTGAATCACAGAGTTTGCGATGCTTGAGACTCCGATCCCGGCCTCCTCACGCTGGCGGTTCCAGACGGCGATGATCCTCGCAATGGCAGCGGACGCCCTACAGATGTTTGTGCTGCCATTGTTCGCTGAAGGCGCGTTGTCGCCCGCTGATGATTTGCTTGATCTGGGAGTGGCAGCCATATTGGTGCGTTTGCTGGGCTGGCACTGGGAGTTCTTGCCAGCGTTCGCTGCCGAACTTGTGCCGGGCCTGGATTTGGTTCCGTTTTGGACGTTTGCAGTTGCGAACGTCTATCGCAAGTGGAGGCAAATGGCAATCACCGAAGAGGAAACTCGCCATGAGCATCGGGTAGTCGAAGGCGAGTACAAATCCTCTTAGACACTTGGTGTAGTGCTCACCGTCGTGAAAACGTCAATGATAACTGTTTTGTCTGCTGATCTGAAGCGCGCCCTATCCGTACGCTCGGGGCAGCAAGGCACAGAAAAAAAGTTGCGGTGACGGTTTGATCACTTACATTCATCAGGGCTGACCCGAATCAGGGTTCTGGTCTCTCATTCCTACGAGATTCTTTCGCTGACACTAGCGGCTCTGTAACCAGAGTGAAGGTTTATATTCACTCAGTGAACGAGCGCGGCGCTGAGGCAATGAGAACGCTACTTCATGGGAGGCCAGCCATGACTCTGATCGCGCCACATATCGCGGCTTTCCTCCAACAGCGGCTCCCTTTGGAGCGCCAAGCCAGCCCGAACACCTGTGACTCGTACGCGCACGCTTTCAGGCTCCTCTTTGAATATGCGAGCAACTGCCTGAAGACTTCGCCCTCGCAGTTGCAGTTGGAGGACATCGATGCAGTACTCATCATGAACTTCCTGAATCACCTGGAAGCAACGCGCGGAAACGGCGCTGCTTCCAGAAACATTCGGCTCGCAGCGGTCAAGTCGTTCATGCGGTATATGGAGTACCGGGTGCCATCTGCCCTCGAACAGATTCACTGCATTTTGGCGATTCCCACCAAGAAGACGGACGCGCGTCTTGTGCGGCATCTGACAGCCAAGGAAATGCAAACGCTCTTGGATGCTCCTGATCCGGCACACCGTATCGGTGTTCGTGATCGCGCAATGCTGCACCTCTGTTTTGCCGGTGGATTGCGGGTGTCGGAACTGATCGGGATTCGTGTTATTGACGTTAGACTCCAACCCGAGGCTTGCGTCCTGATCCACGGTAAGGGCCGCAGAGAGCGTTGCATTCCGCTGTGGAAAGAAACCGCGTCGGCGGTGCGCGCATGGCTGTCTGTAAGAGGCGAGGTGCCGACCCCAGAACTATTTGTCAATGCTCGCGATAGATGTATGACTCGTGCAGGGTTTGAGTACATCCTCAGGAAGCACGTCCGTACGGCCGAAAACCATTGCGCTTCTCTCTCATCGAAGCGAGTGTCACCCCACGTGTTGAGGCACACCTGCGCGATGACGATCCTCCAAGCCACGAAGGACTTGCGAAAAGTGTCGCTCTGGCTCGGCCATTCCAGCGTGCAGACAACGGAGATCTACACCCGCGCCGACCCGAGCGTAAAGTTGGAAACTCTCGAAGCCGCCATTTCTCCGAAGCTGCGCACGGGTCGCTTTAAGGCGACGGACAAGCTTATCGCATTGCTGAAGGCCTCTACGATTATGCGGAGTGTGGGAGCCATTCCTTGACGGCAATTCTGTGCCCGGCAGTGCGGAGTCCGCATAAAAACGGACTCCGCATTACTTGCGTTATGCGGTGCACCGCATAACGCCAATTCGCGCACCGGAATGAGGATTTGCGCATTGCCTTCGCTCGTCCACATGCCGCGAAACGAGGCGGTGAAGGCTTTCTGCTGTTGCGAAGCCGGGAGCTTAGCAATCACCAGAGCGTGTCCGATGGTGATTGTGTCTTTCAGGAACGCCTCGGCCACAGGTGGAATAAGGTCGGCCAATCTCAGCCGACCATAGATATATGCCTCGCTTTTGCCAGAACGTGCCGCAATGTGCGCGATGTTGTAGGCTTCCCCGAGTTCCAAAAGCGATTTGAAACCCAGAGCTTCTTCCAGCGGATGGATGTCCTCGCGTAGCAGGTTCTCAACGCATTGGGCTTCGATTGCCTCCGCATCGGTGAGCTTAACGATGCGTACAGGCACGTTTTGAAGTTCCGCGATCTTTGCCGCTCTCAGACGGCGCGCTCCTGCGACAACTTCATATTTGCTGTCGTCCAGTTGACGCACCAATAGCGGAGCGAGAACGCCTTGTGTTTTGAAACTGGCTGCCTTTTGTGTCGTTCAGCGTTTTGTTGCCGCTGACGCCAAAGCGCGCGTGGGATCTGGTGGTGGCCGCTCCGAGGGGCACATAACGATCACAGTGAGTTGAGCCATGTCAGCAGTTCCTCATCTCTTCGCCATCCATCACTTCGGCGCGATGTTATCGAAGCTGCGACCGGAGGAAGGCAAGTCGCGACAGCCGCCATTTTTCCTCTCAGAGTAATTTCCGCATAGCGACTGGTAGTCTCCAAGCTGACGTGTCCCAGCCATGCGCGAATGACGTTGATATCGACGCCCTGCTCCAGAAGCCCGACCGCTGTGGAATGGCGGAACACATGAGGGGAAACGCCGTGATATTTCTTCTCTGGAGCGGAGCGACGCAAGCCAGCTGTGTGTCGTTTGACGATTTTGTAAATGCCGAATCTCGTCAGCGGTTTTCGCTGACGAGACATGAATAAAGGAGTGAGGCCATCCTGAAGGTCAGCGGTTAACCTCTTCAACACTTCGGCAGTTTCCGCCCAAAGTGGGCAACTTCGCCACTTGTCGCCCTTTCCATGGAGTCGGATGCGCAACGGGCCGTCGAGATCGGCGTCGGCAATGCGCAGGTCAGCGATCTCCTGCACCCGTGCCCCGGTGTTATAGAGGACCATAAAGATACCGCGATCACGAAGTGAAAGGCTTCCATGGCGCGGCAAAGTTTTGAACAGAGTTTCGATTTCGTCGTGCTCCAAGTAATCAGTTTGCGGGGGCGCAGTGCGTTTCATCGGTATCGCCTCCACGCGTTGAGCTTCGGCCAGCATCTCGGGATATTGGAGGCCGGGATACCGGTAGAACGTATGAAGGGCAGCGAGTCTCTGGTTGCGTGTGCTCACGTGATTTCCGCGTGTGATTTCGATCATGTGCAGGAAGTCGAGTACTCGCTGTGCAGCCAGGTCTGACAAGATCAGCCGTGTGATCGGACGCCGACAGCTGCTTGCGACATAGGCAAGAAAGAGTTTCAGCGTGTCCCGATAACTTCGAATCGAACCGGGGCGGAGCCCTTTTTGCGTTTTCAAGTAGTCTTCGAAGAATGCAAATATCATCTGCCCCACGCTTTTCACTGGGCGCCTCCTTTGGGAGCCAAAACCTGGAAGCGCCGAGCAGCCTGATTAAGGAGTTCTTCTGTGATGGTCAGGTCCACGGCCGTTGAGTTGGGATCGACGTGCCCCAAGAACGTAGCGAGGTGCATGAGCCGGCAGTTAGGATCAATGCCCTGGCGGTACCAGCGCAGCAGAGTGGCGACCGCAAACGAATGCCTCAGATCATGAAGTCTGGGCGGTGATACGCCGGGTGGAATGTGCAGTTGAAGCCTGGGTAAGAGAGTATGAAAAGTCTGGCTAATCGTGCCTACGTGGATGCAACCACGCTTTGTGAACGAAAACAATGGTCGCTCAGGAGCAGGATTGCAGCCGTGTCGTTCTTCCACGTAGCGTTTTAGCCGCCGTGCTAGGTTGGGCCCGAGCGGCACGATACGATTCTTTTGGAATTTTGCTTCCCGAATGAAGAGCAAGTCACGAGTAAAATCGACATCGGCCAGGGTCAGCCGAACTACTTCGCCTACTCGTAATCCCAAGCCGTAAAGCAATGCAAAGATGGTCTCGTAAACCAAGCCTCGATAGCGTGCCCTGGACCGCTCCGGAAAACTGCGTGCTACGGCGAGCAGTCGTTTTGCAGTGTCCAGATCGAACAGATATGGAATGCGGGCTGCCGTTTCAGGGCGAGGAGAGGCAGTAACAGGGTTCCGTTCTATCCATTGCTGCATGACGGCGAATGCGAAGAAACGATGAACGGTTCCAAGAAGATGGTTGTAGCTGCGCGCACTTACGCGGCGTGGGTGAGCTCTCAGAAAATCGTCAATCACTAAGCTATTGATTGCTGACCAGCTGGTGACCTGACGACTCTGGAGGTAACGGTCGAACAAGCGCAACACTTCTGCGTCGGCACGGTACTTGCGATTTAATGCTCGCTTATACTGAACAAACTGGTTCAGGAAGGGCGCCAGAGAGCTTAAGAAGATGGGAGAGTTCATAGTGCCTCCCCATCGCCCATGGCGACTTCCCGCAGGGACGCGATGGCAACCTTGCTATATACACGCGTAGACTCCGGCGAGCGGTGTCCTACATAATCGCCAATCATCTTTAGTGGGAACTCAGCGTCGATCAAACGTTGGACACAGGTATGGCGAAGCGTGTGCGATCCGGCCCTGCGTACTTGAATGCCCGCCTTGTGAAGGTAGAGCGCAACACTGGAGGACACGGCCGCGGCAGTGATCGGAGCTTGAGGCGCAAAGATGCGGAAAAACAAATGGCGATCCTCGGTTTTAGGCCGGCCATGCTTGAGATAATCGATGATCGCTTCTGCAACAACTCCCGCCAGCGGATAGACCGTGGCATGTCCTGCCTTGCGGGCCAGGACCTGAAGTCGTTCGCGCTTCCAGTCAACATCATCCAGGGTCAGCTTCGCGACCTCATGTGCCCGCAAGCCATAGTCACCAAAAGAAGCAGAATCGCGTAGTCCCGCCGTCCCCGAATCGCCCTTCGCTCCACCGCTTCCAGCATGCAGCGGACTTCATCCCACGTAATAGAACGGGGCACATCATTAAGTCGATATATCTGTGGAGTCCCCACGGCGCCGCTGAGATCCCGAGTCGTGATCCCCTCGCGGTAACAGAATCGCAACAAGACTCGCAAATGACAGCAGAAACCAAGGCGTGTGCGGGGAGCCACCTTCGGCCTGTATTGCACAATGAAAGCTGCCAGAACTGCCGGGGACAACTGACGGAAAGAAGAGATCCCAATTCGACTGAGGTACTGAGCAAACTCATCCAGGTGGCGACGGTAATTCCGAATAGTGCTTGCCGCGAATCCGCGTTCGCTCTGCAAATACTCGGCAAACCCCGGAACCTCTGATTCGAGGGGAAACGGGCGCCGTCGGCGATTGCGCGTCACTGGCTCCTTGCAGGCGAGCTGCAGCATCTGCCGCACGCCACACTCAGCATCAATCGCATGCTTGCGCACAGCGACGGCCATCTTTGCCTTGGCTCCATGTTGCTCCAACCACTGCGATACAAACTCCTTTATATAGGCCTTGCAGGAAGGAACATCTTTGCAGCCTTTCTCCTGTGCGAACTCACCAAAGTGAAAGAGCAGAGGCAAGCGGCGATACACGATAAGGCGGGAGTACCGATGTGCTTCGAGCCATTCCAAGTAGCTCTCTATTTGCGGAGCCAGCCAGCTGGCACGGACTCTGTCGACGGTTGAAGGCTTAACGTAATAATCCTCGATCATGAGATTCTCCATTCGGAAATATCCGATGGAGGTTCATGATCCGCCTAATCGCACCTGTTAGGTGAAACAGTGCCATTTCAGCTGCCGACGCCAGTTTGCGAAAACTCAACTTCAGTATTGCCGAC
>Ga0209056_10001920_pt1 | contig 22718 bp, 14 predicted proteins | sample GraSoiAngelo_114_FD_185876 | JGI IMG/M metagenome (GOLD analysis project Ga0209056, IMG submission 185876) | Grasslands soil microbial communities from the Angelo Coastal Reserve, California, USA - 14_0903_13_40cm (SPAdes) (version 2) | ecosystem: Environmental > Terrestrial > Soil > Grasslands...
GAACAAGCACTGGGCACAAAAACGGGCACAGTGGCTCACGTGAACTAATGGCTGGCTGCGCTAACTGTTTGAAAAGTTTGGTCGGGGCGCCGAGATTTGAACTCGGGACCTCCTGCGCCCAAGGCAGGCGCGCTACCAGGCTGCGCTACGCCCCGACATGAAGTGCACTATTGATTCTAAAGCACTTTCCAACTTTACCGCCACTCCGATCCCGCGTTTGGGCATCCACTGTGCCAAAATTGTGCCAAATACTTTCACTGGACCACCGCTGTGCCAGAATCTGGCAGCATTTCGTTGGCCAGGCGGTTCATTTTCTCCAAGGCTTCTCGTTTCATCTGGAGCTTCATCTGAGAATACTTCTTGAAGACTTTAGCGTCACCCTGCCTTAGGAGCTGTGTGACCCATTCGTCTGCGACGCCGCCCGCGCTGAGCCGAGTTGCATAGGTGGAGCGCAGGTCATAGATTCTGAAATACGGAATTCCTGCGCGTTTTGATGTTTTCCGCCACACGGTCTTGAGGTTCTTGTGATGACCGGACGGATTCTTGTCACTCGGGAACAAGAATGGTCCGGTTCCAGAGTTCCGCATCTGGCTCTTAAAAGCTTCTGCAGCCAATGGGGTTGGGGGAATCTCAGCAATACCATTTGGAGTCTTGGAATCGGGTACCCAAACTGTGGCATTCACCGGGTCTATTTGGTCCTTTTTCATCGGTGTTAGTTCCTTATAGACCTGAGCGGTCGCCTTTTCCTGCATCATCCCGAGAGTGAGTCTCCGGCAGTTTGTGCAGCAAGGAATTCGCGGCTAGCCGCGACATCCCAATGCTTCATGCGTGGAATCTTGACGCTGATGGCTTTGTTCTAGATAGGACGTGGAATCCGCATGGGCGAATCTATCTCGGCATCATTTTTCCTCTGGTGATGATCCCGATAAAACGAGATAAGCATTTAATATCTCTGTCGCCGCTGTTTCGTTCCCACAAAGTGGTACCGGTCAACAAACCGGAATGAAGCTCGAAGAACTAGGTCCGGTCCGGCCTGAACCAAATGTTGTAGCGCTGTGGCGAAACTTGTCCTGAGTGCGGGGTCGAAGGAGCCCGGCATCTTCGGCGAGGAGAAAAACACCTGCGCGGAGAACCCGCAGCGGCGAACTGACATGAGAAAGCGGAAGAGAAAACCTCCTGGACGTCGGAAAGGAGGTCAGGCACGCTGCCCGCCAGTCTGGCATCGCGCCGTCTGTCACGCGAGCGATCCCCGCCAAACGAAAATGCCCGTCAAAGCACAGGAATAAATGGCTGGAGAGAGAAATCGATTGACCGTTCTTTTAGCAGTTTGTTGAAAAACGGTTTTAATGGTCATTCCGAGCTGTAGCTCAGGCCTTTAGGCCTGAGGAATCTGCTTTTCGCAAAACCTCCAGAAAAAACAGATTCCCATTGCCTCTGCCTCCTTCGAGCTGCACTCATCGACAGTTTTCAACAAGCTCTTAGAAATTGAATGAAACCTGTAAATCGATGCGCCGATTCGCCGTCGAAGATATGCTAGGTGGTTCTTACCGTAGCTAGGCTTACCATAACCATTGATTCTACTAGAGTTATGTATGGCACATCGATTGCCCTGCTCCGGTTGTGTCACAAGTCCGGCAGATTCCAATCAACCCGGCAGAGGAATGGAGCGCATTGAATCACGGCGTCGGCATCTTTGGCGCATCATGAGATCCCAATCCTGAGGGTGGAGGTCGGCCTTCCTCAAGGCGCAGGAGAGACACCCCGGCGGCTTTCAGGACTTTACGCCCCTGTGAATCAGGTCATTCCTGGATGCCCTCCCTGCCGATATAGGTGAGACATTTTCAATGATTCGCCTCCCCGCCCTGCACACTAATTTCCGAGGGGGTAAGATGGACACGACTTGTAGCTTGCTGGTACGACAGACGATCGTGGGGGAGCCGGAGCGGAGGGACGAGTACGGCCTCGCAAAAGGAGGAGTGAAACATCTCGATCAGATCCCCGCGTCGCGTCTCGCCACGCGTTTGGAACTGCTCCGAAATACCCTACGACCCACGCCACATGTGCAGTTGGCCATGAAGGGAATGGATCTCTTCGCTAAACTCGAGTATGTCAACCCGGTTGGGAGCATCAAGGACCGCCCCGCCTACTGGATCCTCAGGCGGGCGGCCGAGCGAGGTGAGATCTGCGAAGAGACGACCGTGATCGAGTCCTCCTCCGGCAACTTCGCCGCCGCTCTCGCAGCCTTCACTCACCTGGTCGGCCTGCGGTTCATCCCGGTGATCGACCCCAATATCTCTGGCACCTACGAGTCGTTCCTCCGGCGCATCTGTCCCACTGTGGTGAAGGTCGAGGACCGTGACGACACCGGCGGATTCCTGAAGACCCGCCTGCAGAAGGTGAAGGAACTATGTGCCACCATTCCGAACGCCTACTGGACGAACCAGTACGGAAATCTGGACGCCATAGAGGCGCACTACGAGCTCACGGCGACTGAGATCTGCGCCGACTTTGACTCGCTTGATTATGTCTTCATCGGCGTCAGCACGGCGGGAACGATCGCCGGAGTGTCTCGTCGGCTCAAAGAGCACTATCCCAACATTCGGGTCATCGCCGTCGATACCGAAGGCTCCGCCATCTTCGGTGGGGCACCGCGCAAACGTCATATTCCCGGCATTGGATCGAGCATCGTCCCGCCGTTGCTATCGCATGCCAAGATTGACGACGTTGTCTGGATATCCGAGCGCGAGACCGTTCAAGCGTGCCGGGAACTCCTCACGACCCACGGACTGTTCGTGGGCGGCTCCAGCGGCACAGCGTTCGCGGCGGTCAAACGGTATGCGGCGAGGATGCCGGCGTACAAGCACCCCACCGTGCTGTTCCTGTGCGCGGACCGCGGCACGCCCTACCTCGATACGGTCTTCGATCCCACCTGGACGGCGAAACTCGAGTAGGGGCGACGGGGGCCATGCACTTCGATTTGTCCATCATCAACGGCAAGACCGTCTTCGACATCGTCCGCGCCCATCGGGCCGAATGCATCGATGTCGTTCGGAACGCGTATCTCGCGCACGCCAAGGGGCAGTCCGTCAACCCGCACAGCTACTTCCTGCGGTTCCCCGAAAAGCCCGATTGCCGGATCATCGCGCTTCCGGCCTTCCTCGGAGACGGCTTCGGCGTGGCCGGGCTGAAGTGGATCGCCAGTTATCCCGGGAACGTCCAGCGGGGCTTTCCGCGTGCGTCGGCTGTGCTCGTGCTGAATAGCTACGAGACCGGGTACCCCTTTGCCATCCTCGAGAGCTCGATCATCTCGGCGGCGCGGACGGCCGCGTCGGCCGCGCTCGCCGCGGACTGGTTGAGCGGGCGATCGCGCCGGGCGCAGTCGTTGGGCATCGTGGGCACCGGGTACATTGCCCGCTACGTCTACGACTTCCTCGTCGACACCGGATGGGCGATCGAAGACGTACGGCTGTACGACACGTCGCCTGTCGAGAGTGAGAAATTCAGAAACACGGCGTGCCGCCTCGAGCACCACCGCTCGGTCGAGGTCGTCCCCCACGTGGCAGACCTGCTCAGCGCCTCTGATCTGATCCTTTTCACGACCGTTGCTTCGACGCCCCACATCGCCGATGCCACGCTCTTCGAGCACAACCCGGTGGTGCTGCATATTTCCCTTCGCGATCTCGCCCCCGAGATCCTCCTCAGATCCCAGAACGTCGTCGACGACGTCGAGCACGTCATGACGGCGAACACGTCCCCCCACCTCACGGAGCAGCAGTCGGGGAACCGCAGCTTCGTGACGGGCACGCTCGCCGAGATCATGCTGGGACGCCGATCGGTGAATCGGAGCCGGCCGATCATTTTCTCTCCATTCGGCATGGGGATTCTCGACGTGGCCGTCGGCAAGTGGGTGTACGACCAGGCGGTCGCCGCCGGCCGGGACCAGCGCGTATCGGACTTCTTCTACGAGACGGTGCGATGACGACCACGTCGTTCCAAGTGCCTGAGGTGGCCCGGCCGGGTCCCGAAACGGTCTTCGCCGAGGTGCTCGCTGACGTCCTGCGCGTGGACCGCGTGTCAGTCGATAGCCATTTCTTTGATGAGCTCGGTGCTGACTCGTTGGTGATGGCCCATTTCTGCGCGCGAGTGAGGAAGCGCGGAAACCTGCCGTCGGTATCGATGAAGGACGTCTACGCGCATCCGACGATCAGAACCCTGGCAGCGGCGGTCGCGGACGTCGCGCCCAGCTCTGCCAAGTCGTCGGTTGCAGCAGCGATCGAGGCGGCGACGCCGACCAGCACGCGGGAGTACGTCCTCTGCGGAGCGCTGCAGGCCCTGTTCTTCCTTGCGTATTCCTATGCAGCCGTGGGCGCCATCACGGAGGGCTACAATTGGGTCTTGGCGGGCTCGAGTGCTTTCGGGATTTGCCTGCGGTTGATCTTGGCCAGCAGCTCGGCTTTCCTCGTTGTCTGTGCCGTTCCGATCGCGGCGAAGTGGGTGTTCGTCGGCTGTTGGAAGCCCCAGCAGATCCGCCTGTGGAGCCTCGCATACGTCCGGTTCTGGATCGTCAAGACCCTGATCCGGTCGAGCCCGGCCGCCCGTCTGTTCATCGGCACACCCCTCTACTCGCTCTATCTTCGGGCGTTAGGCGCAAAGATCGGGCGGGGCGTCGTGATCCTTTCCCGGCGCGTGCCGGTCTGCACCGATCTCCTGACCATCGGCGCGGGAACCGTGATCCGCAAAGAGGCGATCTTCAACGGCTACCGGGCGCAGTCCGGGCGGATCGAGACCGGGCCGGTGACGCTCGGCCGGGACGTGTTCGTCGGCGAAAGGGCCGTGCTCGACATCAACACGTCGATGGGCGATGGGGCACAGCTCGGTCACGCGTCCGCGCTGCACAGCGGCCAGGCGGTGCCGGCCGGCGAGCGGTGGCACGGATGTCCGGCACAGCGCACGGACCTGAACTACCTGAGAGTCCCGCCGGCTCCCTGCGGCACGCTGCGGCGGGCCGCCTATGGCGTCGCCGCCGTGCTCGTCGTGCTCCTCTTCTACCTGCCGCTCGTCGAGGGGACCGCGAGCCTGGCGATCGGCGTGGCCGCGTCGCTGGCCGGAGCGCTGGCGCCGACCGCACACGCCGACGCGCTGGGGGAGCTCATCGTCGAGGCGGCGATCCTCTCACTGGTCCTTTTCGTCGGCCTCGCGCTCATCGGCCTCCTGCTCGCCGTCGCCGTTTCTCGCGTGTTGAACCCGCTCATCAAGCCGGACACGGTCTATCCGCTCTACGGCCTCCATGACGCGGTGCACCGCGCGATCGCACGGATCGGGAGGATGAGGTTCTTCACGTTCCTTTTCGGAGACAGCTCCTACATCGTCCACTACCTGCAGTGGCTGGGTTATCACCTTTCCCCAGTCGAGCAGACCGGCTCGAATTTCGGCAGCGAGGTGATGCACGCGAACCCGTCCCTGAGCGCCGTCGGCACCGGAACGATGGTCGCCGACGGGCTGGTCCTGGTGAATGACGAGGTCTCGAGCAGCTCGTTCCGCGTATCCCGAGCGGTGATCGGGCCGCGCAACTTTGTGGGGAACGACGTCGTGTATCCCGCGGGCGGCAGGACAGACGACAACGTCCTCCTCGGGACGAAGGTGATGGTTCCCCTCGACGGCAAGATGCGCGAAGGGGTCGGCCTGCTGGGCGCCCCGTGTTTCGAGATTCCGCGCACCGTCGAGCGTGACACCCAGTTCGATCATCTCCGGACGGGGGAGGCGCTGCACCGCGGCCTTGCGGCCAAGAATCGGTATAACCTTCGAACCATCGGCCTGTTCCTCTTCACGCGTTGGGTAGGCGTTTTGCTGTTCGCCCTGCTCTACCTCGCCGGAATCGAGCTGTACGACATACTCCCGCATGTCGTCAGCGCCGTGCTCTTCGCGCTCAGCATCGTGATCACCGCGGTCTACTTCTCCCTGGTGCACCGTTGCGTCGAAGCGTTGCGCCCATTGCAGCCGACGATTTGCTCCATCTACCACCCGGATTTCTGGTTGGCCGAGCGCCTCTGGAAGGTGCATCCGATTCACTATCTCCACGCGTTCGATGGCACGCCGTTCAAGAACGTGATCTGGCGGCTGATGGGCGTGCGGATCGGCAGGAGGGTCTTCGACGACGGCGCCCACATCTCCGACCCGTCGCTCACCGCGATCGGGGACGAGTCTGTGCTCAACTACCGGAGCAAGATACAGTGCCATTCGCAGGAGGACGGCACGTTCAAATGCGACCGAACCACGATTGGCGCCGGCTGCACGCTGGGGGTCGGTGCATTCGTCCTCTACGGCGTGACCATGGGTGACGGCTCAGTGCTCGTCGCAGACTCCTTTCTCATGAAGGGAGAAGAGGTCCCAGCACGCGCGCGGTGGGGGGGGAACCCGGCGAGGGAGGTCTGAGATGAGCAATATCGCGTTGCGTGACGGGACGTGGTGACTCCTGCCGATCGCGGCCGGGAGTTTTGGCGGGGCGTCCTTCTCGCCGGTGGATTCACCGTGCTCCCGCGGTGGACCCTCAATCCAGTGCCCGGCGTCCACGAACATGAGGCGACGATCCCCGATGAGCTCGCGGCGGCGTTGCGTCGGCTGGCGAACGAGCTGGCGGTGCCGCTCAGCTCGGTGCTGCTGACCGCGCACGCCAAGGTGCTGGGCGCGCTCTCGGGCGAGCGCGAGGTGTGCACCGGCTATGCAGTGGAGGGCCGTTCACCGTTGCTCTGCCGGATGACCACCGAACCGCACTCCTGGCGGGCGATGCTGCTGGAAACTAATCGAGCCGAGTCAGAACTGCTGTCGCACAAGGATTTTGCGGTTGACGATCTCAGACGTGAGCTGGGCCTGATCAAGCCGTTGTTTGAAACCGTGTTCGCACTGACTGCGGGCGACGGCGCGGAGCTCGCTGAGGAAACCGTACTGCAGGTCGGCTTCGTGGAACATGACGGGCTCATGTTGCGGCTGCGTTACAAGACGGACGTGCTCGACGCGGACTGCGCCGCCAGGATCGCCGGCTATCATGCCACCGCGCTCGCGTTAATCGCCGCCGATCCAGATGCCGACCACAAGCGACAGAGCCTGCTCTCCGCCGAGGAACTGCGTTTCCAGCTTAATGGCCTGGCCGGACCGCGCAGAAAGCTGCCAGACTGCCGGGTCCACGAGCTGTTCGAGGAGCGAGTTCGGGCACACCCGGACGCCATTGCGGCCGTGCAGGGCAGCAGACAGTGGACGTACCGGGAGCTCAATGCTCATGCCAATCAGCTGGCACGAGCTCTGTTGGTGCGGGGGCTGTGTCGCGAAGGTGTCGTCGCAGTGGTGACCGAACGCAATCTGGACTGGATGGCCGCTGTGCTCGCGATCTTCAAGGCCGGTGGCGCGTACTTACCCATCGAGCCGCATTTCCCGGCGGATCGCATCGCCAGGACGCTTTCCCGGGCCGGTTGTCGGCTCGTGCTCACCGAGCGGGGCAGCACGGCTATGCTCTATCAGGCGGTCGAGTCGTTGTCCGGGGTCGCGACGCTCTTCATCGACGCGGCCTACGAGGAGGACCATGCCGACGGCGATCTCCGCGTCGACGTCGCGCCCGACCAGCTCGCCTACATCTACTTCACCTCCGGGTCCACCGGTGAGCCCAAGGGCGCGATGTGCGAGCACGCGGGCATGCTCAACCACCTCTGCGCCAAAATCGATGACCTGAGCATCGGCGAAGGGGACGTGGTGGCCCAGACGGCACCCCAATGCTTCGACATCTCGCTGTGGCAACTGGTTTCCGCGCTCCTGGTCGGTGGGCGGACTCTGCTGGTCGAACAGGAGGCGATCCTAGGCGCGAAGCGTTTCGTCGACAAACTCGTTGACGGCAGGGTCGCCGTAGTTCAGGTTGTGCCGTCCTACCTTGAAGTCCTCCTGTCCTATCTGGCGCAGCATCCCCGCGAGCTGCCGGACCTGCGCTGCGTGTCGGTTACGGGCGAGGCGCTCAAGAAGGAGATTACGCAGCGCTGGTTCGCGGCCCAGCCTGGGATCAAGCTGGTTAACGCGTACGGGCTTACTGAGACCTCTGACGACACCAACCACGAGGTTATGGGCAGCGTGCCCCAGCGGGAGCGGGTGCCGCTCGGCCGTCCGATCAACAACGTGTCGGTCTACGTCGTGGACGAGCACCTGTCACCGGTGCCGCTCGGCGCACCAGGTGAGATCGTCTTCTCCGGCGTCTGCGTTGGCCGCGGCTACATCAACGACCCAGAGCGCACGCGGCGAGCGTTCCTGGCGGATCCGCACCGCGCGGGCTGTCGGCTGTACCGCAGCGGTGATTACGGCCGCTGGCTGCCCGACGGCAAGTTGGAGTTCCTCGGCCGCCGAGATACTCAGGTCAAGATCAGCGGCTTCCGAATCGAGATTGGCGAGATCGAAAACACACTGCTGCGCGTGCCCGGCGTCCGCGAGGGCGCGGTCGTCGTCAGTGAGAGACCCGACCGCAGCAAGCATCTGGTGGCCTTCTACGCCGCCCAGCGGCCACTCGATGCCAACGTGCTGCGGGAACGGCTCAGCGCGTCGCTGCCCAAGTACATGGTCCCAACGGCCTTCCAGTGGCGGAACCGTCTGCCGCTGACGGATAACGGAAAGATCGACAAGAAGGAGCTGACGGCGCTCGCCAGAGAACTCGATGTCGCCGGGCAGAGTCACGAGCGGCCGAGTACGGCGACCGAACACTGGCTGGCGGCCGCGTGGGCGGAGGTGCTCGGCATTCCCAAGGAGCAGATCGGCAGGCGGGATCACTTTTTCGACCTGGGCGGCACGTCGCTCTCCGTTCTGAAGCTGGCAATCGCCCTTGACCGCGCGGTGTCCTTCAAGGACCTCATCGCTCAACCGATCCTCGCCGATCAGGCGGAGCTGATCGATCGCCGACTCGAGGGGGTGGGGGGCGTCCGAGTGGCTCCGGCGCCCGTCCCAAGCGGCCGCTACGCGACTACCGGCACGACCGAGGCGGCGAAGGGCCGCGCTGAGATGACGTACTCATCCCCGACCTCACTGCTCAACGTGGACCTGCAACCCGGCAAGCCGCCGATCCTGCGCGTCGAGGCAACCGGCGACGCGGCGCGCTGGGCGTCCGAGCACCGCAACGCGCTGCGCGCCTTCGTCGCCGAACACGGGTCGCTCCTGGTTCGCGGTCTCCCGCTACGCGACGCGGCCGAGACCGAAGCGGTCTTTCGGCAGCTGGGCAGTCTGATGGCCGAGAGGGAGGCCTTCGCGCCCCGGCGCCGCTACGCTGAGGGCGTGTACTCCTCGTCGAAGTGGCCGCCCAACCAGCACATGTGCATGCACCACGAACTTAGCTACGCGGTCGAGCTCCCCAGCCTCATGCTGTTCGCGTGCCTCGTTGCGCCGACGTTCGGGGGCGAGACCCCGGTGGCCGACTCGCCGAACGTCCTCAACGCGTTGCCAGCCGACTTGGTCGAGCGCTTTGAGCGGCTGGGCTGGCTCCTGATTCGCACTTACAACAACGACATCGGGGCGTCGGTGGCTGAAGCCTTCGGCGCCGACGACCGTCGCGTCGTCGAGAGTTACTGCCGTGCGAATGCGATCCAGTTCGAGTGGCAGCCAAACAGTGGGCTGCGCACTTGGCAGCGCCGCAGCGCCGTCGTGCGTCACCCGCGCACCGGCCAGCGGTGCTGGTTCAACCAAATCGCATTCCTCAACGAGTGGACCATGGACCCGGAGCTTCGCGAGTACCTCGTGGACATCTACGGCGAGGACGGGCTGCCCTTCAATACCCGCTTTGGCAACGGCGACCCGATCGGCGCGGATGTCATACAGTTGATCGATGAGGTGTATGAGGAAAACACCTCACGCGAGCGGTGGCAAAGCGGGGACTTGTTCCTGGTGGACAACGTCCGCACCGCGCACGGGAGGGAGAGCTTCGAGGGATCCCGCGAAGTGCTCGTGGCGATGGCCGACGCAGTGCATCTGACCGACTGCTCGCCGACGATCGAGGTGACCGCCAGCTGACGACGACCGCGATGTCTCTCACCCCGTCACTACCGAGCTCTTTTCAACTGGCGTCCGACGAAGTTCATAGTTGGTGCGCCAGTCTAGACGTTCCGCCTGAAACATCCGCTCGCCTCTGTGCGACCCTAACGCCTGATGAACGTACCCGGAGTGCACGTTTTCAATTCGAGCGCGATCAGCAGCGTTTCATTGTCGCGCGCGGAGTGCTGCGTGACCTCTTAGGGCGCTATCTCCAGACCCAACCTAGCCAAATAAACTTTGTTTACAACGCATTCGGCAAGCCTGACCTTAGCCCTGAATTCGCCAACCGACTCAAATTCAATCTCTCTCACTCGGCCGGTTTTGCCCTCATCGCCGTCGCCACTGCCTCCAACGTCGGCGTTGATCTCGAATACATCCGGGCGCAATCTGATTACGCCGATATCGCGCGGCGTTTCTTCTCAGCAGCTGAAGTCGACTATTTGATTGCTCTCCCGAGCCATCTCTACGCCGAAGCCTTTTTCAATTGTTGGACAAAGAAGGAGGCTTACCTTAAAGCCTGTGGCGAGGGTCTCGCGATACCGTTGAATAGTTTTTCTGTCCCCCTGACAACCGATCCTGCGCATACTCCTGTTGATCTTTATGTTGCCTCAAAGGATATCGTTCCTACCAAGCGTTGGTCGCTCTTTACCCTCCGACCTGCTCCGGGCTATGCCGGGGCACTGGCAATTGAGGGAACTGGCTGGCGCTTACGTCAATGGCAGTGGAAGATGCCTCAACGTGTCGAGTGAACAGGTGCGTCGAATTATGAGTTTATGAGACGCCGCGGGACCACAAATCCAGGTTCCATGAGCAACCTCTCCCGCAGCCAGCCCAGTTTAGCGTGCTGGCTTCTTAGTTTGTGTCTCTTGTTATTTCGACCGTTTGGCTCGAACGCTGAGGCTCCACCCGCAGGGCGACCCGCGAAGGACGAGTCCGTTCGAATTACTGCGGAAGCAACCTATATCGATCACGCCCCAAGGCTCGACGGGACCTTGGACGACCAGCTCTGGCAATCGGCGAAAGTCATTACTGATTTTCGCCAGCGGGAGCCGAACGAAGGTGAACCAGCAACCGAGAAGACAGAAGTACGCATTCTCTATACGCGCCACGCCGTATACTTCGGCATTCATTGCTATGACTCTGTGCCCTCTCGGATCATCGCGACCGAACTCCGGCGGGACGTAAGCCAAGACTTGGATGACCACTTCGAAATCCTGATCGATTCGAATCACGATCGTCGTGGCGCATACGTATTCGAGGTCAATCCCCTTGGTACCCAAAACGATGGCCTCATCGTGGAGGGGCAAGGAGACACAAATGGAGGCGATTTCGACCGCGGATGGGACGGAGTATGGAAGTCAGAGGCGCGCATCACTTCTGACGGATGGACTGCGACCATAGAAATTCCATTCACAACCCTCAATTTCACTAAGTCAAGCGATGTGATCTGGGGTTTGAATTTCAAACGTTTTATCCGTAGAAAGAACGAAGAAGACCTCTGGAGCGCTTACCGGCGAACTTTTGGGATCACAAAAGTCTCGGAGGCAGGAGATCTGCGGGGCATCAGGGACATCGAAAGCGGAAGACTCTTCATTGTTAAGCCCTACGGATTGGCGCGCTACGACAAGCAGGCAGGGCAGGCCCCGCTTTTTCCACTGACAGGCGGAGTCGACATCAAGTACGGCGTTACCTCAAACCTCGTCTTGAATCTGACGGGAAACACGGATTTTGCCGATGCCGAAGTCGATCTGCAGCCGTTCAATCTCACACCGTTCAAAGTCTTCATTCCGGAGAAGCGCCAGTTCTTCCTCGAAAATGCGGGCATCTTCAACTTCGATATCGGTGACGAGGATCAATTGTTTTTTAGCCGTCAGATTGGAATTGATCCGATAACCGGCCAACAAGTGCCTATCAATGGCGGAGCCAAACTGACCGGGACGTTTGGTCGGATGGAGGTGGGCGTAATGGACGTCGACACCCGTTCCAGTGGCCCTAATCCCTACGCAAACTATGCCGTCGCACGAGTGAAAGAATCCCTGTGGGCCGGCTCTTACATCGGCGTGATGGGCATTGACAAGCGATCGGGGAATATACAGGACAGTTTCAATCAAACTGGCGGCGTCGATACCCGTCTCATCTTCTTCAAAGACTGGTTCGTTGACGCCCACATGGCGGGAACGCGATCTCCCGGAGACCCGAGTGGGGCGAGTGACGCGGGGGCATCGCTGTCATATCGATCAAATTGGCTGGACGGGATCGTCGAACGGCGAAAGATCGGTCCAAACTTCAACCCGGAGGTAGGTTTCATTGAAAGGACCGATTCAAACGAGACGTCTGGGGATTTAACTCTTAAAGTCAGACCCAAGATCAATGGTGTGCGCGAGGTGCAATTCGAGGGATTCATTCTTCACGCGCCCGACACTCACAACGTCGTGCAAACGCAGGAATGGCAGGGCACTTTCCGCGCCGATTTCAACAACGGCGCCTACACTGACGACGATATCGTAGACGTGTTTACGCAGCGGATCACGACGCCATTTCACATTTACAAGAACGTGTTTATTCCGAACGGTCTGTACAAATTTACCCGCCATGAATTGACCTATGGGTCCGGCCAAGATCGTAGGTTCACTTACAATTTCTTCGAACGCTTCGGCGGCTATTACGGTGGGACTCTGAATGAATTCCGGGTGCGGGCCGATTATCGCCCGACTGCAAAGTTCTCGATCTCCGTTTCCGAGACCTGGGACCACTTCCGGTTGCCCCCGCCGAATGGAAATTTTTCGGTCGTGCTCGCGAGCTTGCAAGGGAACTATTCGTTTAGCCGCTTCTTAACGTTCTCGAGCCTCATTCAGATGGATACTTCAAACACGCAAGCGGTCAGTGCCAATTTGCGTTTGAGATATAACTACCGCCCGGACAGCGACCTCTACATCATTTGCAACGTTGGGACACAATTCGCCAGCATTGCACCGGCGAACCCCCCGCAGGTCCGTGAGACCCGCTTCGCAGTGAAATGGACCTATTCCTTCAATCCGTGAAGGACGCGCGAGCTTGTTGACTTGCCTGAACCTCGATTTGTCTCGGCTCCGGCAAATTGTGATTAAATTGGTCTTTAGGCTGATATGTCAGACCTGCCAGTAACTGGAGCCGTTAGCCACTTCTGGACGATGGGGAGCAGAAAAAGGCGGCAAATCTCACCCTATCGCCCGCCGGTTCGGTACGAGCGCACCGTGACGCATTCGAGAGCCACAACCGCACGATTGCTTTAAGGTTCGCGAATGGGTATAACGGCTGGTTGTAATGACTATAACAAACAGAAAGCGGGAGGCGCCGTGGCTGCTCTTCATCCTCAGTCTCCCGACCAAGCGCGCGAGCCAGCGCGTAGAGGTCTGGCGCAAGCTCCAACGGTACGGCGCGATCCCACTCGGGAACTCGGGATACCTGCTGCCGAACAATCCGGTCTGCCGGGAGCGGTTCGAATGGCTGGCCACGGCGACTCGGAGTTATTCGGGAGAGGCTTCCGTCGTGGCCGTGCAGGCGATTGACAATTTCTCCCACGCGCAACTCCGGGAAAAATTCATTGCAGCGAGTTCGGCGCAATACCAGGAATTGCTCCGCGAGGCGCGCAGGCAAGCTTCGCCGCCCATGCCCAAGCGTAGTCCGGCGGCGAGCACGGCGTTGCGACGCAAGTTTCTCCAAATTGTCGAGACGGATTTTTTCACCAGCCCATTTCGGAAGCGCGCGGCGGAGACCTTGGAAGCTTTCGAGGCTCAATCTGCTGCGGCGCCTGCCAAGCCATCCGATAAGCCCGCTCATTCTCGGAGGTATCAGAACCAGCTATGGGTGACGCGCCACCGGCCGGGCGTGGATCGAGTGTTCTCGGCTTGGCTGCTTCGCCGGTTCATCGACCGGCGAGGGCGATTCACGTTCGCCAGCCGGGAGAGCGTTCCCGCGAAAGCGATACCCTTCGATATGTTTCAAGGGGGATTCGGCCATCGGGGCGAGGATTGCACCTTTGAAACGCTGGTGAAGGAATTTCACATCCGGGATCGCAAAGTTCGCGCCATGGCCGAAATGGTGCACGATGCCGACCTTGGCGACGACAAGTTCGGCCGCAAAGAAGGCTTTGGCATCGACGAGGTCTTAAAAGGATGGGGCAAACAGCAAATGTCGGACCATGAAATTCTTAAGCGCGGCATGGCAATGATCGAGGGGCTGTATCACTCTTTGCATCGAATGGCAGGCAACGCGATTTCTTGAGGTGGCAGGCTATTTCTGTCCGTGTGGGCCCCGCTCGCTCCGGCTCCCGGCGGTGTTGCGGGCGCCTCAATCGGCCGGTTGATCGCTTGCGGAGTTTACCCCGATTCATCGGGGCGGTCACGCGTGAAGATGTGAGTTCGGTTGCCTAAGGCCGCGGCGCTACACCGTTTTGTCCTTGGAGTAGCAGAGCGATTCGAGATTGCATTCCACGCACTTCGGTTTGCGCGCCTGGCAGACGCGCCGGCCGTGCCAGATAAACTGGTGGGAGAACAAAATCCATTTGTCCTTAGGAATCACCTGCATCAAATCTTGCTCGATCTTTTTCGGATCGTCGTTGCGGGAGAAATCCAAACGTTTCGCCAGGCGCTGCACGTGCGTATCGACGACGATGCCCGAGGAGATGCCGTAAGCGGTGCCGAGAACCACGTTGGCCGTCTTACGAGCCACGCCTGGAAGCGTGAGCAACTCCTCCATCGTGCGCGGTACTTTCCCCCCGAACGTCTCGACGATCGCTTTGCTTGCGCCGATGATGGATTTCGTCTTGTTGCGGAAGAATCCCGTCGGCCGGATTTCCTGCTCGAGGTCTTTCGGGGTGGCGTAGGCGAAAGCTTCCGGAGTCGGATACTTGACGTAGAGCGTCTTCGTCACCTCGTTTACGCGCCTGTCCGTGCACTGCGCCGAGAGGATCGTTGAGATCAACAACTGGAAGGGATACTCGTGCTTCAGTTCGCAGCTTGCGACGGGATAAGCCTCGTCAAGTTTCGCGAGGATCGCCTGCACGCGCTTGGGATCGATTCCAGCGCGACGCACCGTCTTTGCCGCAAGAGGCCTTTTTGCGCGCTTCGACTGCTTTGCTTTTGCGGCACGCGCCCTCTTGATTTTTGTTTTTGGGGCCATGGGAGCGAAAACTATAGCACACCGCTGAGCTCGAATATCTTTGGGGCGGCAGGATGGAACCTGCCTCTAGGGCGAAGCGTTGACCGCTTGCGGTCACACCGTCAGTTGACCGCAAGAAAGGCGAGCAGTTTGCGAAACGCTTTCCCTCGATGACTGTGCAGGTTCTTTTCCTCCGCGCGCAGTTCCGCAAACGTCTTGTCGAGGGGAGGGAAGTAGAAGACGGGGTCGTAACCGAAGCCGCCGCTTCCGCGAGGCGATGTGAGAATTTCTCCGTCCACTCGATCTGTCACGACGGCGAGTGCGCGGCCACGCTCGGCGAGCGCGATGGCGCAAACGAAATATGCAGCGCGCTCGGAACCTTTCTTTTCCGCCATTTCGCGCAGCAGCTTCTCGATCCGTTGCGGACTCGTCCCTTGCGGCCCGGCGTAACGCGCCGAATGAACGCCGGGTGCGCCGCCGAGCGCGGGCACCACGAGTCCCGAATCGTCGGCAAAAATCATTCCGCCGCGCACGCGCGAGTAGTGCAGGGCCTTGCTCAGGGCGTTTTCGGCAAACGTCGGAGCGTTTTCGGGAAAGGGAGGGATCTCGTCGAACCGGGGCAGCGCTTCCAGCTCGATCGAGGCGGTCGCCGAAGTTGACCCCGACCAGGTCGGGGTCACACGTGAGAAGGTCCGCGCCAGAGCGCGGAACTCCGCGAGTTTCCCCTCGTTCGAAGAAGCGAGAAACAATCTAGCGGGCACGGGCAGCGAATTGGACGGGAAGAACGGCGCGCTGTTGTTCGGTGAGGCGGCGAATTCCGGCGGCCGCCAGTGCGAGAAGATCCTGCATCTCGCCGCCGCTGAAGGGTTGGCCTTCCGCGGTTGCCTGAATTTCGACAAACTTTCCGCTGCCGGTCATAACCACGTTCATGTCCACTTCAGCGCGTGAGTCTTCTTCGTAGGCGAGATCAAGAAGCGCTCGGCCGTCCACGATCCCGACGCTTGTGGCGGCTACCGTATCGGTCAGCGGCAGAGTCTTCAAGATTCCCGCGGCGACCAGCCGTTCGCAGGCCAGCGCTAGTGCCACGAATGCGCCGGTGATTGAGGCTGTGCGCGTGCCGCCGTCGGCCTGGATGACGTCGCAGTCGAGCCATGCGGTCCGCTCGCCGAGCGCTTCCTGCTTCGTCACGGCGCGCAACGACCGGCCGATGAGTCGTTGGATCTCGAGCGTTCGTCCGGACTGTTTGCCGCGCGCCGCTTCGCGCGGTGTGCGCTGTTCGGTCGCACGGGGGAGCATGCCGTACTCCCCGGTCACCCAGCCCTTTCCGCTTCCCTTCATGAACGCTGGAACACCATCGTCCACCGTCGCCGTGCAGATCACGCGCGTGTTTCCAAGCTCGATCAGGACGCTGCCCTCGGCGGTAGAGATGAAGTCCGCGGCGATCTTCACAGGCCGCATTTGGTCGGCGCTGCGACCGTCGATTCGCACAATGGCTCCTTCCCGCCCGCCCACGCACTTTGGCGGGTTGCCCGAATCACGGCTTTCGCTCGGGCTGGCTCAGTTTGCCGGGCGCAGAGGTGGGTGTCAACATTTCCGGCGCAACGGCAGCGCTGGCGACGGCTCCTTTCGTGTTGACCACAAACGTCCCGGTCAGGTCCACGTGACCTGCAAGAGTTTCCGCTTCCTGGCCGTGAATGAGAATCTTCAGCCGCTGCACCTGCGGCACGTTGGCTTCCAGCGTGCGCGCAATCGAATCCACTGCCATCTGCTCGCTTTCGATCCCGGAGGGCAGTGACGTCGCCATCGGGTCGGAAAAATCCGCCACGCCCGTGCCGTCGGGGAGCAAATAAAATTCGAGCAGCGCGGCGTCCGGTGGCAACGTGCGCAAATCGGCGTCAACGGGACCCGCGAGCAGCGTGTCCAGCACCTGTTTTGCGCGCAAGACGGGATCGTTCGAGAGCGGCATCTGCACGGAAACGGCGGCGAGCGCGCCGTCCTGCTCGGGGCTCGCCCAGAAAAGCGATGTTTTTACGCGCGGCTCGCTGGAATTGACGATTGTCGGATGCAGCAATTCGCGCCGAGCCTGCTCTTCCGATTGCACTTGCAGGCGAGCCGAGCGTTTGACGCTGCGCCGCAGCAAGGGCAGGAAAACTGCGGCCACGAGCACGGCTGCAGCTAGTCCTATGAAAAGCCATTGGCGCCAGCGCGGATTCATCCCCCGCCTCCGGGCGGCCAGGAGTCGTAGACTGGCTTGAAGCTGGCGATCGCGCGGGCCACAGCGTCGGCAACGCCCGGAAGCATGCGGTCCAGCTCGCTGCGATCGTCCACGGACACGCTCGAGAGCTCTACGGCAATCGCAGGCGCTGCGATGCTCCGCAGTTGGCGAATCGCCGCAGTCGGAGCAGAGTTCGGCGAGCCCTTGAACTGTTTTGCCAATTCCCCCTGAGCAATATCGGCAAGCTTGCGGCTGAGCGTCAGAAACGCGGCTTGCGCGCGGTTCCACGGGAGAAGACCTCCGGGCGCGGCCAAATTTCCGGGCGCGTCGGGGCAGGTATAAACCCGCACCGTGCCCGGCAATCCGGTAGAACCGGCGTGAAGGCTCACGAAGATTGCGCCGCTCTGCGCGTTTGCCAGCGTCGAGCGGTCGTCAAAGGACGGATTGTCATTGCCCTGGCGCGTGAAGATCACTTGAAATCCTTCTTTTTCGAGCGCCGCTCTCAGGTTGCTCGCGAGCGCCACCACGACATCGCTTTCGTGCAAGCCTGCGCCGCCTCGCGCGCCTGGATCCGTGCCTCCATGCGCCGGGTCGAGGACGACGACACTGAGCGTTGGCCGCGCCGGCGGTGTCAAAGTCGGCCGAACGGGGACGCCGGACTGAGATGCACCGGGAGTTTGGCTGGCGGGAGCAGTCGCCGAAGGTGCCTGATGCGAAGGGGGTTTGAGAAAGCCGGTTAGGTTGACCCCGACCTGGTCGGGGTCACACGTTAGTAGGACAAGCACGCCGGCGAGAAAGGGGAACACAGCTGCGTTACGCACACCGTGCAGCATACCAAAGTTGACCGCTACACGGTCACGCGTGCAAATGACCGCGGCGTCTACCCCGATTCCATCGGGGCGGTCACGCGTGAGGTTGACCGCTCACGGAGTTTCGCGCTTGGCGTTTACCCCGACCTGTCCCGATCCTCTCGGGACGATGTTGGTCGGGGCGTCCCGGTTGCTTTTACCGGGAAGCCCGACTTGTCGGGGCGGTCACACGCGAGAATGTCCGGCAGTGAGTCGGTTTCCGAGTACCCGACCAACCGGGAACTACTCCATTCGTGGACACAAGCGCGTTTGTCGGTACTAATCCGACGGACGACCGATAACTTCCGGCTTGCCCGTGATCCGGGCACAATCCCGAAAGGCGCCGCTAATCGGCTGCGAAGGAGGTCACTTCCAGGCGCGGTCGGCTATACAGCAAAGCGGTTTCTGGCCATCGCGACGGTCCGCCAACGCGCATTTTCATGATGCGCGTTTATGGGGCTCGATTCTGATTGGCGTTTGCCGAAGTGAGGTCATTGCGGGAAATTCATCCGGCGGAGCAGATCCTGAAATCGCGGGTCGGAGTGGAGCACATCGAATTTGCGCATGCAGCGAATATCCAGAAGCGCATAGGAGTGTTCTGTGTAAGCTTTCTCCAGCCAGGCCATTGCCAGATTCTTTTCACCAAGCGAAGCGTATTGCCTTGCCAAGTGCACCGGCCAATCAACGTACTGCTCAGGCAGATTCGCGAGATCGCTTAGAATAGCGCTGGCCTCAGTTCGATTGCCGACCGCAATGTCGGCCGCGACCAAGTAGAGCCGGCGGCCGGCAGCGTTGGCGTTTAGCTGACCGGCCTTCCGGTATTCGGCCGCGCTCTCCGCTTGCATTCCTTTATACAAGTAGATGTCGCCCAGGACGCCGTGCACGTAAGCATCGTTGGGTTTGAGATCGGGAGCATCCCGCAACTGTTGAATCGCCCGGTCGTACTGGCCAGCGCAAGCGTAAATCCTTCCGGCGTCTACTTTCTGAACAAAAACGATCGGATCGATCTCCTGGGCTCTTTGAATTTTGACAATCGCCTCGTCATGCCGCCCTACCGAATTCAAATAGAGTGCATATCCGTAGTGCGCCTCTCCGAAGCTCGGATTTAGCTCGATTCCTCGTCGGAGTTCCTTCTCTGCGCCTGACCAATTCCAATCGTAGTAGTAGGCCACGATGCCCAGCAGGTAGTGCGCCTCTCCGAGGGTGTCGTCGATTTGCAAAGCTTTGGCAGCGGCTTCCCTCGCCTTCAAATTGACTTTCCTGTCAGACCCAGCTTGCCAAGCATAGGCAACGCCCATTCCGGCGTACGCCGGGGCGTAATTCGGGTCCATCCGGGTAGCCTGCGAAAAGTACCCAACGCTGGTTTTCAGGAGTTGGTCAAATTTGCGAGGGTCCGCCTCGTCGTGGCCGGCACCGTAATAATAAAGGCCCTTCAGATACGCGTCATGAGCGTCGGGGTTGACCGGGCGGGCGGTTGTCAGGTGCGCCCGTTCTTGCGGCGTCAGCTTTGCCTTGATCTCATCCGCGATGGCGCGGGCAATCTCGCGCTGAAGCGCCAGGATATCGCTCAGGCCGCGCTCATAGGACTTGGCCAACAGATGGCGGTCGGTCGGCGCATGGATCAACTGCACCGTGATTTCTACCTTGTCGCCAGAGCGCTGCACGGCGCCCTCGACGACGGCGTCCACACCCAGCTCCTGGGCAATTTGTGGCAGTAATTTCTTTGTCCCCTTGTATTGCATCACGGAGGTGCGCGAAATCACCTTGAGTGCGCTGATCTGCGCTAATTCGGTGATCAGCGCCTCGGTCATGCCGTCGGCGAAGTATTCCTGCTCGGGGTCGTGCGAAAGATTTTCGAGCGGCAGCACGGCGAGCGATCGAATGGTGCCGGGGTCGGGGTCCCCGAAAAGTCGCTCGCGTAGCCAGCCGACATTCGTTAGAGCGAGAGCCCCGACCAGCAGAGCCAGGGCGATGCCTGCAACTAATAAGGCGAGTCCACGGCGCTGTGGCGGGCGAGAAGTGACTGCCACTAGTAACCCCGACTCGGTGTCCCGCTTGAGCCTTTGCAGATCCGCGCGAATGTCGGAGGCATTCTGGAAGCGGTGTTTGCGGTCCTTTTCAAGCGCCTTGTCGATGATTTCTTCGAGCTTCGGAGGTACATCTGGATTCAGGCGCACTGGCGCGACCGGCACGCGATTCAGAATCGCTTCGGTTAGCAAGCCTGAGGTGTCGCCCCGAAAGGGCAGCACTCCTGTGACCATTTCGTAGAGCACCACGCCGAACGAGAACAAGTCGGTTCGCGCGTCGAGCTCCTCGCCACGCACCTGCTCCGGCGACATATACGCCACCGTGCCGATCGCCGTCCCGGGTCGAGTGAGCAGGTCTTGATCGGTGTCTGTGGGCATCTCCGAAGGGTTTACTGCCCCTGCTGTACCCCGGGCGGGGGTGAGCTTGGCGAGACCGAAGTCGAGAATCTTGGCCTGCCCGCGAGTCGTAATGAAAATGTTGGCGGGCTTGATGTCGCGATGAATGATGCCTTTGGCGTGCGCGGCGTCGAGCGCATCGGCGATCTGAACTCCCACATCCAGCGCCAGCTCTATCGGCATTGGCTGTCTGCCGATCCGATGCTTGAGCGTCTCGCCGTCCAGGAGCTCCATGGCCAGGAACGGCCGATCATCCTGCTGTCCAATTTCATGAATTGTGCAGATGTTGGGATGATTGAGAGCCGAAGCGGCTCGGGCTTCACGCCGGAAGCGTTCGAGTGCTTGCGGGTCATTCGCCAGTTCCTCGGGCAGAAATTTCAGTGCGACATGACGCCCGAGGCTGAGGTCTTCGACCTTGTAAACAACACCCATCCCGCCGCCGCCGAGTTTTTCCAGAATGTAGTAGTGCGAGATGGTCTGGCCAATCATGAGTGCCGCAGGTACTCCGAGTGGCTGTATGTTAGGGTGCTACTAAACGCAAGTCAAAGCCTTGTGGTGTTCAAGGCGGATGCGATTGTTCTGGACCAGTCGGCGATTCGGTAGTAATCCAGTTGGGCATCGTGCGGATAAGTACCGGGAAGTCGGCTTATGGGAAATGATCGCGACTGCTCCCGGTTGACGGCGTACTCGGAAACTGACCCAGTATCGAATGTTTGGCCTCCTGCGCAGACGGATTCAGACCGCGGCGAAAGCGGAGGATCGATCCTGCTGGCCACTTTGCTCGGCCCTGCGCGACACCCTCAATCAGTCACGGGCAGCGCGGCGAGCCCCGCCTCCTTCAAGACGGTGTTGATTTGCGGGAGTTCGCTCGAGACGAATTGCTTCCACTCCGCCAATGTTGTGCGGGCTGCTTGCTCATATTTGCTGATGGCCGTGAGTGCGTCGGGTGTCGGCGCCAGATCAGCGCTTTCGACCAGACTGAACAATCCGTTGAATGCCCGCGTAAGCTGGCGCACGCTGACTCGTTCCGTGTCCGGCATGGCCAAACCAAACAATCCGAAAAACCCTCCGCCTTCCGGCCCCAGCAGAGCAATCGCCTTTGCGTCGAGCTGGTTCAATTTGGAAGCCACGTCGCTCTTGGCCTTCGCCTCACCTGCTCGGGCGGCGATCGCTTTGTGCAGCGACTCGAGTTGATGGATCGCCTCGTTCACCTCGGCAATTTCGGCCGTCAGCCGCGAAGCCGTTTGAAATTGCCGCACCAGATCGCTTTGAGGCGTGGAAATGTTTGGGTCCATCTTTACTGTGAGTTCTTGGGTAAGACTGTGGCCCGCCACGATCAGCTTCGCCGTATATTCACCGGAGAGCGTCAGCGCTCCCGCGCTGCTCCCCCGGCGGCCGCGCATACCGGGCGGAGCCGCGTAGCGCAAATCCCATACAAATCGGTGCATGCCTGCCTTTGCCGAGAGTGTTTCCGCGGGATGGATCCAGTACATCGGAATGTCCAGGGAATTTGGGTCCACTCTTGCCGGCGCGTCTTCGCTCGAATACCTCCGCACAAGTTTCCCGTCACCGTCCAGAATTTCCAGCGTAACCGGTCCGGCGGCGCCGGCTTTCAGGAAATAGTCCACAATCGCACCGTTTGGCGGATTCTCCGCTTGGGGCTCTTCGGGCGGGAAAGGCGTGCCCTGATCGGATCCCGGCCGAACGCGGTACGCGGTTTGCGGACGAAAGAGCCACGCATCGGCGGCGGAAACTTCCGCACTGTATTGGCGCAGCGGCGTCACGTCATCGAGAATCCAGAGCGAGCGGCCATGTGTGGCGATGACCAGGTCGTCGCCGTGAACAACCAGATCGCGCACCGAAACCACGGGCAGATTGAGCTGTAAGGGCTGCCAATCATCCCCTTCATTGAATGAAACGTAGACGCCCAACTCGGTGCAGGCGTACAGGAGACCTTTGCGAACCGGATCTTCGCGAATACAGTTCAGAAAACTTCCGTCCGGAATGCCGCGCGAGGCACGCTCCCAAGTCTTCCCACTGTCATGC
>Ga0209056_10001922_pt1 | contig 22697 bp, 12 predicted proteins | sample GraSoiAngelo_114_FD_185876 | JGI IMG/M metagenome (GOLD analysis project Ga0209056, IMG submission 185876) | Grasslands soil microbial communities from the Angelo Coastal Reserve, California, USA - 14_0903_13_40cm (SPAdes) (version 2) | ecosystem: Environmental > Terrestrial > Soil > Grasslands...
GCTTCAACGATTCCGTGGACAAGCTGCAAGACTTCACGACAAACGGCGACCTCATTGAGAACACGATTGCGCACCTTGGCGAGGGGACGTCGGGATCAAAACTCTACGATGCGATGGCCGTGGGCGTGGAGATGCTCAGTGGACGGCCAGAAGCAACAGCGGACAAGCCAGGGCGGCGGCGCGTGTTGATGATTCTCTCGGAAGCCACGGATGCCGGCAGCGACGCAAAATTAGGCGAAGTGCTGCGGAACGCGCAGCTCGCCAATGTGACGATTTATAGCGTCGGGCTTTCCACCACGCGCGCCGAGCTGCAGGCCAAGCCGAAAGACACGCGTCCGCAGCTTACGCCGCCGGGCACGTTTCCGCTTCCGCCGCAGCCGGGTACGCCGCAAACTCCCACCAGCGAAGCGAACCGCTACGGCAACATTGACATCCTGGCAGCGGCTGTCTGGGCAGTGCAACACGTTCACAATCAGATCAAGGACCACGCCCTCGAGGTGGCCGCAGCGGCAACCGGCGGCGCGCACCTTTCCACGTTCAAGGACCGCTCGATCGAAAAAGCCATCGACGAAATCGGCGGCGAGCTGCACTCGCAGTATACGATCAGCTACACGCCGACTGGAGCCGACGCCCCCGGGTATCACGAAATCAAGGTGAATGTCGTTCGAAACGACGCGAAAAATCTGAAGGTCCGCGCCCGACCGGGATACTACCTCGCAGTTCCCGAATCCTGAACAATTGCTTCGGTAAGGTTAGACGACCTGTCTCCAAAACGTAGCGTCACGTCCAGCTAAGAGCGCGTCCTTACGCGCGTTCCAGCGGAGGAAATGGGGGGAGTGGGTGTGCTCGGTGTGAGCTTCGCGAGTTTCCCAGACCTCTTGGAGCAGCAGTGCGCCGGACGTGTCCGCAGAGCGGTACAGATCGTAGCGGAGGCAGCCTTCTTCTTTTCGAGTGGGACCGACCAAGGCGCGTAACTCCGCTTCGAGAATCGTTTCCTGGCCTTCGCGCGCCCGCAGCAAGACAATCAGCGTGACAGCATCCTTGGGCAGCTTCGCGTTGGCGCGTGGGCGCGAGCGGGTTCTTCGCGAACTTTTCTTCTTGCCGGAACGCCTGGAGGCCGCTCTCTTCGCTTTGCGTTTGGCCATAATGGCCGGGATTGTACTCCAAACTTCCTCAATCGCAAGCAGAACTGCTCATGGTACTAGGTAGTTCCCGCGTTCGGCTATGCGGGTTCAAAGATATTTGAGATCCACCAGATGGGATTGGCCGGGCTTTTCGATTGGCTATCCTCAGCGCTTGACGAGGAACGCCACACAGACGGGCGAGGGCACCTGCAGAACTTCGCCGGTCGCGGTCAACTTGCCGGTAGCCGGATCGATGCGAAATCCCACGATGTTTCCGGAAAGCTGATTCTCCGCCAATAAGTACTGGCCGGTAGGATCCAGCGCAAAATGCCGCGGCTCCCGCCCGCCTGTCGGAAAACCACCGGCCGCCGTGAGTTTGCCACTGGCAGGATCGATGGAAAAAACTGCGATGGAGTCATGGCCACGATTTGAGGCAAAGAGCCATTTCCCACTCTGATGGATAGCGATTTCCGCCGCATCATTGCGGCCCTCGAAACCTGCGGGAAGCATGGGCACTCCGCCAAGGTATCCGAATACGCCGTGGTCCGGGGCGTAAGCAAACGCAGTGACCGTCGAATTGATTTCGCTGAGGACATAAAAATGGCCTCCACCGGGCGAAAAGGTTGCATGGCGTGGTCCTGCGCCAGCCGTCAGTGGCCTAAGAAAGAACGGCTTGTTCGGTGTCAGTGATCCTTTGGAAGCGTCGAAGCGGTAGCTGAGAATGGCGTCGAGGCCGAGGTCGGCGACGAATGCGAAGCGATTGTCGCTGGAAACCTCGATCCAGTGCGCGTGCGGGCCTTCCTGCCGCTCTTTGTTCGGGCCTGTCGCGCCCTGGTCTTTCAGCATCGCGGTGTGCTCTCCCAGCCGGCCGTCCGCCAAAATCGGGAACACTGCAATCGTTCCCGAACTGTAGTTCGCAACGAGTACGTACTTACCTGTCTTGTCGAACGACAAATAGCACGGGTCTTCGCCGAGCGACGGAAGCTGATTCAATATCGTAAGCTTCCCATTCTTCGCATCAATCGCAAACGCGCTCACGGTGCTGGCCTTGCCCGCTTCGTTCGCGGCGTACAAAAATTTTCCGCTGGGGTGCACCGCCACCCAGGACGGATCCGGCGTCTCCGCCGCAACGCCCTTTGGGGTCAGCTTCCCAGTGGCCGAGTCAAACTCGTACGCGTAAATTCCCTTGCTCTCGGTCTTCGTCGTGTACGTCCCAACGTAAACGAGGTATTGGCCCCTCGCGACAGATTTCTCGGACGATTGCGCCGACGAAAAAAGTGCCAGCGGGGCGCACAACACCAGGAAAAACGCAAAAACTCTTCTTGTGATTTTCATGAGCTAGCGATTCTACTTCTTTTCTTCTTCGTTTTCTTCCTGCAAGACAGCGGCCGCGGCAACGGAATCGTCGTCGTCGAGCCTCAGTAAGCGTACGCCCTGCGTGGAGCGGCCCGCTTCGCGAATTTCATTGGCATGCACGCGGATGACTTTGCCGTTGTGGGTGATGATCATCACGTCGGACTCTTCGGTCACCTGCAACGTGGCGACGACGTACCCGTTGCGGTCCGTGGTTTTCATGTTGACCACGCCTTTGCCGCCCCGTGACGTAATGCGGTATTCGGCGAGCGGTGTGCGCTTCCCATAGCCCTTCTCGGCCACGGTGAGCATCAGTGTCACCAGCGAGTCTTTGATTTGCTCGTTTTCAAGTTCTTCGAGATTCTGCGTGGTGATTTTGTGTTCCTTGGCGATGATCTCGAAGTCCGGCTGGACGGCGTCCATGCTGACGACGTAATCGTCTTTGTCGAGGTCCATGCCATTCACCCCACCGGCGTTGCGGCCCATCGGACGCACTTCCGTTTCGCGGAACAGAATCGCCTGGCCTTCGTGGCTGGCCAGGAAAATCATTTTCTTGCCGTCGGTGAGTTTCGCGCCGATGAGTTCGTCCTTGCCGTCCAAGGTGATGGCGATGATGCCAGTGGACCGCGGGTTGGAGAATTCCGTCAGCGTGGACTTTTTAACCGTGCCGCTCTTCGTAGCCATGAAAACGAATTTGTCCGCTTCTTCCAGGCTGCGCGCCGCGACCAGCGCGGTCAGTTTTTCGTCTTCCTGGAATTTCACGAGGCTCGAAATGGCTTTTCCGCGGGTGGCCGCCGCCGCTTCCGGCAATTCATAGACCTTCAGCCAGTAGACGCGGCCCTTGGACGTGAACAGCAGGATGTAGCTATGCGCCGAGGCGATGAACAGATACTCAACGAAATCTTCTTCCTTTGTCTTCGCGCCGATGCGGCCCTTGCCCCCGCGCGATTGGTGGCGATACGTGTCCGCAGCCGTGCGCTTGATATAGCCCGCATGGCTCACGGTTATCAGCATCTCGGTGTCAGCAATCAGGTCTTCCAGCTTGATTTCGTCGACCTTGTCGACAATCTGCGTGCGGCGGTCGTCGCCGTAGGCTTTGTGCACTTCGCGCAGCTCCGCGGTGATGACCTGCTTGAGTTTCTTGTCGCTCGCCAGAATCTCGCGCAACTCGGCGATCAATTCACGGATGGACTTCAATTCCTTGAGGATTTCGTCGATGGAGAGCTGCGTCAGCCGGTGCAGTTGTAATTCCAGGATGGCGTCGATCTGCGCATAACTGAGGCCAAGCGCGTTTCCGCGACCTGCCGCTTCGATTTCCGGCGCTCCCAGCGCGCGGTACTTCCGGCCGTCTAACTTGACACCCTCGAGTTTCCTCGACTTTCCGTTTTCCGTGATGGTGACGTCCTGTTCGCTGAAGTACTTGAACAGGTTTTCCTTGGCGTCCACACGGCTGGAAGAACCGCGAATAATCCGGATTACGTTGTCGAGATGATCTAGGGCGATTTGATAGCCGAGCAAAATGTGCTCGCGCTGTTCGGCTCTCTTCAGCTCGAAAATCGTCCGGCGGCGGATCACGTCGATGCGGTGCTCGATGAAGAGCTTGATCATGGGGATCAAGCCCAGCTCGCGCGGCTGCCCGCCGACAATGGAGAGCAGAATCATGCCGAAGGATTCCTGCATCTGAGTGTGCTTGAAAAGATTGTTGAGGATGAGCTGCGACTCTTCGCTGCGCTTCAGCTCGATGACGATGCGCATGCCCTCGCGTGAAGATTCGTCGCGCACGTCGGAAATGCCTTCGAGCTTCTTGGTTTGGACCAGCTCGGCGATGCGCTCGATCAGCCGCGCTTTATTCACCTGGTACGGAATTTCCGTGATGATGATGCTTTCGCGGTCTTTGGTGGTCTCTTCGATGGCGGCCTTGGCGCGCATGGTGAAGCTGCCGCGGCCCGTCTTGTATGCAGCTTCGATGCCTTCGCGGCCCGCGATGTACGCCCCGGTCGGGAAGTCCGGGCCTGGAACGATTTTCATTATTTCTTTTAGCGTCGCATCGGGCTTTTCGATCAGCAGAATCGCGGCGTCCACGATCTCGCGCAGATTATGCGGCGGGATGTTCGTGGCCATGCCGACAGCGATGCCGCTCGCGCCATTGATCAGCAGATTCGGGATGCGCGAGGGCAGGACGACGGGCTCTTCGCGCGTCTGATCGAAGTTCGGAATAAAATCGACCGTTTCTTTTTCCAGGTCAGCGAGAATGTCTTCCGAAATTTTTGCTAGCCGTGCTTCGGTGTACCGCATGGCCGCCGGCGGATCGCCGTCAACGGATCCGAAGTTTCCCTGCCCATCGACCAACGGGTAGCGCATGTTGAAGTCTTGCGCGAGACGTACCATCGCGGGATAAATCACCGCTTCGCCGTGCGGGTGGTAGTTGCCAGAAGTGTCGCCGCAAATCTTGGCGCATTTGCGGTAGCCGCGGTTCGAAGCGAGGCCGAGGTCGTTCATGGCCACCAGGATGCGGCGCTGCACCGGCTTCAACCCGTCGCGCACGTCGGGCAGCGCGCGCGCGATGATCACGCTCATCGCATAGTCGAGATACGACTTGCGCATCTCCGCTTCGATATCGATCGGAAGCAGTACTGATGTATTTGTTTCGTCCGCCATTTCCCCTCGCTCCATTGCCCCTTCAGGGGCCGAAACTCTGCTTTGGCAAACCTTGCCGAGTTACCGTACTTTCGCTAGCATCTGCTTATGACCTACCGCTTCTCAGCACTCATCACAAAAGAAGACGGCTGGTACGTGGCTCGATGCCCCGAGCTGAACGTGACCTCCCAGGGCAAGATGTTGAGAGCGCTCGTGCCAACCTCGGCGAAGCCATCGAGCTTTACCTCGAAACATGGGGCCTCCCTGAAGAAGGGCCAACCGAAGACCCGTCGTTCTGGACGACCGTCGAAGTCTCGCATTGACATGCCCAAGCTGCCGAGCGTCTCGGGCGAGCGCGTCGTTCGCGCCTTGAAGCGCGCCGGATTCTCCGAGTTGCGGCAAAAGGGCAGTCATGTTTCCTTAGAAAAACGCACCGTGGATCAGGTCTTCAAGACCGTTGTCCCGGTGCATTCCCAACTTGCCAAAGGCACTCTCGCGGACATCCTCAAGCAATGTGGCCTCAAACTTGAAGAATTCCTCTAGTTTCTATAAGAATTATCTCTTGGCGACTTGCTCCAACACGTAAGCCTTTACCGTGTCGAAGGCATCCGCTGTATTTGTAAAGCGCCGAACCGCAAAATACTCTTCGAGCTGCCGCAAGAACGCATCGCGCTCAGCATCACTTGCAAACTCAATCGCCACGCCTCGTTCGTTGTCCGGCGCAGTTGTCGGCGTCGCGCGAAATTCGCTCACGCTCAGTCCGCGCAGCCCGGGCAACGTCGCCCATCCCAGTTGATAGATCACGGCTGGCTCTTGCCACGTGGCCGCAAAACAAAAAAAACAGCCAGGCCGATGGCCGTGACAATCAACAAGCCGATCGATTCCACAAGCAAGAAAGTCCGCCAGCCTTCTGCGCCCGAAGAGTCACCGAGGCGCAAGGCCTCCCGCCAATTTCGAAAATAGTGGGCCAGCCTCGGCAAACGAAAACCGATGGTGGCCGTTGCCGCCAGCAGCAAGCCCCAGCGGATAGCGTTGCGAATGGAACCAGCATCCGTGTTGGCTTGCGCCGCCACGCGTCAGATATCCAGGTTCACGACTTCGAGGGCGTTATCCTCGATGAACTTGCGGCGCGCTTCGACGTTTTCGCCCATGAGTGTCGTGAAAATATCTTCTGCTGCAACGGCGTCTTCAAGCTTCACCTGGAGCAATGTGCGCGTGTCCGCGTTCATCGTCGTATCCCATAGCTGCTCGGCGTTCATTTCTCCCAGGCCCTTGAATCGCGTGATGGTGAAATCTTTTTTGGCGTCTTCGACGACGTAGTTGAGGACGTCGGTCGCCTTTTCTTTTGTCACTTTGTCGCCGTTGCGCGACACGGTGAACGGCGGATGATTGAACTCTTCGATCTGCTTAGCCAGCCCGCGCAAGCGCTTGTATTCCGCGGTGGAAGCCACCGCCCAATTGATTTTCTGGCTGTGAGGCGGGCCAAACTGGATTTCGTATAAGCTGTGTTCTTCGTCGAAGATGATTTTTCCTTCGAGCTTCAGCTTGGTCTTTTCAAGTTGCTTCAACAGTTTTTCCAGGGCCTTCTTGTCCTCGAAGTCGGTCTTTTTCTCGAGGCCGCTTTCGGCTAGAAGTTCGACGAGCGCGTGTTCGCGCAGCCGGCGGCCCAGCTTCGCCGCGGCGGCTTCGTACTCCTGCACATTCAAAAGGAAAGAGGTGAGCTTGGCTCCTTCCAGATTCACGCCTTCTTTGGCTTTTACGACGTGGTCTTCCGTGGCGCGCTTCATCAGCTCGCGGGCGAAATCCGGTTCATCGCGGATGTATTTTTCCGTTTTCCCGCGCTTCACGCGGTAGAGCGGCGGTTGCGCGATGTAGATGTGCCCGCGCTCGATCAATTCCTTCATATGGCGGAAGAAAAACGTCAGCAGCAACGTGCGGATGTGGCTGCCATCCACGTCCGCGTCGGTCATGAGGATAACTTTATGGTAGCGCAGCTTGCCGGCATCGAAATCGTCCTTGCCGATACCGGTACCGAGCGCGGTGATGATGGCGCGAATTTCTTCGTGGCCCAGCATCTTGTCGTAACGCGCTTTTTCGACGTTAAGGATTTTGCCCTTGAGCGGCAGGATCGCCTGATATTTGCGGTCGCGGCCCATCTTCGCCGAGCCCCCGGCCGATTCGCCCTCGACAACGAACAGCTCGCACCGCGCGGGATCGCGCTCCTGACAATCCGCGAGTTTCCCCGGCAGGCCACTCGAGTCCATTGCGGACTTGCGGCGTGTCAATTCGCGTGCTTTGCGGGCGGCTTCGCGGGCGCGCGCCGCTTCGATGCATTTGCCGATGATGCGCCGCGCCACGGTTGAGTGCTTATCGAACCATTCGCCGAGCTTTTCGTTTACGAGTTGCTCGACGTCGCCCTTGATGTCGCTGTTCAGCTTGCCCTTGGTTTGCCCTTCAAACTGCGGTTGCGGCAGCCGCACGCTTACGACGGCAACGAGGCCTTCGCGCACGTCATCGCCCGTGATGGTGACTTCGTCCTTCTGTTCCTTCAGCATTCCCGCGGAAGACGCGAAGTTGTTGATCGAGCGCGTCAGCGCGGAGCGGAAGCCGGAGAGGTGCGTGCCGCCATCCACGGTGTTGATGGTGTTCGCGAACGCAAAAACATTTTCACCATAAGTGTCGTTATATTGCAGTGCAATTTCGATTTCGACAGTGCCGCGCTTCCCTTCGATATAAACGGGCGAATCATGCAGCGTGGCTTTGCCGCGATTGAGATGCTTGACGAACTCTGTGATGCCGCCAGTGAACTTAAATTCCGTGGTCTTTTCCGTGCGCTCGTCGGTGAGCGTGATCTTCAAGCCTTTATTGAGAAAGGCCAGCTCGCGCAAGCGCTGCGCCAGCGTGTCAAAGCTGTAGACGGTCTTGTCGAAAATTGTCGGGTCAGGATGAAAGGTAACTTTCGTTCCGGTCTTGCGCGTCTTACCGGTCTGCTTCAGTTTGTTGGTGGGTTTTCCTTTTTCGTAGGTCTGTTCCCACACGGCGCCATCGCGCGAAATCTCCAGCTCCAGCCAGTCCGAAAGCGCGTTCACCACGGATACGCCGACGCCGTGCAAGCCGCCGGAAACTTTGTAGGTGTCGCTGTCGAATTTTCCACCGGCGTGCAGCACGGTCAGAACGACTTCCGCCGCGGGGCGTTTTTCCGTGGCATGCATGTCCACAGGAATGCCGCGGCCGTTGTCCACCACGGTCACGGACTCGTCGGCGTGTACGGTGACGTTAATTTCATCCGCAAAACCGGCCATCGCCTCGTCGACCGAATTGTCCACCACTTCCCAAACGAGATGGTGCAAGCCCATCTCCCCGGTCGAGCCAATGTACATCGCAGGACGCAAACGCACCGCTTCGAGTCCGCCGAGAACTTTGATGGACTTCGCGTCGTACTTGTGGCCGCCCTGCGGCGTTACCGCGGCGTTTTCCTTGTCGCCCATATTCTCTCCTGGCTCAGCAACTTCTCGCGTGTACCTGCGGCGCTGGACAGACTCCGGGCAATCGGAGTTCGGGCCCGCGCTCAAAACTCGTTTTATGTGAAGCAAGGAAGGCGTATTTGCGGATTGATCCGTGCGTCGCCTTACCCTTTGATCTCGGCTTCCCTGGGGCGAATCCGAAACTCGTAGGGTTTCCTGCTCCATCCCATCTCGCGCAGCGAGACGTGGCGAAGACTCATGTTTCTCCAAACAGGTGACTTCGCAGCTCCTGGCGCGGAGCCGATTTCCGGGTCACATCTGCCTGGCGGACGTGTCGATTTGAAGGGCACCGAAACTCTAATCGACAGCCTCTAGAGTGTACCCGATCTCATCCTTTTTCTCAAGACTTGGACACTCTTTTATGTCGCGATAACCGCTTCATTTACATGTGCTTAGGGAGTGGCCTACCTCGCTGGATGGAAAAGAAAAAAGGCGCCCAAGTGAGCACCTTTTTCACAGAGAAAGTAGTGCTTCGCGACCTGTCAGATGCGCATGGGCATGATGATGTAGCGGTAGCGGTAAGACTCGTCGGCGAGCGGACGCATCTGGCCGGCGGATTGTTCGTCCTTCAGCTCGATGCTGATCGGCCCATCGGCGGCGGCGGCGAGAAAATCTAGCATGTAGCTGGAATTGAAGCCGATGGCGATGGGATCACCCTTGTAATCTTTCTCGATATTTTCCTTGGCTTCGCCGTACTCCGGGCTCGAGGCGGAGATCTCGATGCCTTCTTTTGAAACAGCCAGCTTCACGGCGTGCGAACGCTGGTCGGAAAGTTGCGAGACGCGGCGCACAGCGTCGCTCAATTCGGCGCGCTCGATAACCACGCTCTTGTTGTTGTCACGCGGCAACACCGCTTCGTAATTCGGAAATTGTCCAGTGAGAATGCGCGAAATCAACAAGCGATGGCCCACTTGGAAGAAGAGATGGCTTTCGTCTTTCGCAAACTCGATGTGCGCATCGGAACCGGCAGCGCTGGACAGCTTTTCAACTTCATCCATCGCTTTCTTGGGAATAAGCACCTTTACTTCGCCATTCAGTCCTGCGAGTTTGTGATCCGTCTCGGCAAGCGCCAGCCGATGGCCATCCGTCGCCACCATGGCTAACGTGTCTGGTTTCAGAATCAGAAGACCACCATTCAGCGTATAGCGCGACTCTTCCATGGAGATGGCAAATTTGGTTTTACCAATCAGGTTCTCAAGAATCGGAGCGGGGATTTTCACTAGTGTGTGAGGCATTGCCGGCAGCGCGGGAAAATTTTCCTTGGCCATGCCCACGAGCTTGTATTTCTTCCTGTCGCTGACGATCTCCACCCAGTGATTCTCAAGGAGCTTGACCTTAATCTCGCCTTCGGGCAGCAAACGAACGAGCTCCAGTAGTTTCTTTGCAGGAATGGTTCCCGCGCCCTCTTTCTTGATCTTGGCCTCGCAAGACGTTCGAATGCTTAGTTCGAGGTCCGTCGCCGTGATCGTCAGGCTACTTCCTTTAGCCTCAACCAGGAGATTTGAAAGAATGGGAATGGTCGTCTTACGCTCGACAACGCCTTGGGTTGTGCTGAGCTCATTTAGTAGCGCGGACTTTGTGACGCTGAATTCCATCGCTTCATGTTCCTCGCGTGCCGTTCCAGGTGCGGTCATTGTGACTTTGTCCTCAGTCAGGGCGGGGGCGCGCCCTATCTTGCTTGAAATCTACCGCTGCCGTACTGTACTCGCTTTTTGCCAAAGTATAAAGTCCGCTTATTGACTATCCATTGTGGAAATCAGTGGGAAACACACTTTCACCCCCTTTCGAATTGATGTGAAATTCTCTCACCCCAAAAAACCATAACTACAATCACAACAAAGAGAGTGTTTCAATTTATAAATCTATAAGGCTTGTTGTTGTGATGAGCGCTGTGAATCTGTGGAAAGCCCACTAACTTCCATCACCTCCATTCTTTCGCGCACTCCTATTCCCGCGCACGCTTTGTGGAAACCCCGGAAATCTTCGCTCTTTTACTTAGTTTTACACCAAGGCGTCTCGATCCATACACGCCCATCCACAAAAATTCCACAACTTCCGCAGAGCTTCTCCATAAGGCAAAAACTCCGGGATTCGCTAATGAGGTGGAAGTGCACATCGAGCGGCAAGAGAAAATATTTCATATCGTGCGATAGGCCAGTAGGGATGCAGAAGAAGGAGAGAGGGAAAAGCAGGTGAACTACTGCAACGCGTCCAACAAACGAGTAATCGTCCGGTTCAAATCCTTGTCGGACCGCCGCATCTCCTCGATCTTGTTGATCGAGTGCAGCACGGTCGTATGATGCTTGCCGCCGAACTGCCGGCCGATCTCTGGCAGCGAGGCGGTCGTGAGTTGCTTCACGATATACATCGCCACCTGCCGCGGGAAGGCGATCGCCCGCGTATTGCTACGGACCTTCAAGTCCTGTTCGCGCAGGTTAAAATGCTCGCTCACGCGCTTCTGGATGAGATCAATCGTGACGCGTTTTTCCTGTGAAGCGATGATGTTCCGCAACACCTGCTGCGCCGTCGAAAGCGAGATCGTGGCGCCGGTTAGCGAAGCATAAGCCATCAGCCGCGTCAGTGCGCCTTCCAGCTCGCGCACGTTGGATTTGATGGCCCTCGCAATGTATTCCGCCACATCGTCCGGCAAACCGAAGCGGTCGTTCTCCGCTTTCTTCTGTAGAATCGCGATTTTGGTCTCCAGGTCTGGCGCCTGGATATCGGCGATCAATCCCCATTCGAACCGCGAACGCAGCCGCTCCTCGATGGAGTTGATGTCCTTTGGCAGGCAGTCCGAGGAGATCACGATCTGTTTCTGCTGCTCGTAGAGCGCATTGAACGTGTGAAAAAACTCTTCCTGCGTCCGCTCTTTTCCGGCAATGAACTGAATGTCATCCACCAGCAGGACATCCACCGTGTGGAAGCGGTCCCGGAAGCTGATCATGCGGTCAAAGCGCAGGGAATTGATCACTTCGATCGTGAATTTCTCCGCGCTGACGTAACTGAGCCGCATCGCGGGATTGCGTTTCTTGATCGTGTGTCCGATGGCATGCATCAAATGCGTCTTGCCCATGCCCACGCCGCCGTAAAGGAAGAGCGGGTTGTAAGCTTTCGAAGGCTGCTCCGCCACAGCGCGCGCCGCAGCATGCGCGAATTCGTTGGACTTTCCGACGACAAAGGAATCGAACGTATAGCGCGTGTTCAGTTGATGGTCGCTGCTCTCAAAATCCAGCTTGGCCTGCTTCCCTCCGGAGACGACCGGCGCGGCATGCACCGGCTCTTCTTCGGTGCAGACGTACTGCACCTTTACGCTGGGGGTGCCAAGCTCGTGAAAGACGGCCTTCACGATTTCGCCGTATGTGCGCGTCAGCACCTGCCGGAATACGGCGCTGGGAATCTGTACAAAGAGGGTTTCGCCCTCGGCGCGGTTCAACCGCGTGGGCTGGAACCAGGTCGTGTAGGTATTCGTGCTGACCCGGGACTTCACCCGCTCGAGGAATTTTTCCCAGGCATTGGCTGTTTCGCGCTCCCGCCCAGTTTGAGTTGCAGTTGTCATCGGAGAGAAAAGAAAACCCTCTGCTATTTCCACAGATGTGAAAAAGCTGTGGAAAGCATTCTTATCTGCGTCTTTCTTCAGGCTTCGGGATTCTGCCCGTGCCGGAACGCTGTGCTTTGCCCCTGTCGCTCCGTGCACGGCCCGTCCGGGATTGCCGGCCCATGTACCGCCGCTATGAGACAGCGCGGGATTGTCTCTGATTGGCGCGTAGGGAGCAAGCGAAAAGTGTGCGAAGAGATGCACCGCCGTTCACACACCATGCACAGCTTTTCCACATGCGCACTCTTTGTGCAATTCCTCACTGTATCCGCAATTTTCGCGGCATATTCCACTTAAATTTGACGCTGAGAACATTCCTTGCACAGGTTTCATGCAACTGAGCCTGAGGAAAACATATTTTTTATTGGGCTTTTTTGTCGGGCCGGCTGAATTCGTAAATTCCCAGCGGGTCTTCTCCGATGAGCAGCCGGTCCGGCTCGACGAGAATGGTGTTGGCTTCTAGCCGCGCACCCTGTGGGGTGTAGATCTTGTAGCTCGCGCGCCGGTTTCCTTCCTTATCAAAGCGCAGGAGCGTGTTATTCAAGGCGATCCACACTTCACCGTTCGAACGATCAACCCCCACCGCCGTGAGGATGCGTTTCAGCGAAGGGGGATCGCCGCGGCGCTCCTGCCGCTCGATTTCCTTGCGCGTAGCCTGCGCGGCGGGCCAGGCGTCAAGCGCCGTATATTGAATATCTTGCCGCGCATAGCCAAGCCGGTCGAATTGCCTCACCGTGGGCTCCGGCAAATACGCAAAGGCATAGTAGAGATGGCCCTGGCCGTCGGTGGCCATCTCCCCGATATTGAGGTAGCGATTCAGATCCGGACGTTCAGCAATCGGCTCTGGCTCGCCAAACTCCCTCACGTCTTGTCCGTTCTTGTCGAAAACGATCACCAAGTTCGGTTCGCGGAGTGTGCCCACCGCGACCTCGCCTTCCGGCAGAGCAGCCACCGCGACCGGAGCCTTCACGGGAATCGAACGAAGAAGCGTGCCCTCGGGCGAGAAAACCTGGACGAGGTTCGCGCCGCGATCTGCCACATAAATCTTACCCTGGGCGTCCGCGTCGCAATCCTCGCCGAAAGTGATCGGCGGATGATCCCCCTTGGATGCCGTTGAACCCGGCGCAAGTTCAGCGATGCTCAGTACCTGCTTGCCCGCCGCATCAAACACCACCAATCCCGGCGAAGGCGACGCCAAAATATGTAGCCGCCCATCACCCCCACGCTTCACCGTGCGCAGCCCCGGCCCGATACCCGGAAAGACCCTGCGCTGAGCCGTCAGCTCGCCTTCCTCCTGAGCCAGGACCCTCCCGGCCAGGCACGCCAGCAGACACAGCACCGCAACAATTTTCACGATCGGCCCCACCCTCTTTTTCATGAAAGCTCAGATTACTACGGACGCACGCAGGTTGCCCTGCGTTGCACGTCGGGCTCGTACAGATTAGTCAACGCCGAGGCGCAATCGCTCAATGGAGCGCGCGCGGAGGCGGCCTAGGGCATTGCGCGGGCCTTCATCGTCGGTTTCGATCAGGATGCAGTTCATCTGCACGTCGCCGGTGGCGACCTCGAATCGGGCCGGCAAACCGTTCAGGAATTTCGCGATGATGCCGTTGCGGTCCATGCCGATCACGCCGCCGTGGGGCCCGGTCATGCCAACGTCCGTGATGTAGGCCGTGCCTTCCGGAAAAACGTGCTCGTCCGCCGTCGCAACATGCGTGTGCGTGCCCACCACCGCGCTGACGCGCCCATCGAGATACCAGCCCATCGCCAGTTTCTCGCTGCTGGCTTCCGCGTGCATGTCCACCAGAACGAAAGCAACGTCTTCCGGAATTTTCGCCAGCTCGCTGTCCGCCTTTCGAAACGGATCATCAATCGGCGTCATGAACACGCGTCCCTGTAAATTCAGCACAGCAAATTTCACGCCGTTCTTCGCCGTTCCAATGTAGAGCCCGCTTCCCGGATTGCCCTCCGGGAAATTCGCCGGCCTCAACAGCCGCGGTTCGTGCGGCAGGAATTCCAGGATTTCTTTGCGGTCCCAGCTGTGATTTCCCCCGGAAATCACGGCAATCCCCAGGTTCAGCAGCTCTTCCGCGAGCCGCGGTGTGATCCCGAACCCCGACGCCGAATTTTCGCCGTTGGCGATCACCAGGTCGACCTGCCGCTGCGCGACGATGTCCGCCAGTCGGTCGCGAACGATCTGCCGTCCCGGCGACCCTACGATGTCCCCTACAAAAAGTACGCGCATGTTCCTGGTGACTTTTGTGCCTCGGCCGAGTCGCAGAAGGAGGCCGCATAGCTCTCCTCGGCGGAACTTACCTGATAGAGAAATGGAGCGGACTGCTAGGCCGTGGGGCGCTAGGCCGTGAACCTCTGAAATAGTAGGGCGCCACGAGCCAACCGTTAGGCTTTCCTGCCCCGCTCGCGTGTCGTCCTCCTCCCTACCGGAAGAGACGCGCCAGCGGGACAGGCCGTGCACACGGGCTGTCTATCCGCAGCACCTCAGAGATTCGTCATTGGTTCAAACAGCTTTCGCACCCTCACTTGCTTCGAAGTACCGCTCCGCCTCCATTGTAGCCTCCGCGCAGATGCCGCGTCCAACCGCCGCCCAGTTCCGCAGTCAAAGGATTAGCTCCGCCAAAGACCGAAGTCGGAGTTAGAATTGCGCATACCAAGAGGAGGATTTGCCGTGCTCCAGCAACGCTTGTTCGCCTGTGCGCTCTTGCTCTCTGCCCTTCTAGCCGGCCCCTCGGTCGCTCGAGCGGATAGTTCCGCCGGCGTGGCCGCCTCCGGCCAGCTTGGCAAAGTGGATTTCCCGACGAGTTGCGCCGCGGAAGTGCAGCCCTCGCTCGAAAAAGGCCTCGCCCTTCTGCACTCGTTCCAGTACACAGAATCCGAGAAGACCTTTGCTGACGCCTCGACTCGCGATCCGAAATGCGCCATCGCGCACTGGGGCAAAGCCATGGCCACGTATCTCCAGATTTGGGAGTTTCCGAATGACAAGACTCTGAAAGGCGGCCGCAAGGAGATTGAGAAGGCGCAGAAACTCCATCCGGCTCTTCCACGCGAGCAGGATTTCATCAATGCGGCAGCCGCCTTCTTCCAGAACAAATCCAAGATGTCCCACGCCTCCCGTATCCAGGCCTACTCCTCAGCGCTGGAGCGCCTGCACGCGCAATCTCCCGGCGATGTGGAAATCAGCGCTTTCTATGCGCTCTCGCTGATCGCGCTCGCCGAAGAAGATGTCGACAATATTGCCAACCGGAAGAAGGCTATCTCCATTCTCGATCCGTTGCTCCAGTCGCGTCCCGATCACCCCGGTGTCGCGCATTATCTGATTCACGCCGCGGACCGGCCGGAGTTCGCGCCGCAAGGTCTTGAAGCGGCTCGCCGCTACGCGGCCATCGCTCCGGATTCCGCGCACGCCTTGCACATGCCTTCCCACATCTTTGTCCGACTCGGCCTCTGGCAGGATTCCATCGTCTCGAATATCGCCGCGAATACTTCAGGCGCTCATGCCGCGGAACTGCATCTTGCCGAATCTCACTATCAAACCCACGCCATGGACTTCTTGAGCTACTCGTATCTTCAGAGTGGCCAGGAAGCCAAAGCTCGCGAAGTCATCGACCACACGGACCATGTCGTTGGGGCGAGCGAGGAGAATAGGGCCGAAGATCGCGCCTATCTTGCTGCCCGGACCGCCGTCGAGCTGCACCGCTGGAAGGAAGCCGCCGCATTGCCGATTCCCACCCTGCGCAAGAACTGGCAGGACACCACGTTCTGGGCCCGCGCCATCGGCGCCGCGCGCACCGGCGACGTGACCTCCGCGGAATCTGCCGTCAAGGAGCTCACGCAACTCGTTGCCGAACGCGAGAAGCGCGCGCGCAAGAGAGGCTATTCCGTTTCGAATGAAAAGGCTGCCGACCTCCGCGAAGCGGAAGCTTGGCTGGCCTTTGCCAAAGGAAAGTCCGACGAGGCTCTGCAAGAATTGCGTGCCGCCGCAGACCATCAGGACAAGAACGGCGGCGAGTCCGTCAGCATCCCCGCACGCGAAATGCTCGCGGACATGCTCTCCGAACGCAAGCGCCCCGCCGAAGCGCTTGTTGAATACCAGACGGACATCAAGAATTCACCGAATCGCTTCGATGCGCTCCTTGGCGCCGCGCGCGCTGCCCAGGCTGCCGGAGACGCCGCCGTGGCACAATCGTTCTACGCTCAGCTCGCTTCGATTTGTTCGCCTGGCGCTGATCGTCCCGAGCTGGCCGAAGTGAAAACCTTTCTCGCGCGGAAATAGCGAAGCATTCCTCCTCAACACTCTTTGCGCATGTTGCTGCGGACTACTGGACTTTGTTGTGCTGCGCGTTGCCGCCCCAGGCATACCATCCGTCGGCGTCCTTGTTCCCCGTCTTCAGACAGATGAGCCGCCCGTCGGAAGTTCCGACGTAGAGATTGCCCTTCGCCAGCGCCGGTTGAAACGCGATCGGGGCCTTCATCGCGTAGGAAAAACCAACGCCACCATCGCTTTGGTTCACGGAAAGGAGATGACCATCCGCTCCAGCGAGATACAAATAGTCACGGCCCACCGCCGGCGGCGAGAAAATCTGCCCGCCCGGCGCGGCATGCGACCCGACAACTTCCGCCTGCCACGACTGACCCCCATCCGAGGCACGTACGGAGTTGATGTAGTTTCCCTGCGCATTCAGAATCTGTCCCTTGCTCACAGCTGCTCGCGAACCCTGATAGGCCCACGCGCCAACCACAGTGCTTACTCCTAAATTGTCGTTGGCTTGCGCAAGCTTCGCGGCGGGCGGAGCCGCGCTAAAGCCCACCGAAGAATCTAAGCTCGCTGTGGCTTGAGCCGAAAGAGCAACGCCTCCTCCGTTTCCCTTCTGTAGGTACTCGGCTTTGCTCTTGGCAATCAGCTCCTTGTCTTGCGCTTCGCCCTTCTTTGCGTCCACTCGCGCAAGGCCCTCGAACATTTCCTTCCCTCTTCCGCCCTTGCGTGTTTCGTAGAGCTGGCCACTGGAGATCACCGGAGCGCTCGTTGCCGCATTCGCCTTCACCCAAACCACGGAACCGTCCGTCGCATTCAGCGCATAGGAATTGCCGTCGAACGTCGTGAAGTACACTGTTCCATCGGAAATGACTGGTGCGGTTATCACATCCCCGGAGATTTCCTGTTCCCAGATGTGCCGGCCTGTTTTCAAGTCCGCTGCCAAAAGGCGGTGACTTCCGCCCGGCCACGCTGCTTGAGGATGAAACTCCGCGCGCTTCGCGGGCCTGCCTGTTGCCGCCGGATGCGCCGTGTACAGCACGCCCTTATCGATCGCCGGCTGGCTCATCAGCGGGTCTCCCAGCCACTCCTGCCAGACCAAGCGTCCCCTCCGTTCATCCACCACAATCAGCGTGCAGCTCTCCGTGTTAAACGCCACCAATCCGTCCGCTACCACCGCAGCCGTCGGTCCGTCCTCGCCCGTCTGGATCTGCCAAATGATTTTTCCGGTTTCCGCATCGACCGCATAAAAATCGTGCGAGCCATAGCCACCGCCCACAAAAAGCATCCCGTCCGCATAAGCAGGGGTGGCGATCGGCCGTCCGCCCGGGAGCCGCAGCACCCACCCGCTCCTTCCGTCGGACGTGCCAAACGAGGCAGCTTCCAGGTCGCGCTTCGGCCTCGGAAGATTCACGTTCACTCCGGTGCTCAAATCAATCCGCTTCACGGCCTGCTTGGCCGGACCTTCGGCAGCCTTGCTCGCAGCTGCCGTTATGGTCTTGACCTCTTGACGGGAGTCCGGCGGGAACAGGGCTGTGACACCCAGGAGCAAGCTCAAACTTGCCCCGAGAGATAGCGCCCAACTGGACTGGGAAGACATAGAACCTCCATGGCGCAACGCCATCTGGAGGACAGTTGCGCTTGAAATTAGAACGGTTGGGTCGAAGAACCTTGCAGGGTTTTTGGAAAATTTCTGGTGGCTCAGTCTATAAAATCGATAACCGCCCCTTCGCGCCGGTCTTGGAATCCGGCGAACTGGCCGAAGTTTGGCGCGGTCACGTTGTTGTACACGGCGTTGAAATTGCCGTGATTTGTGACGTTCAGCGAGTACACACCCAGCCTGACGTGATGCGCCTTTCCTTTGCCGTGTTCTGAGCCAAGAAATGGAATGCGGAATTCGCGATAGAGTTTCACGTCCAGCGTGAAAAACGAATTGAAGCGCTGCCCGTTCGGCGTCCCCACATAGTTTTGCAGCGTATCGATGTTGGAATAGGGATAGCCAGTGTGTATATCCGCGATTGGGCTGAACTTGAAGCCGCGCGGCAAGGAAACAATTCCCCAGGTCACAACGCGGTTGGGCACGTCATACGGCAGAATGCCGTATACATTCGGGCGAATCACCGGCTGCGCGAAAGGAATGAGCACGGCAGAAAGATTGTTCAAATCCCCGCGCGTACGGCTCCAGATGTAGGAGACATTTACCTCATCGTTGCGATGAAAGGTGAAATGTACGGTGCTTTCCAGCTCGCGATAATGCGATGAGCCCGTGTCCGTGAGAGCCAAATAGGATTGCGCACCCGGCGCAGCCGTGAAAGGATTCACCGTAAACAGATGCGTTGTGTGGCTATCGGTATAACCGACGCGCAAAGACACATTTCTCCGCAACTGGCGTTCGACTTCGATGTTCCATGTCAGGTTGCGTGGCGTCGTGCCCGGCTGGCTCGGCAATGCGCTCGCAGTCAGTGGGTTCATCCTGCCGGCGTAGGCGTTCGTGTAGGTAACCGGGGGCCCGCTCGGCAGGCCCGCCGTATCAAATGGCGTGATCACGCGAATTGGGTTCGCTGCGAAGTCTCCCGCCAGAAGCGGCAGCAAGCTATAGAACAAGCCCACGCCCGTTCGAATGACGGTCTTGCCGTCTTTGCCGGGAGAGTAGGCCACCCCGGCGCGCGGAGCCACCGCGCCGGACCAACCCTTGGTCTCGCTCGACAATCGTGCTCCCAGATCAACGGCCCAATTGGAATTCAGTACCCAGTGATCCTGGAGGAATTCCGCCACGGCCGTGTCCGATGCGTTCTGCGCTGTCCCAGGCAGAAAAGTTGTCTCTTGCGCCAGCGTCCCATCCTGACGAAGGACTTGCACCGGATTCGAGCTGCTGATTCCTGCGTACGACCGATGATCGAAATCTACGCCCACGTGGACTTCGTGGCGGCCGTGCCAGTGTTTCTCGGCGAATTGGTACGCGGAGACCAGTTGAAATTCCTTGCCCTTGCGCGACCATTGATTGAAGAAATTCCCGCCCCAGCCTTCCGGCGTAACCAGCATGTCCGCCGGGCCTTGGCCATGCGCATTGCTGTCAAACCGCGTGTACTGCGCAATCGTGCTGAAGATGGCACCCGAGCCAAACTGATACCGATCCGTCAGCCCAACCGCTATGCCTTTTTGGTTCAGGTCGTTCGAGGCCGGCTGGGGAACGAGAGCATTGATATCCGCGTGCTGTTGCCGCAGCGGGAACGCATTCACCGTGAGCATCAGGATGTGTGTATTGGAGAGGATCGCCTCGACGGTCGAAAACGAGCTGAACCCTTGCTTCTTGCTGATGTCATTGGGCCAGGGCAAGCCGCGCACCGTGCGCTTTTTCATGTCGTACTGGAAAATTTCCGAAAATAGCAGTTTGTGGGCAAGCAACGGTACGCCAAAGTCCAGCCCCGGGGTCGCCTCCTGCAGTCCGATCATGCTCCCGTTCTTGCCGAGTACGGACGGAATGAAACTTTTCAATCGGTAGTTCCACCGGTCGTCGGGAGGTTTGGTTTCTACCACCGTCAATCCCCCGGAAAAACTTCCCAGGCCCGCGTTATACGGCGTCTTGTACACCGCGAAGGACTGCACGGCGTCAGTCGGCACCGGCACGGAGAAACTTCCCGTCACCGGATCAGTGGTCCGCGCCGAATTCACGAGCAACAAGCTCTGATTCTCGTCCGCGCCTTTGAAGTTCAGTTTTCCATCCTGTGTTTTCACTACCCCGGGAGTAACCGGCAGAACTTCACGGATCCTTTCTTGCGCCGTCGGAAGTGAAATCAGTTGGCGCTGGGTAAGGGTCACGCTCGGCGTCGACACGCTCTCGGTCGCGATGGCTTGCGTATCTTCGCTGACTTCCACTTTTTCCGTGACGGTCTCCAGCTCCGCGCGAATATCCAGAGCAGTAGCCTGTCCCGCATTCACTGTGACCGTCTTTGTATAGGGTTTAAATCCCGGCTGGTTGATAGAAATCGTGTACGTCCCCGGCTTGAGGCCCTTGAATTCGTAGCTCCCCGCCTCGTCCGTACCCGCTGTAAGCGGGCTGCCGTCGGGCCCCGGTGTCAGCTTCAAAATAACGCCTGCCAGGCCACTCGAAGTGTTCTCCTGCAGCGTGGTCACCGTCCCGTGAATGGACCCTGAACGTGGATTCTCTCCGCGAGAGTGGGTTTCTTGCGCAAACACCGGACCAGCCGCGAGCAGCAATATAAAAACAGCCACCGCCTCCAGAAACCAACCGCAGGCGAGGCGCCATGCCCGCGCAGTCGTGGGAGGTGAAGGCACGGTTCTGCCACTGTCAGGTCGAGGGAAGCTCATAGTTCAATCAGCCCAAAGGCTAATTCCCAATTATCTCGCGACTAGTTCTAGTACACCGACGAATATCCGCGGCACCCTTGTCCAGCCAGTGAACAGGCTCGCTGCCCCTTTTGAAACTCCCCAGCGAGGGCCAGCCTTAAATCAGATGCAGCCACAGGTCATCCTGTCCCAGTTCGGGGCACCAATAAGAAAACCCCGCGAGGTACCGCCAATCCATCCTCGCGGGTCACCAGTTTGTTCAGGACTGTCTTAGAAGTGAAAGCCCAGTTCGGCCGTGTACGTCCGCGGCGTCACAAAATGCGTTCCGCTGAACGTGGAGAGAAAATTGTAGAGCGCCACCTTGTTGGTTACGTTGATGGCCGTGAGGCGCAAGCTCCACTTGTAGCGATCGCCGCGGAGCAGGTTGTCGTCGCCGACGCTTAGATCAAACAGGTGCCTCGGCGCGACGCGGGGCGGGTTGTGATCGTCGTTTGCCGTTCCCGGAGCCGGAAGGCTGATGCGCGTCGAACCATATAGTGTGGGATCGCAGGTGGTGAGCGGTGCCGTCAAAGTCGGAACCTGACTTCCGCAGAATAAGCCTGCCTGGATTTGCTGGTCCGCGGTGATGCCGGTCAAGTCCACGGGAGTCCCTGCGTCCGCCACCGGCACTGCCCCCGCAACCAGCCCGTTGTCATATCGCCAATTGAAGGCAATCCACGGCCACTCCTTCTTAGGCTGGTATTGCAGGTGCGTGGTTTGTTGGAACTTCTGGTCGTGATCGATGCGGAACGCGCCGGCGGTCGTGAAATCCGTGCCCAACCCTCCCACTTGCGGATTGAAGAACCGCGAATTCACGCCGCTCATCACCACGAACGCTGTCAACCCATGAAAATTCGGCACGCTTGTGCGCACCGAAAACCCGCTGATCTTCGAATTGTGCCAGGAGATAGGGAACGTAATAGGCGTGCCGAAGATGACGCCAAAGTCAAAAGCATTGTGGGTGTACTTCCACAAGTAGTCTGCGTCGACTACCACGTGTCGCCCGAAAGCCTGCTGGAACCCGCCGTGAAACTCGTTTCGCTGTCCGCCGCGAATCGATCCTGGGGCTCCCAGTACGCTGGAGAAGACACCTGCCGCATCCCCGAGACTTCCGACGATCAGGTTTTCGTTGAAGGGAGTTTCCAGAATCCGGGCGTAGGAAATCCTCAGCACGGTATTCGAAGGCTTGATGTTATAGGCGACGCCCAATCGAGGCTCTGCTTGCCAGTCGCGGCTGAGGCCGCGATAGATATCCCCGCGCACGCCCAGGTTGAACGACCAGTTTCCTGCCGTGATCGTGTCCTGAATATACAGCGCCACCTCCTTGATGTCTGTATGCCCATGAAAGCGGAATAGGCCGCCTCCCTGCGTCAGGTCGAACGGCAGCAGAACCGCGCACGGATCGGGTGCCGGATTGCCGTTCGGGCATCCGAGCGAGGGCAGAAAAGTCGGATCAACGATCCCAAGCCTTTCGTCCTCGGTCAGGAACGTATGCTGCAACGTCACCCCCGCCTTGATGTTGTGTCTCCCTTTCACGTACGAAACATCGGAACGAACGCCCAGGTTGCCTAGCGTACGATCTTGCGCGATGGTCGCGTTCTGCAGGAACGGGGTGAAATCGTCAAATGGATTGCCGCTCGGGTAATAGTTGTAGTGATCTCGCCGCCCGAAGACTCCAAACGTAAAGAGAGTGGTGGAGCCAAACAGGTGCGTCCAAGTGGGGGCCAAGTTAAAAGTCTTGATCTGCGATCGCTGATCGCTGGGACCCAGGGGAGCGCCGGTCAGGGGATTCACCAGGAACGTGTCCGTGGCATCGCAATCAAACCCAAGCCCGGCAGGGCAAAGAT
>Ga0209056_10001923_pt1 | contig 22696 bp, 26 predicted proteins | sample GraSoiAngelo_114_FD_185876 | JGI IMG/M metagenome (GOLD analysis project Ga0209056, IMG submission 185876) | Grasslands soil microbial communities from the Angelo Coastal Reserve, California, USA - 14_0903_13_40cm (SPAdes) (version 2) | ecosystem: Environmental > Terrestrial > Soil > Grasslands...
GACCGTATGCTTCGCGCAGGAAAACATAAACGCCTCCCGCGCGCGGCATCATGGTCGCGAGTTCCGAACAACAAAGTGCGCCAGTGATGGTCAACAAACCGGCAATTGCCCAAGCGAGCAGGAGCCAGCCCGGCGCGCCGTTCAACCGCGATGATTCGGCCGAAGTAATAAAAATGCCCGACCCGATCATCGAGCCGATCACGATCATCGTCGCGTCAATCGGCCCGAGCGCACGAACCAGGCTGGTCCCCTCTTGCTGACTGTCGGTTCTATCGCTCATTGCCGCATCAAAGCTGGAGCCAGCTTCGCAACCGCACGTTCAACATGTCTATGTCGGGCCTCTGTAGTTTCCCGATGATTTTAATGATCTGCTGCTCTTCTACCGTAGCAACTTGGGCCTTGACTCGCACGGCACGTTCAAGCCTGCCGCCGACCATTCTTCAAGCGGCCAATCGACATTGGCCAGTTGTGATGAGATCGGCACCACAAATACGTCGGAGCGTTGTTTGCCAATTACAATCGCCGGCCGAACTTTTCGACTCGTTAGATCGCTGAAAGGAATCGGTAATAAGACGACGTCATTTCGTGAGCAATTCATTGAAGACATCGTCATCCGAATTGTCCCAAGCTCGCAGAAGACCTTCTTCTGAGACTCGCAACCAGGCGCCGCGCTCACGATCCGTTTCAACTGTCACAAGGACTCGCGTCTTTGCCGGCAAAGGCAGCGGCTGTTGCAAGATCAACTTTCCATCATCGTAAAGCGCTTCGATGGTCGTGCTCATGACTCTATTCAGGTTCCCATTTTGGGACCTACAAGTCCACCGGATTCTGGCGTAAACTTCGCGGCGCGCTGATTCTGACGCCTTCATGCTCGAGTTGCGCTCGCAATTCGCGCGCGAACTCAACTGCACCCGGTGTATCGCCGTGAACGCAAATCGTTTCGCCGCGCACATCCACATCGCGGCCTTCAACGGACCGCACTTTGCCTTCGCGCAACATTCGCAGCACGCGCGCGGCAGCTTCTTTGGGGTCGTGTAGCAACGCATCCGGTCGGGTGCGCGGAACCAGCCAGCCGTCATTCAAGTAATTGCGATCGGCGAAAATCTCGCGCGCGACTTGCAAACCCTGCGCCTCGCCGGCGCGGGCGAGCTCGGTGTTGTCGGGAGCGAACAGAATTAACTTCGGATCGACCGATGCAATCGCCCGCGCGATCGTATCGGCCAGTTTCTCGTCGCGCACCGCCATGTTGTAGAGAGCACCGTGGGGTTTGACGTGGTTTGGCTGCACGCTAAGAGCGGACGCAATCGCTTGAAAAATTCCGAGCTGATAAGCCACGGCATTGAACACTTCTTCTTTAGGCACCTTCAGTTCCTTGCGTCCAAAGTTTTCGCGGTCGAAAAAACTTGGATGCGCGCCGACAGCGACTCCATGCTTCTTCGCTGTAGAAACTGCGGCGTGCATCGTATCGGAATCACCGGCGTGAAAACCGGTCGCGATGTTCGCCGAGCTGATGAACTCGAACAGTTCGCCGTCGTGGCCCGAGCCTTCTCCCAAATCTGCGTTGAGATCGACTGATAATTTCATAACTGCAATGCGCGGAACATAGGGCTGTGCCCTGTGCGCCTACCGGGCATTTTTTCCTGTACCCGGTCTTCAGCGGGTTACAAACCCGCTGGGCACACAGACTACAAGTCTATGTTCCAAAGGCGCACTGTTTCAAGAGTCAGATGAGCGTTGGAGGCTAAGACCGATGCGGAAACGCTCAAGCTCACGCTCGCGTTCCAGTAGGAGCCGATGCGCATCGGCCAGCGAGATCTCGGAAAACCGAACGCGATCACCGGCGCGAAGCTGCGCCGCAATGCCAAGATCAACCGTAATCACGTGAGCGATTTTGGGATAACCACCGATGGTTTGGCAATCGCCCAAAAGCAAAATCGGTTTTCCGCCCGGCGGGACCTGGATCGTGCCGGGCGCGACCCCTTCAGAGATAAGGTCTGCGCTATCGGTCCGCTTCAGCTCCGGGCCATCAAGACGCACGCCCATGCGATCTGAATCAGGTGAAACAGTAAATGCTTCGCTCGTTAGGCGTTCAACGGTTAACGTGTTGAAGCGGTTCCAATCGACGCCGCGCACGATGCGTGAGATAGGCTCGCGCTTTGCCGGCGCTACCCAATCATGCGGCGCAGTCCACGAGGAAATTCCTGTAGGCGGGGTCGACTTGTCCGCCGTAGCTTTAGCGAAGGCGGATGACCCCGGCCATTTGCCAAGCGAAACCACATCCCCATCACGCAAAGCGCGCCCCTCAAATCCGCCAAAGTTCGCTCGTAAATCCGTGGAGCGGCTTCCAAGAACAACCGGCACGTCCACTCCGCCGGAAATCGCCAGCCAGCATCGGCAACCAATTTTGGAGTGGCCGAATCTCAATTCGTCACCGGTTTGCAAACGCGCTACATGCCCGCCCGGCAATGGTCGCGAACCAATCTGCACATCAAACTCGCCGCCGCACCAGGCCACGATTCGCTCGTCATTAAAACGCAATCGCAAACCGCCCAGCGTAATTTCGAGTCCGGCCGCGTCTTCATCATTGCCGACGAGCAAATTTGCCACGCGCAACGCAAACGGGTCAAGCGCGCCACTGGTCGAAACGCCAAACTCACGGAAACTGGCACGGCCAAGATCCTGCACTGAGGTAAGAAAACCGGCGCGCACAATATTCGCCGTCATTCCGGCCGAAGTCGAGGAATCCCGGTGCAAAATTGTGGGTGCCGCAACGGCATCCCTCGAGTTCGCTCGGGATGACGGCTTGGTGCTCGCAGCGTCAAATTCCTCCCGGGTGATCGCGCGAAAACGCACGCGATCCCCAGCGCGCAAGAGCGTGGGCGGATCTTTCGCCGGATCAAAAAGTTTCAAAGGTGTGCGCCCGATCAGATTCCATCCGCCAGGCGAGCGCAGCGGATAAATTCCCGTTTGCGCGCCACCAATGCCCACCGCACCGGGAGGAATTTCCTTGCGCGGCGTGGATCGGCGCGGCGTCGCTAATTTTTTCGGCAATCCGGCCATAAATGGAAAACCGGGAACAAACCCGACGCAGGCCACGCGATATTCAGCCGCGCTGTGAAGCTCGACAACTTCTTTTGTCGAGAGCTGTGCATGACCCGCAACATCGTCGAGATCCGGAGCGAACTCCGAATCGTAACAAACTCGAATTTCGACTACGCGAACATCGCGTTTTGAAATTCTGACGCGTCTGCCGGGGTCGCCGACCCCGGCTACAACGGCGCGAACGCGCGTTGCCAGCCAATCAAACGCTTCATCCGATCTTCCACTCGCTTTGGCAACCGCAATCGGATCAAAAAACATTGCAACGCTGGTGTAAGCTGGCGCGAGTTCAATCACACCGGGAATTCCAGACTTGCGAAGCTGTTGAAATGCACGGAGGACCTCGTTCAGTGTTTCCGCCGGCGCGTGCTCAAATTGTTCGCGCAAGCGCACGATCAGCGCGGAATCGCCGAGGGGAATGATTTCCATCGTTCCGTCACTCCGAGCGAAGTCGAGCAATCCCGTAGCACAACCGATGGTGATTCCGCGAGATCCTTCGACTTGGCTGCGCTGCGCTCAGGATGACCATGCTTGATCTGCTACAACGCGCACTCACTCCGCGCGCCTAGCTTCAATCTCGATATTGATCGCAACCGTCTGGCTGATGCCAGAGATTGCCTCGGTCGCCGGTGAAAACATCAAGTTAGAATCGCGGCGTGTGATTGGGTCAGTGCTCACCGCCCAACGCGTCCGGCTTGTTTCATTCATCGGCGTCAGCAGTTTCACATGTAGCGTGATCGGCCTTGTCACGCCGTGCATCGTGAGATCGCCAAGAATGTCGCCGCTTTGCGGCCCAGTGCGCTTCACGCCCCGGCTCTTGAACGTCATACTCGGGAATTTTTCCACGTTAAAGAATTCCGCGCTGCGCAGATGATCATCCCGCCTTTTGATGCGCGTGTCGATGCTGCGCACGTCGATCTGCGCAGTGACCGAAGAATTCTCAGGGCGCTCGCGATCAAGTTCGATCCTGCCGCTGAACCTTGTGAATTTTCCATGAGTCGTGCCGAGGAACTGATGCACGCTGAACCCAATCGTCGAGCCAGATGAATCGAATTTGTAAATCTCGTTCGCCGATGCGGCGGCGCAGAGGCCAGCGAAAACAAGACTGACTGCGCTAAATCGGAGTAATGTTTTCATGTTTGTTAAGGCTTCGGTTGTTGGGACACATCGTTTCACACCGTCTCGCATGCAATGCTTTTCACCCGATCTCACGGCGTGCGCGCCGCCAGTGTTTTTAAGAGGGGCGTGCGCGAGAGCGGCAGTCGCCCGAACAAATTTCCGAGCGCAAACGCCGAGCTGTAGGGGACGCTGGTAGCGTCCCGTGGGAAGCCGACGGCTTCCCCTACAGATTTTGCATCATGCACGCCGGCGATGCGCGCCAGCTCGGTCTCGAAATGCGCCACCACGCGCAGCGTCGGATCATTTGCGTCAAGATAACCAAACGCGCGGCGCAACAAGCCGAACAATTCCGGCTCGCGATGATCGCGCTCGGTGCAAATCTCAATCAGCTCAACAAAATACGCAGCTGTCTGCGTCCGCAGATAATTGCTGCGAATTCCCGCGAACGGATTTTTCAGCACGACCTCCGTCAGCGTGTGCAAGTCCGATTTGCGGCTCCGCACGATGGAAATTTCGGCCTCGAAAAACAAATCCAGTTTTCCGGCAAACGGACTTTTAGGGCGGCGCGCGCCTTTGGCAACGGTTTGAATGCAGCCGAACGATTCGGTACACCACGACACGATAAGGCTGGTGTCGCTGAATTTGCGTTTGCGCAACAGGATGGCGGCAGTGGTTTCCACTTCAAAGCACCATAGAATGTCATTCTGAGCGAAGCGAAGAATCTCTGATCATTCAGGGAACCGGCGAAGCCGTACTCAAACGTAGCGCAGACTTCCTAGTCTGCTGTATCGCGGGTTTCCAAACCCGCCACGCGATCGCGATTTCCCAGCTCTGCCGATTTAGAAATCGGCGACACAGCAGGTTTCGAAACCTGCGCTACAGGCTTACGCCAAAAAGCACCTCGTGCGAAACTTGAAGAGGCGTGGTCTCTTTCCTGATGCCGACGAGGACTACTGAAACGGCGCGCGTGCCGGAGGACATCAGCGGGCGGCAGCGCCGCATCCCGGTAGGCGGCATCACGTGGCGTCACACCTTTCGCGCCATGCGACATCGCAATTACCGGTTCTTTTTCTGGGGCCAGCTCGTCTCGCTTATCGGAACTTGGATGCAGCAAACAGCGATGAGCTGGTATGTGTATGAGATCACGAATTCCAAGCTCTTGTTAGGCACGGTCGCGGCTGTGGGCTCGGCGCCGCTGATGTTGTTCTCGATCTGGGGCGGCGCGCTTGCCGATCTTTACCCAAAACGTTCGATTCTCCTGTTCACGCAAAGCGCGCAAATGACCTGTGCCTTCCTGCTCGCCGCCGGCGCGTGGGCGGGATTTGCGACGCCGATCTTCATCATCGTGGTCGCGGCCCTTAACGGAGTGGCGATGGGTTTCGACATGCCCGCGCGCCAGGCGTTCACGGTCGAAATGACGAGCCGAGAAGATTTGCTGAACGCGATCTCGCTCAACAGCTCGATCGTAAACGGCGCGCGCGTTGTCGGTCCATCGGCTGCGGGTCTGATGATCGGCGCCGTGGGAGTGGCGACGTGTTTTTTTCTGAACGGACTCAGCTTTATCGCGGTAATCGCCGGCTTCTTGCTGATGCGCCTGCCATTGTTTGAACGGAAGAAACATATCGCCTCCGCGGGCGAGCACGCATGGCAGGGAATCGTTTACTCGATCAAACATCAGCGTGTGCGCACAATTTTGTTGCTGTTCCTCGCCATCGGGATTTTCGGCTGGTCATATACGGTGCTCATGCCAGCGTTCGCGCGCGATGTCCTGGGGCGCGGCGCGAACGGTTACGGTGTGTTGATGTCCGCCAGCGGCACCGGAGCATTCATCGGCGCGCTGGTCGTGGCGACTTACGGTCATCTGTTTGCGCCACGCCGACTCGCGCTGGGGGGAGTCTGGCTGTTTGCCGCAAGCCTGTTAGCGCTGGCATTCACGGACAATTTCTATCTCGCGCTGGCGTTTCTCTTCACCGCCGGTTTTGGGATGCTGTTGTTCTTCTCAACCTCGAACACCGTGCTGCAAACAATCGTGGCCGATGAAATGCGCGGCCGCGTCATGGGCGTGTGGTCGCTCGTGTTCGGGGCCATGATCCCGCTCGGCAGCCTCGAAGCCGGCGCCGTTGCTCATTGGGTGGGCACGTGTATCGCGCTCGCGTTCGGCGCGATCATTTGCGCAGTTTCCGCATTGGTGACGCTATATGTCATTCGCAGGCGCGAAGCACAAGGCGGACATAACGGCACCTAAATACAGAATTAAATCACCAATTTCGTTGCAAAATAAATCAATAGCTTTAGCTTCACATGTGAAAATTAAAAACATGCCGCATAATGTTGCGAGAAAGATTCGTGAGCGCGCCGCGCTAAACGAACCTTTCGTCGTTGTATCAAAGAATGGGAAGCCGAGCAGAACCTACGGGCTGGAGGAGTACTTGCGAATGCAAAAACATCCGCTGCGTCACAAACCGTGGAACTCCCGTGCCGCTGCCAACTCAGCTGCTATACCTGATCCCCTTGGGGCGATACCCGGCAAGCCGCGTCGTTCACTCAGTCGGCAAGATATTTACGAAGAATAGTCACTAATGGCAGAGGCGTTACTGGATACAAACGTTCTCGTGCACGCCGCCTATCGGGACTCTCCATTTCATTCAGCAGCGGCTGTGCTCGTGGACCGCGGCTTGCGCAGAAAAGGGCTTTACTGTCTCGCTCCGCAAAATCTTACCGAATTTATGGCTGTGGTCACGCGGGGCCGGTTTGTCGAACCTGCGATGACGCCGGAGGAAGCTGCAAAAAGGGCAGAAATTCTTTACCGTTCGCGACGCTTGCGAAAAATATACCCGAGCCGGGGCACCGTTCTGCGGTCGATTCGCGAAGGTCGAAGGCTCCAAGTAACCGGGCCTGCATGGCATGACCTCTTCCTCGCTGTGACCATGCGTGAAGCGCGTGTGAACGAAATAATCACTGAGAACATTCGCGATTTCGCCAAGTTCCCATTCATTGAAGCGCGCCCAATCACAGAAGCCTAAGGACGTATGTCAGCGGTTCATAATGTGGAGAGCGCGCTTCTCCACGTTGAGCGCGGCTTCTTTGACTGCTTCGCTCAAGGTCGGATGCGAATGACAGGTGCGGCCGATGTCTTCCCCGAATGCTTTCAGGGCCGAATTCAATTACTGAAACCGCTTCGGCGGTTAGTTCCGATGCGAGGTGATCCAAGGGGGTGCGGCCAACAAATGCCGTACACAGCGTCCATGCTATACGTGATTCACTTGGCAGCCTTGAAGCAGGTGTCGTTGCGCACTGGCTGGGCACGCCGTTCGCGCTCGCATTCGCGCTTGCATTTGCGCGCTCGCCGCGCTGGTCACGCTGCTCATCATGCGGCGGCGCGATACACAACTCGCGGTCTCGCGCCGGACAGAGTAAGCCGACAATTTCGCAGTTGTGATCGGCGGCGTTGTCTGCGAGAAAATCGACCGGCCTGAAATCTGCGACCGAGAAATGAGCGTGCACACTCTTCATCTCATCATCGTCTTCTGCCTGGTGGTAGCGGTTTTCACCGCGTTCCTACGCGAATGGCTTTCGCCAGATCTGGTGGAGCTGAGCGCGATGGGTGTGTTGCTGGTCTCCGGCGTGCTCACGGCGGATGAAACACTCAGCGTCTTCAGTAACAGCGCGCCGATTGTGATTAGTTGCATGTTCGTGCTGAGCGCCGGCCTGGAGCGTACCGGCGTGATTGATTGTCTCGCGCGCATTTTCACCCGCATGGCCGGAACGACTGAACGGCGGGCGGCGCTTGCTCTGGCCGCATTGACGTTGCCACTCTCGGCCCTGATCAATCACATGCCGGTGGTGGTTGTGTTTGTGCCCGTGGTTCTGGCCCTCGCGCGCAGCACGAATTTGAAAGCATCGCGTCTGCTTATTCCGCTTTCTTATTTCTCGATCTTCGGCGGCACGATCACACTTATCGGCACCTCTACGAATCTGCTTGTCGATGGCATTGTGCGACGCCGAGGTCTCGCACCATTTGGGATGTTCGAGATCACACCGCTGGGAATCATTTTCGTCGTCGGCGGCGTTGGATATTTGCTCGCCTTTGCGCGCTACCTTTTGCCCAAACGGGAAACGCTCGCGGCTCTTATCGGCGCGGGGATAACGCGACAATTTCTCACCCAGGCCGTGATCAGTAAGGCGTCGCCTCTGGTGGGCAAAGCAATCGCCGAAACGCCGCTCGCCCGGTTACGCGAAGCGCAGATCATTACTGTGGTGCGCGGCGGCGAGCGGCTCGAGACGCCACTAAAGAGTTTGCGATTCGCCGCCGGCGACCAGCTCCTTCTCGAGAGCTCAATCGCCGGCGTGAAAGGAATCAAGGAAATGTCCGGCGTGGTTTTCCAATCGGAAGCTAACCTCGGCCTCGAAGCCATCGGCGAGCAACAAACCATCCTGATGGAGGGAATCCTCGGGAATCGCTCCACTTTTCTGGGCAAGACGCTGCATGAGCTCAATTTCGAGCAGCGTTATGGCGTGCTCATCCTGGCCGTGCATCGCCAGGGCGAGAACCTGCGGGAAAATTTTCAGGACGTCGAGCTGACTTTTGGCGACACGCTGCTGTGCAGGGCCCGCCCGAAGCGATTCATCGGCTCACGCGGGAGCGCGACTTCCTCAGTCTCACCGAACCGACACAACGCGCTTTTCGCCGGCACAAAGCGCCGCTCGCGGTCGCCGGAATTCTCAGCGTGATTGTGTTCGCTGCGTTTCACGTGCTACCCATTGCCGCGCTCGCGCTTATCGCCGCGATCTTCGTGGTCTTCACGCGCTGCCTCGACATCGAGGAAGCGCGCGGCGCCATCCAATGGAGAATTCTCTACATGATTTTCGGCATGCTCGCGCTCGGTGCCGCCATGGAAAAAACCGGCGCTGCCCATCTCATCGCCGGCGGTGTCACCGGGGCAGTTGGCCACTTCGGTCCGCGCGTGACGCTTTCGGTGATGTATTTAGTCGCAACTATTCTCACGGAGCTGATCAGCAACAACGCCGTTGCTCTATTAATAACTCCCATCGCGTTCGAGATCGCAGCGACGATGGGAGTGGACGCGCGACCATTTGCCGTTGCGGTCATGTTTGGTTGCGCCGCGAGTTTTGCCACGCCCATCGGACATCAAACCAACACCTACGTGTTTGGCGCGGGCGGTTATCGCTTCGCTGACTTCCCGAAAATCGCGCCGCTCAACATCATCCTCTGGATCGTAGCCAGCATTCTCATCCCTGTCTTCTGGCCATTCGTGCCGAAGTGATAAACAGCGAGCCGTGTTAGGCCTCATTCGTTAGGCCCCCTAACGAACGGTGGCGCGTCACGGGCGTGTGGTCGCTCATGTTCGGCGCCATGATTCCACTGGGCAGCCTCGAAGCCGGCGCCGTCGCGCATCGGCTGGGCACGCCATTCGCGCTAGCGTTCGGCGCGATTATCTGCGCAGTTTCCGCGCTGGTGACGCTGTTTGTAATTCGCCGACGTGAGGCGACGATTCGCTGAGCGCCTTAAGTGAGAGAACAGCAAATAATTTAATCAGCTGAAACTAGACGACCGGCGTCCGCGCCATCCGGCGAGCCTTTCGCGCTGCTTTTCGCGCCTCCCGAATTTGGCGGCCTCGCGCGTAACCGCTATGTATTGCTGACACGACGTCTCGTACGACTAGCACGACCAAAGCAAGGCAGCCACCAAAGGCGTAAAGCACTAGCGAAATTACCAGCGCGTCGACCAATATTGACATTTCTGCAGTTGTTCTAACTTGTGATCATTTCCGGCTGACTTCCAACTGATGTTGATCAGTTCCTGTTGTTACCCCGAGTGCCGCCGTGCCGATCAATGGAATTCGCTTATCGACTGAACCAGCCGCTTGATTGAGGCCTGCACTGAACGATCTGCTATGTTCATGGCGTTGAAATTTCGTTGAACAATCCGATCAATGTCAGACCAAGTAATCCAGGTCACAGTCTCACGGATCTTTTCCTGCCAACCTGACATCTCTTCAGGCGAGATTTCCTCTCGCAGTCCGGCCATAATAGCGGTTTCCAGTGATTGACGTCCTTTGCCCTGAATGAGAACCAGCGGTGGCCTGGTTAGTACCAACAAAAGTAGTGGCGTTTGCTGAGGTATCTTATCTTCTGCTGTGTGCGCTAGACGAAACTCACGGGCGAGCTGACGATGTTGAAATGAACTCCGCCGCAGGCCTTTCGCCTCGACAACACAATATACACTCTTCGTCTTTACAATTAAATCTGGCTGCACAGTTTTCCTGCCGTTCTTGGCCTCGACCGAGATATTGCTATGAGTACCAGGTAGCAGAGAGAATTCTGCGCTTTCTGCTTCTTGTTTCAATAACGCACAGCCACGAGTGCTTCCATGACTAGAACCAATCACTTCACCGAAAACAAGGTTCGCGGCATAAAATCCAACGCCTGGAAAACTTCAGTCGTCAAAACGTTTTCGCGTCCCAAACCACCGTCGCGATAAACGCGTACCTTCTTACCCTCGTACGAAATTTCTTCCAGCAATCGGCCAACAAATGAATGTTTTACGGTGTGCGCTGCGGGATCGTGAGCTTTGGATGTAATCCGCCCACGGTTTGCTGCAAGCTTGTAACTGCCGGGATCGAAACCCTTGGCACATTCCGCAAGTTTGTTGCCAAGATTCTTAATTCTGACCTCGGCCTTTTTCTCGGGGTGCTCGCAATCCACTACGACTACTCTGCGAAAATCTTCCGCCTTTCCAACAATCTTAACAATTTTGCCGAGACCGGTCTCGGCTTGGGCTGGCTTGCCGAGCGTCCAAACTGACCCAATTGGATAGGTCAGTTTTCTGTTTGGCTTACTCATGGCAGATCATCGCGCCGATTTAACCGTCGGTCATCAGCATTATTCAAGGCGAAATTTCTCTTTCAAGCCAGCAGCAATGTTTCCCCGGCTATTGGAGTTACTACATCTAAGCAGCTGGATTCTGCGTTTGACACAAACGCCGCTACGACAATCAGCGGTTGATGATGTGCAGCGCGCGTTTCTCGACGTTGAGCGCGGCTTCCCTGACAGCTTCGGTCAAGGTGGGGTGGGAATGACAAGTGCGGCCGACGTCTTCGGAGCTGCCGCCGAATTCAATTACTGAAACGGCTTCGGCAATTAACTCTGAAGCAAAGTGGTGCAGGATGTGTGCGCCGAGAATGCGATCGGTTTTGGCGTCAGCGACAAACTTGACCATGCCTTCCAGGTCATCACTGCAAAGAGCGCGGCTGTTAGCGCGGAATGGGAATTTGCCGATATGCACGTCGATCTTTTTCTCTTTCGCTTGCTCTTCGGTGAGGCCGACGCCTGCGAGTTCTGGATTCGTGTAAATGATGCCGGCAATCGCGTCGTAGTTTACGTGGCCGGCCTTGCCCGCGATGATTTCGATGCACGCCATTCCTTCGTCTTCAGCTTTGTGCGCAAGCATTGGACCGGCGATCACGTCGCCGATCGCGTAAATGCCTTCCACATTTGTGCGGAAATGTTTGTCCACCTTGATCCGCTTCTTTTCGTCGAATTCAACACCAGCTTTTTCCGCGCCAAGCCCATTCGAGAACGGGCGGCGTCCAACTGACACAAGAACTTTGTCTGCTTCGAATTTGAGTTCCTGGTCGTCCTTGGTCGCAGTCACGATCGCGAGTCCATTGTTGATCTTCACCGCGGTCACTTTTGCTTCGAGATGGAAGGTCATGCCCTGTGCGGTGAGCAAACGCTGAAGCAGGTTCGACAGTTCAAGGTCGAACCCGAGCGCGATACGCGGCAGAAATTCCAACATCGTTACTTCCGCGCCGAGCCGGTTCCAAACCGAGCCGAGTTCCAAGCCGACCGCGCCGGCGCCGATTACAACGAGTTTCTTCGGAGGTTCGGTGAACTCCAGCGCTTCGGTGCTGCTGACAATTGTTTTGCCGTCAAATTTCGCAAATGGCAGTTCTACCGGCGCGCTCCCAGTGGCGATGACAATATTTTTCGTTTCGATCTCCTGCGTCTCCCCGTTGGAGGATTTAATCGAAACTTTTCCACGCGCAGTAATCGTACCCAGACCCCCGATCACCGTGACCTTGTTCGTTTTCATCAGCGAGCGGACGCCGCTGTTGAACGTCTTAACAACCTTGTTCTTGCGCTCCTGCATCTTGGCGAGATCAACGCGTGCGCCGTCGATGACGATGCCGTGCTTGGCCGCTTCCTTTTTGACGAAAATGAAATGATCGCTCGAAGTGAGAAGCGCCTTGCTGGGGATGCAACCGACATTTAGACACGTGCCGCCCAGCTCCTTGTCTTTCTCAACGAGCGCGGTTTTCAGGCCGAGTTGGCCAGCACGGATGGCGGCAATGTAACCGCCCGGCCCGGAGCCGATGATCACGACATCAAATTTTTCCATGATTATTGTGAGCCAAACAATGATCTGAGATGTTTCGCTACGCTCAACATGACAAAGCTACTGGAACGAACATGTGTCATTCTGAGCGAAGCGAAGAATCTCGGATCATTTCTTCTGTCTCCCAAGGCCGATCATACAATTTTGGCTGCTGTTCCCAGTCGTCACTGAGATCAAGCCAACGCGGATTTGTTTGTTCGATAAGCGCAATTTTCCTACTGCGGCGCCAGCCCTTCAGTTTCTTCTCGCATGCGATCGCGTCGTTTACGTTATGTTGTTCGTGATGCCGATGTACAACGTGGTGCAATGCTTGTTCGTGAGAATGTAACCCAGTAGTCGTGATTGCGCACCTGAGCAGAAATAATCAGAGATGTTTCGCTTCGCTCAACATGACAAGTGGAGAAATTAAAAATCCAGTTGGAGCTTTTTCGGGTCCTCGATGCACTCCTTCACCTTGATGAGAAAAGTGACGGCTTCTTTTCCGTCGATTGCGCGATGATCATAGCTGAACGCAAGATACATCATCGGGCGGACTTCCACTTTGCCGTCCACGGCGACGGGACGCGGCATGATTTTGTGCATGCCAAGAATGCCGCTCTGCGGCGGGTTTAAGATCGGCGTGGCGAAGAGCGATCCAAATACTCCGCCATTTGTGATGCTGAATGTGCCGCCTTGCAGCTCTTCAAGCTTCAATTTTCCTTCGCGCGCCTTAGCGGCGAAATCGGCGATGTCGCGTTCCAAATCGGCAAAACTTTTCTTGCCGGCATCGCGCACGACCGGCACAACCAGCCCGCGTTCGGTCGCGACGGCAACGCCGATGTCATAGAAATTGTTTTGGATAAAATCGTCGCCTTCGATGCGGCCATTGACCACGGGCACGACTTTAAGCGCTTCCACGCAGGCTTTCACAAAGAATGACATTAGTCCGAGTTTGACGCCGTTCTTTTTCGTGAACTCTTCTTGTTTCTTCCGGCGCAATTCCTGAACGGCGCTCATATCGCACTCGTTGAATGTGGTGAGGATCGCCGCGGTGTGCTGCGCCATCACCAGTTGCTGCGCGATCTTGCGGCGCAACGGCGACATCTTCTTGCGAATGAACCGGCCGTCCGCGGAGGCTTCAACTTCCGTAGGGGACGGCGCTGCCGTCCTAGGGAAGCTAACAGCTTTCCCTGCAGATTTGCGTTCCTGCGCCGCTTCCAGCACGTCAGCTTTGGTTAAGCGACCGCCTACGCCTGTCCCGGAAATTTTCTCCGCCTCGAGTTTCTCTTCTTCGACGATTCGGCGGACGGCGGGCGAAAGCGCTGTCGCCGGAGGCGGTGACTCCGGCCTGCCGCGGTCAACGCCCGCGGCTACAACTGCGGCCTTTTTGTCCGGCTCGGGTTCTTTCTTCTTTCCCTCCGGCTCTTTCTTCTTTTCTTCGGGTTCCTTCCTTTTTCCTGGAGGCTTCTCTGCCTTTTTTTCTTCCGGCCGCTGCTTCGAATCGTCGATAACTGCAACCACCTCGCCGATCTTCACTTCCTGGCCTTCGGGCACTTTCGTTTCCAGAATGCCGGCTTTTTCGGCGACGATCTCCGTGGAAACCTTGTCGGTCTCAAGCGTGAAGAGCGTTTCGCCTTCATCCACAAACTCACCCGATTTTTTGTGCCAAGCGGAGACGACCCCACTGGTCACCGATTCGCCTACCGACGGAATTTTTACTTCGATGGCCATGCGTAAGAATTACGTAAGCTAATCGAGCGTCGCGGTCGAGGCGCGTTTCGTCAATATCTGTCCCATACGTCGGGACATATGTGACGCGAATGCAGCTACTAGCTTTAGCAAATATCATCCAACTGCCAGTCGCAATCCTGCGGCCTGTTGATTGACTCCGCAGCTTAGAACGATTGCGCGGCGCGCGTTTGCCACAGGCGTGCGTGCAAGCGAAAGCCACAACCTGACGGCTGGGTCCGCGTGAAGCACAGGCGGAAGCTCCGCAGAACGCAAAGCTTGGGCCCCAAGGATGACTTGCCACAGTCCTGCAGCACCAGCGCTCTCGCCCAAGGAGGGCTTGGCGGTGTAAACGAGCGTTCGCGGAATGGCCTGCTTTAACGCTCTGCGTTCCGCTTGATCGACAAACGTACCGTTGGCGCTCGCGATAACAAGATCGATTTCGGTCTGGCTCAAATCGCCTAGAATCCGCTTCAAAATTTCCTCCGCTTCGCCGCGCTTCGTAAAGTATCCGCCCGGATGCGCGCATTCGATGATCAACGGGCCCTCGCGCCCGAGAAGGATTGCGCCTGCTCCCTCGCTCAGAATCATTCCCAGATGTTGCTCACTGAATGGCTCAATCGGCGGTTGCAAGCGAAGCAGCCGCCACCGCCGATAGGCATCGCACAAGAGCCAATCGACTTCTTCGGTTCCAACGACAAGGCAATGGTCGAGCGCCTCATTCGCCATCAGGTCTTCGGCCATTTTTATTGCCAGAAGACCTACCGCTCCGTCGCCGACTAAAGTATAAGTGGCGCCGGTGATCCCGAGAATCGCCGCGAGATGGCTGGCCGGCGCGTTAAAGACGGTTTCTGGAAACAAAAGCGGACTGGCTGACTGCGCGCCTGCTTCAACGACGTCGCGATAAAATCGCTTTGTGTAAATCACGCCTCCATTTGAGATCGCAAAGATGAGCGCAGTTCGTTCAGCATTCTGGGAATCGAGGTTTATGCCTGCGGCATGCAACGCATCCAAACCTGCTGCTGCGGCAAATCGCGAAATCGCACTCGCTCGGCGAAGGCGCGGATGGGCAACTCCCGCCATCGCCGATTCCGGTACGCGGAAGACACTATAGTCGCGGTCGCCAAACTGTTCGGAAATCGTTGTCGCAGATGCCTCATGCCCATGAAGCAACTGCTCCCACACTGAATCAACGCTCCTGCCCAGGGGCGTCACCCATCCCATTCCGGCGATTGCCAGACTCATGCCCGGGATTTGCGCATGAGAATCGAAGCATTTGTCCCACCGAAACCAAAGGAATTCGAGAGCGCTGTGCGCAGAACAGCTGGGCGCGCTTCGTTTACCACGATGTTTAAATCCAGATCGTCATCTGGAGCGCTGAAATTAATGTTCGGAGGAAGAAATTGATGCTGGATCGCCAGCAAACAAACGATGGCCTCAATCGCGCCGGCCGCTCCCAGCGAATGACCCATCATGCTTTTGGTTGAGCTCACCGGCACGCTATTGAACAATCCGCTAACGGCTTTTCCCTCAGCCGCATCATTAAACACAGTAGCTGTGCCGTGCGCATTGATGTAATCGACTTCGCCCGCCGAGACGCTAGCGTCCTGGAGAGATCGCTCCATCGCCTGCCGCGGTCCGATACCGGACGGCTCCGGCTGTGTGATGTGAAAATTATCCGTGGAAATGCCGTAACCGACGATTTCTGCGAGGATCGACGCGCCACGTTGCTGAGCCAGGTCGAGATTTTCCAATGCCAGCAGCGCTGCGCCTTCTCCCAGCACCATGCCAGTGCGATGCCGATCAAACGGGCGACATTTTTCTGGCGTAGAGGCTTGAAGCGAATCAAAGCCGACGAAGACCATCTCCGACAGCGCGTCGTAACCGCCAGCTAACACGCGCTGATAGCGACCCGACCGCACACATTCGAACGCGTGACCAATGGCATTGGTGCCCGAGGCGCACGCATTCGCAATGACCTGGCACGGCGCGGAGATTCCAAAGGCCGCCTGAGCATCGATCACCGGTTTTTGCGCTGGATAATTTGCGATCCACGTCGGCGCATGCCGCAGATGCCCAGCTTGACGTAATGAGCGGTAGTAACTTTCGCCGTAGGACATGCCGCCGCTTGTCGTTCCGATTACCGCCAACTCCGGTTTAAACTGGGGTTGTTGCGTTACAACTTCTTTTAGCGCTTGAATCATCATGTGTGAGGCGCGATGCAGACGTCGCGAATGTGGCGCCTCGCCCTGGCTCGCTAGCAGGCGGTCATCGGGAACTTGACCAGCGGTTTTGCATCGACATTGCGCGACCGAGAATCGCCTCACCGAGCTCACGCAATCTCGCGCCTTGCGCAGCGATTCGAGTGTCTCAGCCAGTCCAAATCCCAACGGGCTGACCACGCCCACGGCCACAATGGCGACGCGGGCACTGACCTTTTTTCCGTTCGGGCTGCTGGGTTGGGCCATGATTGGAGGGAAAATTACCCGCGATTTTCTATTGACTTTCTTATGGGAAGCATCTTACAAGTGAGCCAAACGAAAACAAAGCCCGGCAGTTGGTGGATTGTCAGTTGAGTTTATTCAGTGACGATTTGAAATCCGATAAGCGGGAACAGTGACCTGGCGGCGTTTTCCAGAATAAACTCAACCCAATGGGAACCAAATTATACGTAGGCAATCTTCCCTTCAACACCACTGAGAACGAACTGCAGGAGCTTTTTTCACAGGCTGGCGCTGTGCAGGAAGTCACTCTCATGCAGGACAGATTCACTGGCAAGTCGCGTGGCTTCGCTTTCGTCACCATGGGTTCCGAAGAGGACGCTCAAAACGCCATTTCGAAGCTCAATGGCCAGTCCATCGAAGGCCGGCCATTAACCGTGAATGAAGCGCGCCCGCGAGAACCGCGACCGCCTGGTGGCGGTGGGCGTGGCTACGGCGGCGGCGGATACGGTGGTCGCCGCGAAGGCGGCCAGCGAAGAGGCTACTGACAATTTCGCAAATAGGGGTTCGAGAGGGCAAATGGGCAGGGCTGGATTCGAACCAGCGAAGGCGTAAAGCCAGCAGATTTACAGTCTGCCCCGTTTGGCCACTTCGGTACCTACCCTTAATTTAGCGAGCGATTGATATAGGCTTGCGCTGCGCCGGTTGCAAGTGACGCTGGCCTAACGTCGGCTAGGCGAATCACTTTCCGCGATTGGGCGTCACCTTGAAGAACTCGGCAATCGCATTGACCACATATCGCTGCGCCTCGCGCGAAATCTCGGGATAAATTGGTAATGCCAGCGTCTCGCGCGCCGCGCGTTCGGTCTCCGGAAAATCGCCTTTTTTGTAGCCGAGATAGGTAAAACATTTTTGCTCGTGGAGTCCGAGCGGATAGTAGATCGCCGTCTCGATCTCGCGTTTAGCCAGATGCTCGCGCAAGGGATCGCGCATCGGCGCGCGGATGACGTATTGATGATAGACGTGATGATTCGTTAGGCCGCGGTCGCGATAGGGCTCACAGGGTAGAGCGATTTTTTCCGTCAAGGCCGCGCGGGTAAATTCTGCACCATAGAAATCTGCGGCGTCGCGCCGCGCCGCCGCGCACTTTTCCAAGTGTGGAAGCTTAACGGCGAGAATCGCAGCCTGGATTTCGTCCAGGCGAAAATTGCCTCCAATGACATGATGAAAATAGCGCGGTCCCATTCCATGTTCTCTAAAAGTCCGCAATTTTCTCGCGAGCCCTTCATCCCGGCAGACGATCATCCCCGCGTCCCCCGCAGCGCCGAGATTCTTCGAAGGATAAAAGCTAAAGAAACCAACCTCGCCCATGGCTCCTGCTTTAGCAGTCCTTTCTTCGCACCGAAACTCCGCGCCAATCGCCTGGGCCGCGTCTTCGATCACCTCGAGCTGGTAGCGTTCCGAAACTTCATGGAGCGCGTCCATCTGGCAGCATAAGCCGAACAAATGAACCGGAACGATGGCGCGGACTTTCTCTCCACGCTTTGTTTCCAATTGGCCACTCGAACCGAGCTGACAATTCCTCTCGACGCACTCCTGAATCGCGGAGGGGCGGATGTCGTATGTCTCCGGATCGATGTCGGCAAAGAGTGGTCTCGCGCCAACCCGCGCAATGCATCCGGCAGTGGCAAAAAATGTGTAAGGCGTGGTGATTACGGCGTCGCCCCGCCCGATTCCGAGCGCCATCAAAATGGCCAGCAAAGCGTCTGTTCCAGATGAGACACCGACGGCATGCGGTGAATTGCAATAAGCACAGATCGCCTTCTCGAATGCCTCCACTTTTGGTCCGAGAATGAAACGGTGGCTCGCCAGGACCTCGTCAATCGCCTCGTGAATTGGATCAGCCAAGGCACGGTATTGTTCGCCAAGATCAAGCAGCGGCACCCGCATGGCCAGATAGCTTGGCAGCTTCGGCATCCTGTTCAAGGTGTTGTCGCAGCCGGCGTCTCCGGTTGATCGCACTGTTCGCACGCGCTAGCTGTCTGCATGGCGATTCTGCGCGGGCTTTTCTGGTTCGTCCTTTTCATCGTTTTGACTTTTTGCTTCGTCGTGCTGTTCGAGTACGGACCGGGCGATTTCGCGAACGGCGCTCAGAAGGAGTATGCACGCGTGAAGTCCTTCCTCGTACAGCAAACGGAGAAAATCGGGAAACCTAAAAAGAACCGCTGACCGGCGGCCTGGCGCCCAGGCACAGATTCACGAAGAACGACATCTGAGTTGCCAGGGCGCAGCGAATTTGATTGGATCGAAGCATGACCAAGCTTCGTCCCTTGTTCGCGGAATTCATCGGAACATTCGCGCTGATCTTTGTCGGCATCGGCGCGATCAAGACAGCCGGCGACAACGTACTTGCGGTAGCGCTTGCTCACGGCCTCACGATCGCGGCATTTGTGTCCGCAACCCTGCACATTTCAGGTGGTCAGTTAAATCCGGCGGTCACGTTTGGACTGGTTTGCGGCGGGCACATGAAATGGCGCAACGCAGTTTCCTTCTGGATCGCGCAATGCCTCGGCGGAATCGCAGCTGCTTTAATTTGTCTCGGCTTATTCGGTCGGAACGTAGTAGTGAGTGGAACTCCCCAGTTGGCCATCAACCTGACGGCGTGGCAAGGAATTTTGGTCGAAGGCATACTCACTTTCTTTCTCGTGTTCGTGGTTCATGGCACAGCGGTGGATGAACGCGGGCCGCGGCGCGTCGCTGGTCTCGTAATCGGATCGACCATCACACTCGACATCTTGTTCGGCGGAACGCTTACGGGCGCCGCGATGAATCCGGCGCGGGTGTTCGGGCCAGCTGTTGCCGCAAATTTCTGGCACGATCATTACGTCTATTGGATCGGACCGTTGCTGGGTGGCGCGCTGGGCGGTTTAGTCTATCGACTGTTGATCGAACGCAAATCGGCAACAGCATGACGCAGCCATCTTGTCCGCCAGTCGGACGGACTCGTCCTGTGGCGAGGCTGTGGGGTCAATGGGCATCTTGCCTGTCAGGTATCAGTCCTGCTAGGATTTCGGAATTCTATGTTCCAGTCGTCCGGAGTGTCTCAATCGGCAAAGGTGCCAGAAATTCTTTTGCGTTCTCAATTTGCAAAACTGGACGCGCCAGATGCGCTGCGAGGAAACTTGCATCGGGGACTGAAGCAATGCCGGCTAGCGCGTGGATTTCGCATTGAGCCAATTGTTCGATAACTCGCGCAACTTTCGCACTCAAATTGCGGAAGTCTCTAAATTGAATCGTGCAAACGCCGGGCGCAGTATTTTCCACAAACGGGCTGAGGGTAAACGCGTGGTAAAGCAAAAGTTCCTGGACCGATTTTTCCTGTGCGCACGCCCGGACTTTAATCACTACCTGCAAAGATCGCGCCAGAGCCTGACTTGGCGTCATTCCTTTTCGAATGCCAGTCTCTTCCGCGGCCTCGTTCAGTTGAATGATGACCGGTTTCCTGTCCTGTTCTTCGATCAATGCTACCGGTTTTGCGCACAGTTCCGGCTGATGCCGGGTGGCGGCCTGCAAATAGAAGTTCGGCAAATAAATTGTCGCAAACATTAATGGACTCCGAGATAGGAGCGGCGCGCTGTAGTCGCCCCGGCGGCACATCGCAGCGCGATGTCCTTACCAACATCGTCGCTGAGATGCGATCGCTTCACAACCATTCGCAGCTGTGAAAGCGCATCCTCATTTTCCAAAGTTTCGAGGCTCCAACAATTTTGGAGAACAAGTTTCAGTTGTGCGCTGGCGACCATTTCATATCGGGTGAGGACCAGACACACCACCGGCGCTAGTTCGACCAACCGTTGCAAACGATACCAGCTCGTTTGCGGAATTTTGCGCAATTCTTCCGGGGCGTTCAGCACCAGATCAACAATCACCAGGGGGAAATTGCCATCGCGCAAAAGCAGATCAGTCGCTTTGATTGCCTCGAATGCCTTGCTGCAACGCACCCAAAGCAACTGTCGCAGTAAGGCATTATCTAATCCACAGGGATCGAACGAATCCCGCCCATCAATCAGCGCCAGGAAATAATGATCGCAATATGCGGCATGAAGGAGAGCGCGAATGAGCGATGCGCTGCCTGCGCTTGTTCGCGGGCTGATCAATTCCGTGATCGCGCCTCGCGGCAAGCCGCCGCCAATGGGTTCATCAAGAAAAGGTAAACCCGTAAACAAGCGCGTTGCCGTCGTAACGGCGACATGAGGAAAACGCTCCGCCAGCAGGTTGCGAAGATCGATAATTTTGGCGCTCGCAGTCATTCGAACAAAAAATGACATATGGTCGTGATATGTTCAAGAGAACATTAAACAATCGTTTTACGCGACCAAAGATTGCAACCCTGATGCCCGGCATCTCTGGCGGCGAGAATAAAATATTTTAAAAGCCTAAAATAATATTGACACACAGAAGGCGGATGGAATAAAGCGATTCCGCTGTGACTCCTCCCAAGCGTTTCCTCAGCGGCCCGACACCGCCTTCCGCACTCGTCAGCCATCTCGGCAGGGCTGCGATTGCCTCATTCTATTTTTCTAATCCAAACATTGAACTCAAACCAAAATCCAAACACCTAACCATCCGCGCTAATGAAACTCCACCTAGCTAAATTCACCATCCGTTTAACCATCTGTGCAGCCGCCCTGCTTCTGAGCAACCGGTGGTGTCTGGCCCAGAACCCTTGCCCGAATGATGGGCATGTGACGCTGATGAATGAGGAGACACTTGCTTCCCAGTATCAACCCTATGGAAGCATCTTGCACCGCTATCGCTTTGTGCCTCCGACCCGTACGGCCCAACCTACCCCACGGTGCTGATGCTTCCGCCGGACATATTCAAGTTGGAATATGGTGACAGGGGCACCCCGACCGAGCAGCAGGCGAGCTATGACCTCCAGCAGGCGGGCTTCCTCGTCTTTCAGGTTGATCACCGTCTTGCGCCTCCGGGAGCACTGGACGGTCAGGCGCCTCGTAGTGTTAACGACAACGGCGGCTTTCCCGATCAAACCGATGACCTCAAACGTCAGATTATGGCCGCGCTCGCCGATTCTCAGTGCAACGGCAACATCTATCTTGTTGGTGGCTCCGCAGGTGGGACCTTGGTCCTGTGGGTAATGCTGGATTCATCGGCGACCTTCCCCAACTGCGGTTGGAACGAAACGGCCCGAGCCCATATCAAAGCGGTGGTCAGCCTTTCCGGGCCCACCCAATTCTGCGATTGGTCCAATCCGGGTGGCATCCCCCCGGACGCCCTCACAAGCTTCGAAAATGACCTTGATAATTACGTTAACCTTTCGTCTCAGACTAATTGCGATCCCGATTGCGATTGGAGTGGGAACTGTGCGTTGGATCAAGCTTCCCCGGCCTGGTTAGTATCACATGGCGCAACAGGTAATCCGCCGCCGGTTATGTTGTATTCCACCGATGGCGACCCTGTGCCTAACTCGCAGGGGACAGATATGTTCCAAGCGCTGACCACCGAGTATGGAACGACCTTCGATGTCGAGCTGTGGATAATGAATTATTCCTACGGGGATCAACACGACCATTCATTTAGGTACTGGCACGCGCTAAACAATGCCATGGGCAGCGATGGTGAGTGCGTAAGCCAGGAAGTGATCAGTTTCTTACAGTCTCATTAATGAACACGTCATTCAGTAGACTCAGGTTTTTCGTTGCCGCTTCGCTGCTATTTTTGGCCGCGCAGCGGCACTCCCTTGCGGGCAGTGCCACTTGGGCGACAAATCCTACCAGCGGGGATTGGAACACCGCGGCGAATTGGACGCCCAACACGGTTCCAAACGGCACGTCAGACGTAGCCACGTTCGCCACGTCGAATGTGACGGACGTCATCAATAGCAATGTCA
>Ga0209056_10001925_pt1 | contig 22669 bp, 21 predicted proteins | sample GraSoiAngelo_114_FD_185876 | JGI IMG/M metagenome (GOLD analysis project Ga0209056, IMG submission 185876) | Grasslands soil microbial communities from the Angelo Coastal Reserve, California, USA - 14_0903_13_40cm (SPAdes) (version 2) | ecosystem: Environmental > Terrestrial > Soil > Grasslands...
CGCCGGGTTGCACGAATTGGGCGATTATGCGGGCCCGCGCAAAGTCACCGTGATCATCGAGTCGCATGACGATTTTACCGCTTCGGCCACGCTCACTGACGTCCTGCACCGTGCCGATTCCAAGTCAGTCGGACTCTTGTGGGACGCTCACCACACCTTCGCAGAGTCGAGCGAGGACCCCAAGTTCACCGTGCGGCAGCTGAGGCCGTGGATCCGGCACACGCACCTGAAGGATTCTGTCGGCAAAGCTGGTGATCGCAAGTATGTGTTGACCGGCCGTGGAAACGTTCCGATCAAGGAGCAGATCGAGGCCTTGCGCTCCATTGATTACAAGGGCTTCTACTGTTTCGAGTGGGAAAAAGTGTGGCATCCCGATCTGGAAGATCCCGAGATTGCCATCGCGGACTATGCCCGCGTGGTCGCCGATTATCTACGCTAGAAACGCTCCGGCACAGGGGCGCTGCGTATTCAAGCGTGGTGCCACAAGAGAGTTAGTCTTTAAGGCCGGGCATTTCTACGCAGCGGACTCTCTGTTCAGTCCGGTGTTTTCAGTTCGCGAATCCAAATATTGCGAAACCGCACGGGGTTGCCATGATCCTGCAAGGCTAACGGCAGCTTCTCCGCATGCACCTGATACGGCGGGCGCGCTCCATGCGCAGTCGGGCCCGTGGGTTGGACATGGTCCTGCGCCAGAACGCCGTTATGAAACACTGTGACGCTAGCGGGGCGCAGCAACTTCCCATCCTTATCGAAGCGCGGCCCGTGGAAGACAATGTCGTAGGCCTGCCATTGGCCCGGCGGGCGTGAGGCGTTAACGAGCGGCGGATATTGGCCATAAACCGCGGCCGCTTGGCCATCTGCATAGGTTTTGTTTTCGTACGAATCTAGCACCTGAATCTCATAGAGGCCCATCAGAAAGACGCCACTGTTCCCACGCTCCTGGCTTTCCTCTTTGGGCGCAGCCGGCTCAGCGAATTCGATGTGCAATTGGGAGTCACCAAACGCATCCCGCGTGTAGATGTAGCCAGTCTTTGCGGCGACTTCGACATAACCATTCTCGACCTTCCACTTCGCTGGACTACCGTCCTTGTGCGCCCATTTGGAGAGATCCTTTCCGTCAAAGAGTACAACGGCATCAGACGGCGGACGACCGGGCGAATCCTGCGTTCCCGGCGTTCCAGGATCGATTACCGGCGGTACCGGGCGATGGGGATCGTGAATCTTCCAGCTCGTCTGGATTTGCGCACAGCAAACATGGGAAGTACTGGCGAGGAGCAAAACGGTCCGCGTCATCAACAGGCATTTCTTCATGAGCGACACCTCAATGTGACAGTGAGTGAATTCTACTTCCTAACTGTTCGCAAGTGTACGATGGGATTCTAGATGTCTTGATCTCCACGCCCGCTGGCGGAAGGCCAAGCCGGAAGCCTGCCAACCGATCTAGGGACGCTCTTCGTGCCACTGCAGCCAGGGCGCCATGGCCTCTTGTTCAAGGAAATACTGAAGGCCGCGAATTGCTTCGGCGGTGGTGATGTTCCAAGAGGCCGGGTACTCATCGCGCTGGCCGTTCGACAGGTAATATTCAATGACCGCTTTTTCCGGCCCCGCATACAGTGGATTGCGAGTAGAGAACCCCGCGTCGCCTTCATAGCGCACGTGCATCAGCCACGCAGCCTCGCCATTGATCAGCGCACCCATGGCCGGCCAGCCCGCCTCGTGCTGCATCCAAACTTCCGAAAATTGGGTGCGACCGATCTGCGCGAGGCGCACCTTAAGTTCGCCCGCGTCGGTAACTTCATACAGAACTTTATTGATTTTCAATTCCATGAGCGTTCGCTCGCCGAGTCCGGTAACACCACTTGAATCCTTTGTATCCCAGGTATCAAGTTGAAGAACAACGGGGCGGTGAGTTGATCTGTCAAGTCATGCGTCAGTGGGCGGCGTCTTCCCGGATGCGCATGCCATAGAAGGAACGGTAGACGAAGAGGAAGGAGACGACGAAGAACGCCGCTGCAAGAATGTGTGTCAAAGTTGTGCTGTGCTGCTCGGCGGTGAGCTGCACAGCAAGTTCGACGGCCAGCAGGCCGAAGAGAGTCGTGAACTTGATGACCGGGTTGAGTGCGACCGAAGATGTGTCTTTAAACGGATCGCCCACCGTATCGCCAATGACCGTGGCGTCGTGGAGCGGCGTGCCCTTCTGCTTGAGTTCGACTTCAACGATCTTCTTGGCGTTGTCCCAGGCGCCTCCGGCATTGGCCATGAAAATGGCCTGGTACAAGCCGAAGATGGCGATGGAGAAAAGGTAGCCGATAAAAAAGAACGGTTCGACAAAGGCAAAGGCCAAGGTGGCGAAGAACACCGCGATGAAGATGTTCAGCATGCCTTTCTGCGCGTATTTGGTGCAAATCTCGACGACCTTTTTGCTGTCGGCAATGCTGGCGGAAGCAGCTCCTTCGAGCTTGATGTTGGCCTTGATAAACTCGACGGCGCGGTAAGCACCGGTGGTCACGGCTTGCGTGGAAGCGCCGGTGAACCAGTAAATCATGGCACCACCGGTGACCAGCCCCAGAACAAAGGGCGCATGGAGGAGCGAAAGATTATTGACGTTCTCGGTTAAGCCTTTGGTGAGCGCCATGATGATCGAGAAGATCATTGTGGTTGCGCCGACCACGGCCGTCCCGATGAGCACCGGCTTTGCGGTGGCCTTGAAGGTGTTGCCCGCGCCGTCGTTGGCTTCCAGCATTTCCTTGGCGCGCTCGAAATTGACGTCGATGTTGTAGTCCTTCTTGAGTTCCTGCTTGATGTTGGGGACCTGCTCGATGAGCGAAAGCTCATATACGGATTGGGCGTTGTCCGTGACGGGACCATAGGAGTCGACGGCGATGGTCACTGGGCCCATGCCGAGGAAGCCGAAGGCCACCAGGCCGAAGGCAAAAACGGGCGCCGCAATCATCAGGTCGCCAAGGCCGAGGTTGCTGATCAGATATCCCAGGGACATGAGTAGCACCATGGCCAGACCGATATAGTAGGCCGAGAAATTGCCGGCCACGAAGCCGGAAAGAATGCCGAGCGATGCACCGCCTTCTTCTGCCGAAGTCACAACTTCTTTTACATGGCGCGACTCGGTGGACGTGAAAACTTTCACCAATTCAGGGATTATGGCGCCGGCAAGCGTTCCGCAGGAGATGATGGTGGCTAGCTTCCACCACTGTGATGTATCGCCGCCGAGGCTCGGGATGATCAGCGATGAGACGACGTAGGTCAGGCCGATCGAAACGATGGAGGTGATCCATACCAGCGAAGTGAGAGGCGCCTCGTAGTTCATCAGGTCGGCGTTGCCGTACTTGGCTTTGGCGATGAAGCTGTTAATGAAATAGGCAGCGGCGCTGGCGATGAGCATCACGATGCGCATCACGAAGATCCACACCAGCAGCTGAACTTGCACGGTGGGATTTTTCACCGCCAGCAGAATAAAGGTGATCAATGCGACGCCGGTTACGCCGTATGTTTCAAAGCCATCGGCGCTGGGGCCCACCGAGTCGCCGGCGTTATCGCCCGTGCAGTCAGCAATCACGCCGGGGTTACGAGCGTCGTCTTCTTTGATTTTGAAGACGATCTTCATGAGGTCGGAGCCGATGTCGGCAATTTTCGTAAAGATGCCGCCGGCGATACGCAACGCTGCCGCGCCGAGCGATTCGCCGATGGCGAAACCGATGAAGCATGGGCCAGCGTAGTCGCCCGAGATGAACAGCAAGATGAAAAGCATCATCAGCAGTTCGACGCTGATGAGCATCATGCCGATGCTCATGCCGGCCTGCAGTGGCGTGCTGTAAATCGGATAGGGCTTGCCGCGCAGGGCAGCGAACGCCGTGCGCGAATTGGCAAACGTATTTACGCGGATACCAAACCACGCGACGCCGTAACTACCCGCAATCCCTACGAGACTGAAAATCAGAATGATCGGGAGAGTGACCGCAGTGGGACGCACCGGAGCGAGCCAGCCAAAGTACATGACGATCACCACGGCGATAAACACCCACAAGATCAACAGGAACTTTCCCTGCGTAAATAGGTAGGTCTTGCACGTTTCGTAGATGAGCTCGGAGATTTCGCGCATCGATTTGTGAACGGGAAGATTTTTCAGCCGCGAGTAGATAGCCAATCCGAAGCCCAGGCCAAAAATGCAGATGACAATGCCGAAGAGCAGAAGCTTGTGGCCGTCGATGCCGAGAAAAGTAACCTGGGACAGGTCGGGAAGCTTTAAATTAGCTTCGCCGGCTTCGTCAGCGAGAACCGACGCCGCCCCAAACAAGGTGAGCAGGACAGCAGGCGCTCCAAACTTAATGAATTTGCAGCCTAGAGACCAGACATTTGCCAGCCAGGTAAGCATTCACAATCCTCCGTAGATCACTTGTTCACAGGGCAATGGCTTCCCGGAACAGCCGATTCCGGTGCACTTTTTCGACGGAGCGCTGTTTGGCGCGACCACAGAGCGATTTGTTCTCATTCCACCGGCAAGACGTCGCCGCGCGCCGGTCCGAGACTACCCCAAATATCATCGGCGAAGCACCCTGAAGATGGGGCGCACAGCTGGACACAAAACGCAGATTTATAACATTTTACCAATGGCCGGTCAAACCGCACCCTATCAGAAAGGGAGGCGCAACCCCGTATCGCTTCGAATATCGCCGCGACACGTTTTAGCCAACCGATGGTAACATGCCAGATTCATCGGAGCATGATTAGCCATATCCTGATGGGGGTACATGGGTACGACGCCAGTGTTTGAAGTGGCGCTAAGTGTCGCTGCAGGGAGCGACCTGCTCCACGAGGGGAATCAAACCAAAGTCGTCGTTTCTGACCGCGCGGCTGTGTCAGCGACGGTGAGCCGCGCATGAGACATCATTTCTTCATTACGGGCACTGACAGCGGAGTGGGCAAAACCGTGCTCTCGGCGCTACTCTGCGCGGCACTCGATGCGGTTTACTGGAAACCCATCCAGACAGGCACGCTCGAGGGCTCGGACCGCGTGACCGTCATGAGGCTTGCTGGGATTGGCACCGATCGAACGCTCGACGAGGTGTACAAATTCGTGCCGCCAGTTTCTCCGGACCTCGCGGCCCGCTGGGCTGGAGTGGAAATCGACCTCGGGCGGATCAACATGCCCGGCAGCTTGATCAACGACTGGTTGATTGTCGAAGGCGCGGGCGGCGTGCTGGTGCCCGTAAACCAGAAACAGTTCATGCTCGACCTGGTAGTGAAATTCAAATTGCCGGTGGTTGTGGCGGCGCGCAGTTCGCTGGGCACGGTCAATCACACGCTTTTGACGCTTGCTGCGCTTCACGCCGCGGAATTGCCCGTGCATGGCGTGGTGCTAATCGGCGATCAGAACCGCGAGAATCGCGAGACCATCGAGAGGTTCGGCCACGTCCGAGTGATCGGCGAGATTCCCAAGCTTCCGAATCTGCACCGCACCGCACTCATGCAGGTTTTCATGAATCATTTCGATCGCGCCGCCTTCGCACAATAGTTGCCGCTCGGTTCGATTCTACCCTTCCGAGAGTTTGAGCAGCTGCTGACTTCGTTCCAAAGAGTGGGCTCAGGGAGGGCCAGAAAAGCGCCACGCGGTGCTGGCAGAACATGAATTGGTGAGAGGAGTGGCGAGTGCCGGCCAGCCTTAGTGGATGGAAGCAGAAAGTCGCGGCCTTCGCGAGCGGGCTTGGCGCGCCGGGGCTTTTTCTCATTTCCTTCCTGGATTCTTCGGTGCTGACCTTTCCGGTCATCAACGATCTGTTGCTGATCGAGCTGTCGATGGAGCATCCGGCACGGATGCCGCTGTATGCGTTCATGGCCGCGCTGGGATCGGTGCTGGGCTGTGTGGTGCTGTATTTCATCGCGCGAAAGGGCGGGGAAGCTTTTTTTCACCGAAAGACCGGTCAGCATGCACACGCCATCCGGCATTGGGTGGAACGCAATGGTTTCGTGGGAATGTTGATTGCGGCGCTTCTGCCGCCGCCAACGCCGTTCAAATTCTTCGTGTTTGCGGCGGGGGTGTTTGAAATGCCGTTGTTTAGTTACGCGTCAGCCATCACGGTTGCGCGGTTGTTTCGGTATTTCGGAGTCGGGTACCTGGCGATCCGGTATGGCGCGGACGCCATGCCGTATCTGGTGCATCACAAGCTGCAAGTGACGGCGGCGGTGATCGCCCTTGTAGCCATCAGCTATATTTTCTCTCGCCTGCTACTTAGGCATCGGGCACCGCCGGGAGATGTGAGTTAGAAAGCAAGGTACACCCCCACCCCTGTTTCTTGTGAGTGGTTATTCATGCGCCGAAATGCACATGGGGGCCTCTTGCGGGAGCGGAGAAGGCGAGGGAATTTTGCCGAATGTTGACAGCGGAGTCCCGATTAGCGGAGATCCTTCACGCACGATGACAATGCGGATGCGCGCGAACGCTACTAGGTCAACGAAACGTTTTCGGTGGAGCGCTATTGCTACCAGGGCTGTTGAGAACCGCGGTCCCAGGCGAGTTCCTGGGAGCGCATTTTGCCGGATGGGTCAGTGCCAATGAGGGCTTCGACGCGCCAGCCAGAACTCGCATCCCGAGCATACGGGAAGTCGCGCACAGTGACCTTGAAACCCTCGCGAGTCTTTTCGACGGTTGCTTTGGGGAAGCGCGCGACCTGGAAAAAGCGACGCGCAACGGCGGTGTCGCGGGCTGCGTCGAGGGCGGGCGACGGTTCGGGTTTATAGGATGTGACGGCGGTGTCGGGGTCAAAGGGTGCAGCGGCGGGGCCGACTTCGATTTCAACTTCATGGAGGGCACTCTCGGTTTCTACAATGCCGTGCCAGCGGAAGGGCGAACCAGATTCGGCAAACGCTGCAACCTTGCGAGGCGACTCGCCCCGGTAGGTGCGCGATTCCATGGCGGCCAAAGCGTTGCCGTGAAGAACGAAGCGCAAGACGATATAAAGGATCATCGTGGCGAGCGCGATCGACGCGCCCACTTTGCCTCGTGGGCCTTTTGATTTGGCTCCGATTTCCTCGCTGACCAGCCCGCTGAGCGTGGGGAGAAGAATTCCGGCTAGAAGAATCCCCAAGATCCAGAGATCGAGATGGGCAACCCAGTCCAGGGCGAAGCGGCGGGCAGAAATGGGCCAAAGGAGTTCAACTCCAGCGCTTTGACAAACATCCATGAGCAAATGGAGAACGGTGGCGGCGAGAACAGCGAGGAAGACGGGAAGCGGCGAGGTTTGTATCTCGGTTGGCCCGCGTCGGCGCAGGAGAAAAGGGAGAGTGACGAGCAGGCTGAACAATAGAGCGGCAAGCAACGAATGACAGTAAGTGCGATAAAAGGTTAGGAAGGCGGAAGGGCCGAAATACGCGCTCAACAAATCGAGGTCGGAGATCGTCCCGGCGACGAGCATGGCAGTTGTTGTGAAGCGAGGGACACGCGGGAAAGCGGCACGCTTCAGGGTGTAGGAGGCCAAGGCGTGGGTGAAGGGATCCATGCGTAGGTTATCTCATGAAAGCAGTTGTTCGTGATTAGTTGTCAGTCCAGATCTTCTCGGACAGCCAGTGTCATGCCAAGCATGGGACAAAATACTCTCGAATTTCGGCGTGGTTGCCGAGCTGGGGCCCAGCATCCCGACAGATGGGGACGGGTGCTGCACTTCGAGGAGGACAATAGCAGGGCGAACTGAAGCGCGCCCCTACAAAGCCGGCGGTTACGCTGGATTGCCGGGGACGAGGAGTTTCAGGGCGCGCGGGACGATCTTGAATTCGACGGGGAGGCGGGCCAGCGGTTCGCCGTCGACTTGGGCATACAAGGGGCTTTTGTCAAGCGGTTCGCAGATGACGGTGTCGGACTTGTGGAAATGCACGCCCGCAGTGCCTCGGAGGTTGCCCATCCAAAGCGTGGGCAAGTAGCTCAAATAGCGCAGGCCGCTTTGCGTGGTGAGGGCCATGATTTCGAACTGGTCTTCGAAGAGATCCGCGCCGGTGGTTATTTTGAAGGGGCCGCCGTAGTTCTTGGTGCGACCGACAATGGCCAGAGAAGCGTGGAGTTCTTTATCACCGACGACGATGCGGAAATGCGGGAAACGGTAACGAAAGACTTCGCGAGCACCCTGCCACCAGTAGGCCAGAATGCCGAGGCGCGCTTTCAGATCGAGGTCGAGGGAATAGACGATCATGCCGTCGGGACCGGCGCCGCCGACGCTGAGGAAGTATTTTTTCTTTTCGGGCTGTTCGAGTGGAGTGGCCAAGCCGAGTGCGATTTCCTTCACCATGCCGCGAACGAGCTTCTTGGCGGCGCTGGGGATATCCCAGGGCAAGTCCAGTTCCTTGGCGAGGATGTTCGCGGTTCCGCCGGGAAGAAGTGCGAGAGGCACACGGTGGCCGTTCTGATGGGCTGCCAAGCCGTTGATGACTTCATTGAGCGTGCCATCACCGCCGCAGGCGATCACCAGGCCGCGGCCTTCGGAGGCGGCGCGCAAGGCCATTTCCGTGGCATGGCCTGGGCCGGTGGTTTCCGCAAGCTCGGATTCTATGCCGCCAGCGGCAAAAATATGCCGGGCAGCATCGAGCGTGCGGCGGCGGCCGCTGCCGCCGTTGCCGGCGTTGGGATTGTGAATCAGCAAAGCGTTTCGCAGATCGGTGGTCATCAATGGTCCAGGTGTAGTCCGTTCGTTTTGCAAGACATTCATTCTATATAATACCAAGCGTTTTTCAGCACACTGTTGTGCCGAGGGTTTCATGCCCAAAGCTGCGCCCGCAACCGTGAGGGAAATCGAAGAGCTGCGCAAGAAACTGCGCCACCACGAATACCGGTATTACACGCTCGATGAGCCAGAGATTTCGGACGCTGCTTATGACCGGCTGATGAACCGGTTGAAAGAATTGGAGGTGGCGCATCCGGACCTGGTGACGCCGGATTCGCCCACCGTGCGCGTTGGCGGAGCGCCGCGCGAGGGATTTTCGACGGTGCGGCATGCGCGGCCGATGCTGAGCCTGGACAACGCGTTTTCCTATGATGCGCTGCGCGACTGGGACCGGCGCGTGCGAGAGGGAAGCGGGCAGGAAAAGATTGAATACATTGCGGAGCACAAGTTCGACGGGCTGAGCATCTCGCTGCAATACGAGGATGGAGTGCTGGTACGCGGCGTTACGCGCGGCGACGGCACGACGGGCGAGGACGTTACGCCGAACGTAAAGACGATTCGGTCGATTCCGCTGCGCGTGGAAGCTGTGAAACTGAAGAAAGTGAAACTTCCCTTGGACTTCGAAGTACGCGGCGAAGTCATGATGACGCGCAAGGCGTTTGAAGCGCTGAACCGACAACAGGAGCAGATTGGCGGCAAGATCTTTGTAAATGCGCGGAATTCCGCGGCTGGTGCCGTGCGCGTGCTGGATCCGGCGACCACAGCGGCGCGGCGACTCGATTTTTTTGCCTACTACTTGCTCGTGGACGGAAAAGTGCCATTTGCGAAACATTCCGAGTCCCTACAGACTCTAAAGCAATTGCACTTCCGTGCTTCGGACGACTGGAAGCTCTGTGCCGGAATCGAAGCAGTGATCGCCTATTGCGACGATTGGGACGCGAAGCGCGAGAAGCTGGCGTATGAGATTGACGGAGTTGTCGCGAAGGTGAATTCCATTCCCATTCAAAATGAACTGGGTTACACGTCGAAGGCCCCTCGCTGGGCGATTGCGTACAAGTATCCGGCGCGGCAGGAGACGACGGTGGTCAACGACATCATCGTGCAAGTGGGGCGCACGGGGACGCTGACGCCGGTGGCCGTGCTCGAGCCGGTGCAAGTGGGAGGCGTCACTGTCAGCCGTTCTACGCTCCACAATATGGATGAAATCGAGCGGCTGGGATTGCAGATTGGCGATACGGTGCTGATCGAGCGGGCCGGCGAAGTGATCCCCCACGTGCTGAAAGTGACGAAAGAAGCGAAGCACCGGAAGCCCTTTCGCATGCCCAAACGCTGCCCGGAATGCGACAGCGCAATTCATCACGTGGAAGGGGAAGTGGCGTACCGCTGCGTGAATGCGGCGTGTCCAGCGAAGAGAAAGGAGTCGATTCTTCACTTCGCAGGCCGGCACGCGATGAATATCGATGGGCTGGGCGACAAGATTGTGGATCAGCTTGTGGACAAGGGGTTGGTGAAGGACGTGGCCGATCTCTATTCATTGAAGCTGGAGGAGCTGGCCGGGCTGGAGCGGATGGCGGAAAAATCGGCGCAGAACCTGCTTGAGGAGATTGAGGCAAGCAAGAAGAATTCGCTGGCGCGGCTAATCTATGCGCTGGGGATACAGTTTGTCGGCGAACGGACGGGACAATTGCTGGCGGAACATTTTTCGTCGCTGGAGGAGTTGGCGGCGGCGAAAGAAGAGCAACTTGTGGAAGTACCCGAGGTTGGGCCGAAGGTCGCGGCGAGCACTGTGGAATTCTTTTCGGAAGCCGCTAATCGCCAGCTCGTCAAAAAGCTGCACAAGGCGGGCGTGCATCCCACGGTCGAGAAACGCAGGGTCAAGAGCGACAAATTTGCGGGCAAGAGTTTCGTTTTCACCGGGGGCCTCGCGAATCGTTCTCGTGAGGAAGCGGGCGAGATCGTGCAACAACACGGCGGCAAAGTTTCCGGCTCGGTCAGCAAAAAGACGGACTACGTGGTTGTGGGCACCGATCCCGGGTCCAAGCACGACAAAGCCAAGAAGCTTGGCGTGACCATCCTGACCGAGGACGAATTCGATATACTCCTCGGACTCAAATAGCCATCCGCGCGCTACTGTCTCGGATCTTTACGAACCTGGCACTCCGCCATGTTTTTGTGTGGCTCACGCTACGCACCTGTTCGACTCTTCCGGCTAGCCTCGCACACAACCCGCAGTTTGACGAAAGGCATTCCGAGTACTTCTTGGTCGCCCCACAGCCAATGGTCGAGGTATAGTAAAGATGGCGGGCGGGCCGGGTGATCGCTGGCCTGGTCATCGCAAGATGGCTAGGCGGGAGGAAAGTCCGGACATCGTCCTGAGGCACGCTCTTCATTTTGTGGGGAGCGGAACTCTTGACTGGGCAACGCGCCTGATAACGTCAGGGGGCTTGCCACGCAGGGTCTGCCGGAAGGCAGAGTTACACGCATAGGCGTGTGGCGCTGGGTTTAACCCGGCGCAGTGCGGTTGAGCTACGGACAGTGCCACAGAAAATAGACCGCCGGCGGAGCGCAGCACGGTGACATCGCGCAGGGAAACCTGCGGGACGTCTTCGAAAAGCACGCAATGTTTGGCAAGGGTGAAAAGGTGGGGTAAGAGCCCACCGCTCCGGTGGTGACACCGGAGGCACGGAAAACCCCGCGTGATGCAAGGCCAAATAGGAGGGGAGAGCCGGCCCGGCTCGATGAGTCAGCGTTCATGAGAATGAACGCGCTCCTTCTGCGGTGGCGCAAGCCATTCGTGGACTGAAAACCCTCGGGTAGGCTGCTCGAGTCACGGTGCGAACCGTGACCTAGAGGAATGATCGCCGCGGCGCTCAGGCCGTTCCGCGGTTTGCGCGCGGCACAGAATCCGGCTTACATGGCTCGCCCGCCATTTTCAACAGCTTACAAACTTAGAGTATTGGCTGTAGGCCTTACTGTCGCCAGGAACCGTACCTATAAAATTACTGCGTCAAGTTGAAGGGAAACGCCGGGCCTTCAGAGAGTTTTGGTCTTGTTGCACTGCCGCCTGTCCGAAACATGCTCCTCACGAACGGCGAAGCCGCCGCTTGCTGGCCGCGACCGCGGCGGCCGAAGACGCAGCGGTGGCCCCTTCGATCAGGACTTTCGAAAGTTCGCCGACGTGCGGGTAGAAACCCATTAATTTTCCTTCGGGCAACTGGCCCTCAATCCTTGTAGCTTCCGTAGCAAGACAATCCGTCTGCAATTGCAGTCCCAACTCGAGACAGACAGTTTGAAACTATTTGTACGTGCTCCTACCTCGGGATATTTCCACTGCCAGACCTGAATATCAAGTAACCAGTCCCTGGAGGGCGACGCACATGCAAAATGCTTATGAGCGCTTTGGATCGTTGGAGTCATCAAGCGCGCGAAGGATACGACCACTCGTGTGCGAGTTCACATTGGCCGAGCCGTTTTAGAAACTCCGAAAGATGAACGAGGCCAAGCCAGCGCCCGCCTGATCTCGATGATTGCTGGAGACTCAGAGGTCGGTGCGTTGTGGGCGGCAGTAACCGAAGGAGCTTTGCTCCCAATTCAATTACCCGACCAGCCCAGCGTTGCTGCTTCCCTTGGGCCCGAGGCCCAATGCTTTCGCGGGAGTGTGATGGTCCGGGGAGGAAGCGTCGGTGCGGCACTTGGTGGCCGTGTCGGCACAGTTAGCCAAGATGAAGCCTGGTGCCGACCGTGAAGCCACGCCTACCATTCTGTGCGACGACTATCCGATGTTTGTGCTCTATCGCATTGCGTATCGATATGGGCTTCCGGTGGTTCCGGAGTGGGCTCCGTAGTTTATGCGCGAGCTCAATCAGCGGAAGGCGATCCGTCCTTTGACTGGACTGGGATGCTCCCCCGTCATGGTGAACGGGAATAAACCGACCTTTCTCAAGTGGATAGGTAGTGCTCTAAAACAGGGGGTTATCCAAATTCCTGATGGAGATGGATCGATCACTTGGAAGTTGCCAGCGCATTTCCTGGAGCAGTCGTGGCGCGAGTCGCTCTAAAAGCGTCCAGCGGCCACTCCGATCGCGATTTAGGTTCCATCACTAACTCAGTGCCATCCGCGTTTCGCTGAGATCCAGCTCGCGTTCGATCCGGCGCAGCACATCATCATTAATGCGCCCCTCATTTCGGAGCCGAACAGCTGTCTTTCGTTCCACGCGCAGGAGTTCTCGTATTACAACGCGGTAGCGTTCGACCTCTTTGGTACTCATGCCGTCATCGGTAGAGTTCTCTTTGCTCAAGCTCGCAAGCCGACGCGCATAGCGTCGGGCGATGTCGTCGTAGACCGCGACAAAATCGGGCAAGTTTTGTTCGCGTGCCTCTTCGAGATGTGCCAGAGCGGTGCTGGTGATGATGCGCCGCGCCTCCTCCTCCTCCGTGTTGTTATTCGCTGTACCGGCCAGCCCCAGCGCGCGGATCAACGGCGGCAGCGTCAATCCTTGTAACACCAGAGTGACAAGGATGACGCTAAAGGTCAGAAAGATGATCAGATTCCGCTCCGGGAACGGCCTCCCGTCCGCCAGCGTTTCCGGCAGTGCGATCGCCGCCGCCAAGGCAACAACGCCGCGCATGCCAGTCCACCCCACCACAAAGATCTGCTTGGCAGATGGCAGAACATAATCTTGGTGCAAGATCCGCTTACGAATGACGTATGCGAGGTATGCGCCGGGATACATCCACAGCAGTCGCAGCACGATCACGATAGTGCTGAAAAGCACACCGTAAAGCAGCAGCTGACGCAAAGTATATTGCCGAATTCCGACGAGCACATATGGCAACTGCAGGCCGATGAGCACGAACACTAGTCCGTTAACTGCAAACGTTAGCGAATCCCACACGGCCCAGGCCTGCAGCCGCACACTCGCAGAAAAAAACTGCGAACTCTGACGACTCAGATATAAGCCGCATGCCACCACCGCTAGCACTCCCGAGGCGTGAACTGATTCTGCTGCGAGGTATACCGCATAGGGTGTTAGGACGCTCACCACGATCTCGATCGGGCCATCATCAATTCGTCGTTCGAACCAGTGTACGAACAATCCGACGACCAATCCGATCGTAAGTCCCACCGCGATCAAATAAATGAGCCTGAGGGCGCCCGACGTCACGGTGGGTGTCTGTCCGTTCACAACCATGGCAATCGCGAATTCCAGAGCCAAAAGTCCCGTCGCATCGTTCACCAAGCTTTCGCCTTCGAGGACATCGACGATCCGTTGCGGCAGTCCTAGGCGCTTGGCGATCGACGTCGCGGCAATCGCGTCCGTGGTCGCCACGACGGCACCCAACACGAAGCCCAGCCGCCAGTCGAAGCCTCTGAATACCCATCGCGTCGTTTCCGCGACCCCGAGCGCAGTGAAACCTACAAGCCCGAACGCGAGAAGCAAAATGCTCACCAAGTTGTATTTGAACTCTCGCCAGGAAGTCAGCCAAGCCGCCGAGTACAGCAACGGAGGTAGGACGGCTAGAAAAATTACATCTGGATCCAAGGCGATTTTGGGGATTCCTGGAACAAAGCTGAGAAGCAGCCCTGCTACCACCAGCACAATTGGATATGGCGTCTGCAACTTCCTCGCCAGCGCCGCGAAGACAACCACAAAGAGCAGTAGCACCAGAAAGACAATTTCGACCGCATGGATTCCACCGCTTTGCATTACCCGTTCGCTCTCTGCTCTCGACAGTCAGTGAAAGAGCGCCGGTGTCGACCTAACCACCGCAGAAAGCCCAAAGGGAAGTGGTTAAATCGACCATCGCATCTGACACTGCTTAACACTGTTCCTGCCCGACTCAACGCACCGTGAGACCAAACCCATGCAACTACCCAAGGATATCAACGATTATCTGCGTACGCGCGCCCCGAACTAGCTGAGCGGATTCTTGGCATGTACCCACCGCTTCACCGGGTTGATCAACCAGCTTCGCCGCTCAGCGGGCAACTCCTCCGTAAACCCTTTCCGGCTCAAACGCTCGCAATAATGGGCGTGGTAAAGCGTTGGAATGAGGCACGGGGCGCAGCGGTAATCACGGAGTGTGGGACTGGCAAGATACTGATCTCGCTCGGCGCTGTTCACGTGCACAGTGACCGCAAGCCGTTCACGGCACTCGCCATGGTTCCACGTCAGTTAGTTGAGAAGTGGGCAGAGAAGCAATTGACAACACCGTCGCGCATGTTTACGATTCGACCTTTCAGCGCCGAGCCTGACCGATCCTCAGCTGCGCTTTGCGAATGATCTGGCCGTCATTCGATTTCGAGGGGTGAGCCTGCACATGAGCAAGAGACTTTTGAATCCGAGAATGGTGTTTGCTGCCATTGCAGGAGTATTCGCGACGTCACAGGTCGTGCTGAATGCGCAGCAATCTGCCGAAGCAGTTCGCGTCGGCAAAGACGCCATCGGCGGCGTGGTCAGCAGCACGAATGGGCCGGAAGCTGGCGTTTGGGTGATCGCGGAAACGACTGACCTGCCGACCAAATTCGTGAAGATCGTGGTCACTGATGATGGCGGGCGCTACGTACTGCCGCAGCTTCCCAAGGCCAACTACAAAGTGTGGGTACGAGGCTATGGGCTCGTGGATTCGCAGCAGGTTCAGACCATGCCCGGCAAGGTTGTCAACCTGACCGCGGTGACGGCACCAAGTCCGCGTGCCGCGGCGGATTATTATCCGGCTATCTATTGGTTTTCGCTGCTGAAGGTTCCGGACAAAAGCGAATTTCCGGGCACAGGGCCCAAAGGCAACGGTATCCCGGAGACCATGAAGAGCCAGGGTCAATGGTTGCATTTGATGAAGACAGATAGCTGCTGGTCATGCCATCAAATGGGTGACCAGGCGACGCGGGAGATCCCTAAGAGCCTGGGCCACTTCGATTCCACGACCGCAGCATGGTCTCGTCGCCTGCTCTCAGGGCAAGCTGGCAACAACATGATTAACGGACTCGCGCAGCTTGGTCCGGAGCGCGCATTGAAGATGTTCGCGGACTGGACTGATCAGATTGCGGCCGGCGAATTGCCTCCCACGCCTCCCAGGCCGCAAGGTGTCGAGCGAAACGTCGTCATTACCGAGTGGGACTGGGCCGACCCCAAGGCCTATCTTCACGATGAGATTGCTACGGACAAGCGGAACCCGATACTCAACGGCAACGGCCTAATTTATGGAGCCACTGAGCTCAGCACGGACTATCTGCCGGTTCTTGATCCGGTGAACTCCGTGACCAGCCAAGTGAAGTTGCCTGTTCGCGATCCGAAGACTCCATCAAGCGCCGACGATAAGGTTGTGGCGCCTTCGCCGTTTTGGGAGCACGAAGCAATCTGGCACAGCCAAGCCAACGTCCACAATCCGATGTTCGATGAAAAGGGCCGAGTGTGGATTACCTCCAGAATTCGCCCGAGCGACAATCCGGTGTTCTGCAAAGAAGGCTCAAGCCACCCGTCGGCGGTTTTATTCCCGCTGAAAACGAGTGGCCGACAACTGGCTGTGTACGATCCAAAGACCAAGCAGGTCACGCTCATTAACACCTGTTTCGGTACGCATCATCTGGTGTTTGCCGAGGATGCCAACAACACGCTATGGACGAGCAGCGGTGGCGGCGGAGGAGCGGTAGGCTGGCTGAATACAAAGATGTTCGATGAAACTCACGATGAGGAAAAATCGCAGGGCTGGACGGCGCTGGTCCTTGACACCAACGGCAACGGGAAGCGGGATGAGTATGTAGAGCCCGATCAGCCCATCGACCCCACCAAGGACAAACGAATCAACGCCGCTTTCTACGGCGTAACGGTGAGTCCAGTGGATGGGTCGATCTGGGGAACGGTGTTGGGTTTCCCCGGCGCAGTGGTTCGGCTAAACCCGGGATCGAATCCACCGGGGACGGCTCTGGCAGAGATGTACGAACTGCCCTGGAACAATCCAGGCGCGCCCGTTCACGGATTCTCGCCGCGCGGATTGGATATTGATCGCAACGGCGTAGTGTGGACAGTGATCGCCAGCGGACACCTCGCGAGCTTCGACCGACGCAAGTGTAAGGGGCCACTCAACGGGCCGACAGCGACAGGGCAGCACTGCCCCGAAGGATGGACGCTTTATCCATTGCCGGGACCGCAATTGAAGGGTGTCACCGATCCAGGAAGCGCCGAGGCCAGCTACTATGATTGGGTGGATCAGTTCGATACCTTTGGACTCGGGAAGAATGTGCCGATTGCCACCGGCAATGGAAATGACGCGCTGCTTGCGCTTCTGCCCGAGAGTGGCAAGTTTGTCGTCCTGCGCGTGCCTTATCCGATGGGGTTTTATGCCAAGGGGATGGACGGCCGGATCGATGATCCGAAAGCGGGCTGGAAGGGCAAGGGAATCTGGGCGACCTATGGCACGCGAACACCTTTTCACGCCGAAGGCGGCAAAGGGACGACGAGCAAGGTATTACATTTTCAGCTTCGCCCTGATCCACTCACGCAGTAAATGGGACGTGATGAAGAGCATGAGTTATCAGTCCGACGACCGCTCCAATCAGCACGAGCCAAAGTGAGTTCAAGCGCAACCTCACTAGGGCCACCACTGACGAAAGACACTATCCCGTTTTCAAAAGCGTCTGCAGTTTATCGCGGTCAAAGCCCACGACAACCTCTCCGTCAATCACCATGACTGGGGTCCATTCTTTTCCGCCCTCTGCGTTACAGCCATCAGTTCAGTTTTTTCTGCTCTGAATAAATAGTGTTCAATGCCCCGCGCGTTCCTTCGATGAAACGCACCACCGGGCGGCCCGTGAATTGGGGTTGAGGCGGTGCGTCTGTCCAGATTTGTTCTGGCTTGTAAACCGCGATGTAGTCCCAGACCACGCTCGGACGATCATGCTCTCCCATCGCATGGGAGAGAACTCGGTTTCGGTCCCAGTATTGCTTCACCCGCGGATCGTGAATCCGCCGAAGAGTGATGTTCGAGGGCGCGCTCAAGTCCGTAGCAAGCACCGGTTCCCAAATTACGAACACGCGCAGATGCGAGTCTGACTGTGATTCCAGTAAGGCTTCGAGCGCGGAGGCCCCCCGCAAGCAGACCGGTCAAGTCGGGGAAAGAAGCACGAGTATGCGAGCCTTGGCGTGGCTGCCGTTGAACTCATTCTTGAGTTCGCTCAAGCTCGCTGCATTTAGAGCGGCGAGAGGCGCTTGGCCTGTGGGAGTCTGGTGCCCGCCATAGAAATAAAACAGCCCAGCAAAAATAGTCAGCGCCGCCAGACCTAGCCCCACGTTTCTGCGGGTCATAGCAGCCTCTCGACCAGATCCGCGAATGCCTGCGGCAGCAGAATTGAAATGGCAACAATCAAGGCTGACAGCCACAGCACTACTTGGCTGAGAGCACTCGGTTTGCAATTACATCGGCTGGCCCGTCTGCTTTGATAAAACCCGAGAGCAATGAAGAGAACGGAAGCCCCCAAAAGATATGGCCGAAAGGCGCCGATGTAAGAAGAGAGAAACCTAGCGCTGCTTGCTGTTCCAGCAGCGAGCACAAACGGGAGCACCGGCAGGCAGCAGGTCAGAGCGGCCAGGACACTTCCAACCGCTGATAGAGCTGCGGCGAGAGCCCCCTTCGAGGAGGGTTTGCCAGTCGTGCTAACGGCTTCAGTATTCATGGATACTCGTTCCTCTATCTAAGAGCAAATGGCCCGGCAGGAAGCGCATTCACATCCTCACAGCTATGATGCGGAACGCCGCGCATAGCGCCATTCCAGCAGAAACGCAATGCCGACCCCTAGTAGCACGAATGGCCAAACCAAAAGACTGTTGACGTGAGCAATACTCACGTCTGAAAGCAGGAACAGGACGGCAGCGATCAAGAATAGTGGCCCAGTGATACCGCAGTGCAGAGTGCGATTCCTAAACCAGTTGGCAACGCAGCCGATTGCCATTGCGAAAAGGATCGTAGCGGCAGACAACGCATGGAGAGCACGCCAATACAAGCCGATGAGGCTAAGTACTCCCCAGGCGATCAGAGACGCAGCGAACCAGTAGCACATCGTTGCTGGTGAGCTACAGCAAGCTCCCTGGTGCTCGGTCATAACTTGGACCCTCCATTCACTGAACTCAGGATCGCCGCAGAGGGAGACCGAAATGCCCGTGCCCCTTTTCACCGTCTTGCCCCTTGCCGGGCTTTCAGCACTGCCTGATGAACCATCTCCGCTGGTGGAAGACCGATCTGCTTCGATCCAGGATACAAACGGCAACTCAGCGCGAAACTCCGAGCGTCCTGCGACTCTCCCGTGACATCTCGTCCATTGATTCGGATTGTCGGAGAACCGCAAAATCCAAGTTCGCTGGCCATCCCTTCGTCCCTGACGAGTACCTCGTGGATCTCCGCCTCGACACCTTCTGCGGCCAAAACGTGCTTAACCAGCTTCACCGCGGCTGGGTGAGTCGGGCAATCTGCCACATATAAGACCTCAACTTTCACTCGGCACTCTCCGGTTTGCGTACATTTACTTTTCTCGCGAGATTGGGCAATGAGCGGATCGCTTGTGCAGTTCTTTGTTGCAGCTGCGTAATGCCAAACGCAGCTCGTGTTCCAGCTTGTGCAGGTCGCTAAGCTTCCGCTGTACATCGGCGAGCTTTTCTTGCAAGCGGCGCTGCACCGGTGCGCATGGCTGCAAGCGATTCCCTCTGAGCTTCAGGAGGTCTCGGATTTCGCTCAGTTTGAATCCCAGGCCTTGCACGCGACGAACGAAGGCCAGAGTTTCTACATCGTTTTCCGCATATCGCCGGAAGCCTCCTTGCGTCCTAGGCGGCCGAGGCAACAAGCCATTGTGTTCGTAGAAGCGAATCGCGTCCACGCTAAGCCCAATCTTTTTCGCGACGATGCCAATTTGCATAACCTTCACTCCTCCTCAAAATCTACACCCTGGAGTGTAGGCCAGAGTCAAGCGCTTTTTTCGCGTGCAACTTGCGCGCCAGTTCAAGGTTTTCTAGTACGATCTTGTGTGGGAATACTGCGATTCACTCGCTGACAGGTCACATGCGTAAACTTGATTGTCCGCCATCGTCCGCCGATGATCTGGCCTTCGATCTCGCGGCCTATCTCAGAATCAGGGTCACAGCCACGGCTGCCACGACTAATTTCACCAGCCATCCGAGAGAATAAGCCGCAGCAATTACGGAGTGCAGTTTAATAAACAGTGCATTCGCGATGAGCAGTGGCAATGGTCCGACAAACCAAATAGCGACCGCCAGTTTGAGAGTCGCACTGGACGAGTGGAGATTCAGACGGGCGCACAAGAGTGTGAAGACCGCGCAAGTGACGAAGGGCAGAGGAGTGTACCAGGCGATAGCTTTCATTTCTCCCTGACCATGCGGGTACCGCCAAATTTCAGGGTATTGGTTATATCGCTTGTAGAGCCAATCGCCCATGAACAGCCAATCGGTCAGCGATGCCACTAGACCCCCGACAAACACGGTCAATGTCAAGTTAACCCAATTCATATGACCTCACCCGCCTTCGGAAAAGACGCCGCAAAACCGTCCACTGTCAAGACCAAAAAGTCTGGGCGGGGATCGCAGTGGTGGCGAGGATAAAGCCTATGCCCGGTTGTGAAGCGTGGCAGTTCTAGTTAGTTTCCCAATGTCGGGCTTGGCCTAGCTGGGGCGCAGCGCCGCTGCGTCCCTAGGAACTCAGGCGCCAGAATGCGGAACGGAGTCCGACGTTGTTCAATGTGGCCTGGGCTTGTTGCGGCGAGAAGGGACGCCACTTGGGCGAAAGGCGGTCGCCGTACCAGGCTTTGGCCAGACGCAGACCTTGCTGGAGTGGGAAGACAGCCCCGCGCCGAAGCTTCCAGATGCGGCACCAGCGGGCGACGTGCTCTTCCGACCGGAAGAGCAGCATGGTCTTTCAGGTGAAGACGATGTTCTCGTACCAGCGGGATGCCGGCACAGCGAAATGAATGACGCCTTTCGTTCCGAGGAGACCTCCTTTATGGACGATAAGCTCCATGGCGGAGTCGCAGCAGGCACACGCGGTGGTGACGCGAGCGTCGCGGCGAAGCATTAAGGGAATCGCGAGGGCGTCCCAGACGCACGATGCCCACCAGGAGCGCTTGGCGGACTGCACGTGGAAGGCCGTGGGCACAGCCCAGAACGGAGCGGCGCGAAGAACTTCCGACGTATTTTGCTGGAGCACCAGAATGTGCAGATCCGCGAGACGCTGCAGAGCGGAGCGCACGGTCTTTTGGGAACGCGACAGCGCCGCGGTGAGTTCGCCGATTTTTGGGACGTGGCCGCGGGTGACAATGAAATGGTAGAGGGCCTGACGAAAAGCGGCGTCCGCTTCGGTGTAGGTAAGTTTTTTAGCCACGGGCAAACTCCTTTCGTTTAGACGGCTCAAACAGTTTCAGAGTCTTCCTGGTAGAGGCAAGGAGAGATTTCCAACGCGCGAAATCTCTGGCATTCTCGGTCACGAGTGTGGCCCCAGCCTGCGCAGTTTCCAGCGCGATCAGTAGGTCGCGAAAGTGGCGGACGAAATCCATTTGCCCATATGCACTCCGCGCGCGGCGCAGCAGAATGCCGGCATCAATCCATGCCGCGGAGGAAGGAGACGAGAAGTGACCGAGGGCTCGGTGCGCCTTGCAAAGTTCGTCCAGAACTCGCTTTTCCCGATGGTCGTGGGTACCGGCATAGAGTTCGGCGGCCACAACGGCCGTCAGGATGGTGCGCTGGAAGACTCGAGCATCCTGGCCTAGCCAGAAGTAGTTCTCTCCCCGGCTAAACCGGATGTAAACGCCAGTATCGAACAGAAGCGGTCCGGCCGGTAGGGCAGTCATCTCCTCTTCGCTGGAGCGCGTCCGAAGACGTCCTCCGGACCTCCAAGCTTTCGCAGATCCTGCAGGGCCTGAAGTCCAGCCTCCACCGCCAGGCGCTCGTCGATTACGCGCCGCACGGCCTCGGAATTACTGCGTGACTGAAGAGCCTTGCGCAGCCGCCGGACTTTCCCGGTCTCAAGCAAGAGATTGGTGCGCGTGAGTGCTGTCCTGCTCATAGCGGCCTCAGGTGTGTAGGTTCACCTGCGATTATACACAACAGGCCGTATGCGGGCAATGAAGGGCTTCACGGCCCGGCGCCCTGAAGACCGACCGCGCAATCCTTCCTCCGCATCGCCTATCCGCGTCCCTAAAGCCTGTAACTACCATCTGGCGGTTCACATCCAAGTGATGGTCTCGCGCGAGGAGTGGATGGCTGTCTCTGGAGCAAAAGAGAGAATCAATGGCCCCCGGCCGCACTTATCTAATCGCAAAGGAATGTCCCAATGCATTTGTTCGACGAGCTTCAAGTCCGTGAAGTGACGCTGCGCAACCGAATCGTTGTTTCGCCCATGTGCGAGTATTCGAGCACGGACGGCTTCGCCACGGATTGGCATTTAGTCCATCTCGGAAGCCGCGCCGTCGGCGGAGCATCGTTGGTTTTCACGGAAGCTTGCGCGGTATCGCCCGAAGGCCGCATCAGTCCGGAAGATCTAGGAATCTGGAAGGACGAGCACATCGAGCCGCTCGCACGCATCACTCGTTTTATTCGTGAACAAGGCGCGATCCCCGGAATTCAACTCGCGCATGCAGGACGAAAAGGGAAGCACGATGCGCCCCTGGGAAGGCTCGGGAATGGTACCGGAATCCAAAGGTGGCCGGACGCCCGTCGCGCCCAGTGCCATTCCCTTCGCGGACGGGTATCCGCATCCCGCGGCGTTGGACGAAAGCGGGATTCGGGAGATTGTCAAAGCCTTCGTCGCGGCAGCGCGCCGCGCCTGCCTGGCGGGATTCGGCGTTGTCGAAATTCACTCCGCGCACGGATATCTGCTCCACGAATTTCTCTCGCCGCTCTCGAATCAGCGAAGGGATGGCTATGGCGGTTCATTTGAAAATCGCACGCGGCTTGTCTGCGAAGTCGTTACCGCCGTCCGGCGCGTCTGGCCGGAGAGCGCCCCGCTTTTTC
>Ga0209056_10001926_pt1 | contig 22664 bp, 21 predicted proteins | sample GraSoiAngelo_114_FD_185876 | JGI IMG/M metagenome (GOLD analysis project Ga0209056, IMG submission 185876) | Grasslands soil microbial communities from the Angelo Coastal Reserve, California, USA - 14_0903_13_40cm (SPAdes) (version 2) | ecosystem: Environmental > Terrestrial > Soil > Grasslands...
TCGGCGCCGCGCTGACCGAAGAAGCCGGCCGGCCGGAAGACGAGAACCAGGATGAAGAGGATGAAATAGAAGATCTCCTTCCAGGCCGCCCCGAACAGGTACGAGCCCGCCACCTCCACCGCCGCCACGATGAGGCTGCCGAGCATCGCGCCGAGCATGTCGCCGAGGCCGCCCAGGACGACCACCACGTAGGAGAGGAGCACGAACTGGAGCCCCGCCGTCGGATAGACGGAGTACAGGGGAGCCACCAGTACGCCCGCCGCCCCGACGGCGGCGATGCCGATGGCGAAGGTGAGCCGGTAGACGCGATCCGTGTCGATCCCCATCAAGGTGGCGGCGTCACGGTCCTGGGCGGTGGCGCGCATGACGTGGCCGGCGTGCGTCCACTTCATGAACGCGACGAGCGCGACGGTCAGCGCCACCGCGATCAGAAACGCCACCACCTGCGTCAGGTTGAAGGTGGTGGAGCCGGCCCGCAGCACGGTCGAGAGGTGCCACGGCCGGACGAACCGAAAGTCGCCGGACCATGCCACCAGCGCCACGTTCTGCAACACGACCGACAGCCCCACCGTCGTGAAGATCTGCACGTTGTGCGACGCGTGGATGACCCCGCGCATGACCAGGACGTAGCCGAGGAGGCCGACGACGAAGAAGACGGGAATCGAGACGAAGACGACGATGTAGGGATCCAGGGCGTAGAGCGCGAAGGCCCAGAAGGCGAGGTACATGCCGAGCATCAGGAACTCGCCGTGGGCGAAGTTGACCACTCGCATGATGCCGAAGATCAGCGTGAGACCGACCGCGATCAGGGCATAGATCCCCCCGAGGAGGATCGTCGCGACCGCGAGTTGGGCGAGAACGTCTATTTGCGCTGGTCCCAGGGGCCGAGCGGGATCCACTTGGCCCGCAGCGTCGTGAACTCCTCCGGCCACACGGTGACCAGCTGGCCGTTCTGCCACTGCAGCATGTAGTGCTGGACGCGCTCGTTGGCGTTCTGGCCGAGCTCGGAGAACTTCACGCCCCAGCCGTTGATGGTGGAGCCCACCGGGAGATCGAGCGACAGGACGGCCGCGCGGAACTTCTCGGGATCGTCGGACTGGGCGCGGTCGAGGACGAGCTTGAGCAGCCAGACGCCGCTGCCCGCGAGCTGGTGGGCGCCGAACGGGTAGGTCCCGGTCCGCTTCTGCACCGCGTCCCGGAAGGCCCGCTCGATCTGTTGCCCCTCGGGGCGGAGGGCTTCGAGGCGGAAGCCCGGACCGGGCTCCAGCAGTGCGAACACGCCGTTGGCGTCGTTGCCGAGGGCCTTGCCGAAGTCGGCGCCGCCGTAGCCGGTGGCTCCCGCGTGGACGAGCGCCTTGAAGGGGAAGTTCTGCTCCTTGGACTGGCGCCAGAAGAGTACCGCGTCATTGCCGAAGCCGATGTGGTGGACGACGTCGGGATTGAGCTGTTTCATCTTCAAGATCGTCGGCGTCATGTCGTTCAGCGTCGTCCAGTTGTAGTACTCGAGCATCACCTCCTGCATGCCGAACTCCGCCTTCGCCCGCTGTCGGGCCGACTCGGTCACGCCCTGGCCATAGGAGGAGTCCTCCGAGAGGAAGGCGATCTTGAGCTGGTTGGGCTTCAGGTTGAGGCGCGGCGCCAGGTGCTTGGCGATGAACTCGACGTTGTACCAGCCGAAGCCGGTGGCGTCGATCTCGGTGCGGTAGACGTGCTTGAGACCTCGCTTGTTGAACCGAGGGTCGACACAGGAGGACTCCCAGTAGATGACGTTGTGGCGCGCGGCGACCTCGCTCGCCGCTCCGCACAGCCGGGACGAGAACGTTCCGGTGATGATCTTGACGCCTTCGCGTGTGATCAGCCGGTTCGCCTCGCTGGCCGCCGCCGTCGGGTCGGTGGCGTCCGCGACCGCAAAGACGAGCTTCTTGCCCATGACACCGCCCTGCTCGTTGATGAGGTCGCGCACGATCTCGAGGCCCTCCAGGTGACGCTTGCCCTCGAAGGCGAGCGGCCCCGTGAGCGGCTCCAGGACCCCGATCTTGTACTCGCCGGACACCGCCTGCCCACGGACGGCGGCGAGCTCTCCGCCAAGCGCCAGCGTGAGCGCGGCGATGACAATCGTGAAGACAACGCGTGACATGTGAGGCCTCCTGGTCAGGGAAGACGGCTCTGGGCGACGGTCGGGTTGTAGCACCGGCTCGCGCGGAGTGTCAAGGCGGCGACCGACGCACGAGCCATTTCAGCGCCACTGGTTTAGACTGTGGACGGTGAGCGACGGTCCGTTCCTGGCGCCTTCCACGATCCGCTTCTGCCCGCTCTGCGGCGCGCCGCTCGCGGCCGAGCCGGTGCCGCCCGATCATCGCGAGCAGAAGGTGTGCTCGCGTTGCCGGTTCATCTTCTACCTGAACCCGAAGGTCGTGGCGGCGACCATTCCCGAACGGGACGGCGCGACGCTGCTGACGCGCCGCTCGATCAATCCCGGACGTGGCCTCTGGACGTTTCCCGGCGGGTTCGTCGACTTCGGCGAGACGGTGACCGACGCGGCGATGCGCGAGACCTTCGAGGAAACGGGCCTGAAGGTGGAACTGACCGGACTGCTGAACGTCTATACCTACCCGGCGGCGCCGGTCATCATCGTCTACACGGCTCGCGTGATCGAGGGCACGCTCACGACGTGCGACGAGAACGACCTGCTCGAATGGGTCGCGCCGGAGCGGATTCCCTGGGAGGCGCTCGCGTTCCAGTCGACGCGCGAGGCGCTCCGGGAGTGGGTGGCGGCTCGGGGAAAGATGCCGGGAGGCTAGATTCGGCTCAGCCACCCTTTCGCATCGCGCGCGCGAGGAACTTCTCGATATCCGGCACCACGAACCGCTCGTGCCGACCCTCGGCGATCTTGTCCTTCTCGTCCCACGCCTCGACCGTGAAGAGATATCGCTTGCCGTCGCTCTCGATCAGCGTCGCCTTCGCGCGCACCGTCATGCCGACGGGCGTCGCGGCGAGGTGCTTCATCTCGATCATGGTACCGACGGAGCCCGCCCCCGGCGGCAGGTGGGGCTTGAGGACCGCTCCGGCGGCGTCTTCGAGCAGGCCGATGACGAAGGGAGTGGCGAAGACGTGCACGCCACGGTTGCCCATCGCATGCGCCGTCCGGTCGGCGCCGACCGTGTAGGTGACTTCCGCCGTCGCGCCCGGCTTGACGTCCACGGGCCACGGTTTTACCGCGGAAAGAGAAGAGAGTGCAAGCCCATCGCCACGAGCAACACCTCGATGATGCCCAGAAAGACGCGATCGCTCATCTGCTGGAGCGCGCGGCGCCCCAGCCAGGCGCCGGCGAACATGGTCCCGCCGAGCACGCAGCCCACCGCTGCCGTCTCCCAGGTCAAGAGCGCGTAGCGCGCGAGGGCGGCCCCCCGCGCCAGATGCATGGACATGGCGCAGACCGATTCGGTCCCGATGTACGCGTTGCGACGCAGACCGTACGCCAGGAAGAAGGGCGTGTTCAGTGGGCCCGTCGTGACCACCAGCGCCGAGAGCAAGCCGATGAACGCGCCGAGGACGGGAAAGTGGCGCAGGCGCATGCGGAAGAGATCGGTGGCCAGCACCCGGCGAAGCGGGACCGCCGAGATGAGGAACACGCCGACGAATCGACCGAGCCACTCGGCCGGCACGCCGGCGTAGAGCACGGTGCCGAGCGCGGTCGCCGGCACCGCGCCCAGCGCGAACCGGACGACGACGGCACGATCGATGTCGCCCCGGCTCCACCAGATACGCGAGAGATTTCCGATCAGCATCGTCACCGTCAGCACCGGCACCGCCGAGCGGACACCGAGCGCCCACGAGACGAGCGGGAGCATGACGATCCCGGCGCCGAACCCCGCGACGCCGCCGACGACCGAGGCCACGAGCGCCCCGACGATCAGGACAGCCCAGCCGAGCGGATCGGGCATGTCGTGTCATCATACGCGCCGTGTCTCGCTGGATCGCGGCCGCTGGCGCGCTCGTCGTGTCGCTCGACTCCATGATGAACATCGCGTTTCCCGCGATCGCGAAGGCCTTCGCGGCTCCGGCGGAGCAGGTGCGCTGGATCATCATCTGCTACGTGCTGACCTATGCGATCACATCGTTCGCGGGTGGCGCCGCCGCCGACCGGCTCGGATACCTCACGGTCTTCCGGATGGGCGTCGCCTTGAGCGTGGTCGCGTTCGTCATGGGTGCCGCCGCCCTCGGCTTCGGTTGGTTGCTCGCCGCCCGTGTCGTGCAGGGCTTCGCGGGAGGGCTCGTCTACGGCACCGCGCCGGCGCTCTCGACCGCCGGCGCTCCCGCCGCGATGCGCGGCCGACGGCTCGGGTTCCTGAATGGCGCGATCGCGCTCGGTGGCGCCCTCGGTCCGCTCGCGGCCGGGCTGCTCGTCGAATCCCTCGGCTGGCGCTCCGTCTTCCAGGTCCGGGTGCCGCTGGCACTCGGGGTCCTCGTCGGAACCGCGGCGACGCTCCGGCCCGAGCCGGTCGCGAGCGGGCGCCGGCCTGTCACGATCGCCGACCTGACGCGCGGTCCCGTGCTGCGGGCGAGCGCGCTCTCCTTCGTTGCCCGAGGCGCGATCTTCGCGATCTGGCTGCTGGTGCCGTTCTACCTCGTGGACGCGCGCGGGCTCAGCGCGTCGGTAGGCGGGATGCTCTTCATGCTCACACCGCTCGGGACCGCGCTCGCCGCGCCGCTCGCGGGGCGGGTCGCCGACCGCGTGGGCGCGAGCACGCCCGCCGTGGTGGGGTTACTGATAGAAGGCCTCGGCCTCGCCCTCCTGGCCTGCGCCGACGGCGTGACGCCGCTGGGCCTGATCGCGCTCGCCCTTTTCACAGCGGGATTCGGGCTCGGCTTCTTCGAGGTCCCCAACATGGCGGCCATCATGGCCGCGTTTCCGCCGGGGCAGCAAGGCGCGGCTGGCGGCCTCACGTTCCTGTCCCGCACCCTTGGCGTCGTCGCGGGCGTCGCGGTGCTGGCCCAGGTTTTCGCCGCCCGTCGGGCCACGGTCGGATTCCTCGACGCCTTCGCGCAGTCGCTCCTGGTGGCGGCGCTCGCGGTCGCCGCCGCCGCCCTCTTCGCGATCGCCGGAAGACGCATCCGGCGCTGAGCTGGACACGACGATGCGCCCCGCGCGGCGCTATACTCCCTGATCGTGAAGGTCTTGAGCCCGGTTGCTTCGTCCCGACATTCGGCGCGCTGCGCTCGGTGACAACACGCATCGCGACTGACCATGCGCAGGTTGCGGTGATCCAGGTCTGGATGCTAGCGTGACGGCGCCGGGGCCCCGTCGCCCGAGGCGAGCCTCGGCAGGAGGTCAGGAGTACTGATGGCGGCCACACTCACGTCCAAGCGGTACCAGGTCCCGGATGTCGCCGACGCGATCGAGTTCTGCTTCCAGCAGGGGTGGACCGACGGTCTGCCGGTCGTCCCGCCAACGCCTGACCGGGTGAGCGCGATGCTCGACGCCGCCCGCCTCGAGGCGCAGCAGCAGGTCGCCTTCATCATCAACCGGGCCGTGTCGGTCACGGCCGAGAAAGTCGCGATCAACGCGGTCATGGCCGGCTGTAAGCCCGAGTACATGCCCCTCGTCGTGGCGGCGGTCGAGGGCATCGGTGACCCGCAGTGGAGCTACCACGGGCCCGGCACCTCCACCGGTGGCGCCGCCGTCCTCATGATCGTCAACGGTCCGATCGCGCGCGAGCTCGAGATCAACGCCGGAGACAACCTCTTCGGGCCGGGATGGCGCGCGAACCTCACGATCGGGCGCGCGCTGCGGCTCGTCATGCGCAACGTCTGCGGATCGCGGCCGGGGCTCCTCGACCGGGGGACGCTCGGCCATCCTGGCAAAGTCTCCTACGTGATCGCGGAGAACGAGCCCGACAGTCCCTGGACGCCGCTCCACGTCGAGCGCGGTTTCAGTCCCGGGCAGAGCACCGTCACGGTGATGGCGGCCGAGTCACCCCATCAGTTCTACAACCAGCTCTCGAACACCCCGGAAGGCGTGCTCACCACGCTCGCCGACGCCATGCGGCTCGGCGGCAGCGCCGGCCGCCAACCGCAGTACGTGATCGTCCTCGCGGGCGAGCATATGCGGACGATCGGGCACAGCGGTTGGGGCAAGAAGGAGATCCGTCAGTTCCTGTTCGAGCACACCCAGAACTCTCACGCCCACCTCAAGCGCACCAATCGGCTGCCCGGCGCGATCCAGCCGGGCGACGAGACGAAGCTGCGACCGCTCGTCGCCTCCGCCGATGACATCCTCGTCGTTGCGGCGGGCGGTCGGGCCGGCGCCTTCTCGGCCTTCATCCCCGGCTGGGGCGGCAGCCGTTCCTCACTGGCCGTCACCAAGGAGGTCAGACGATGATCGGGAGCGTCGTCGCCTAGCCTCGCGTCCGGCTTGACCATCCGTCGGGCGGCCGGTGCCGCCTGAGGGCCGGTTGTCCGTGTTCTTCAAGCGTCCCGCCGTCTCGATGACCGTCCGATCCGCCGTCGATGGGTTTGCATCGCCTTGAGCGCCTCGGCCGTCCGCCGGGCATCCACGATCAGACACGGGAAGAGGACGCCGCGCTTGTTCGAGGCTACCGCGACGCGATGATCCCCCAGACGCAGAGCCTCGCGCGGCAGGCCCGGCGTGCAAGCGCTCGGCGACCCTATCGACGAACAGATAGGCGAGCAGGAACTCGCTGAGGTCCCGGCCGGCGAAGGCCTCGTACTCCTGCCAGAGGCGCTCGGCCACCTGGCTCACGGCGGGGCGACTCAGCAGGCTGGCGCCGGCGGCGTCTCGGAACGCCGCTTCGATATCCCGTGTGCTCGCCCCGCGCGGCTCTTCGAGGATTTCCTCGCGCCATCCATAGGCGATTCCCGCGCCCTTGATTACAGGGTTCCCCCGATTGTCCCGGTAGGGGGCTAGCCCTTAGCCTCTCGTGCGAGAAACCCTGATGCTCGCCTAGGCGCCGACGCTGACTGCACGTCGGAGGAGTTAGGGCGATCACGGGATCCGAGTGTCAACTAAAGGAGGTGATGTCCCGACGGAGGGCGTCCCTACCGTGTGTGTTTAGAACCCATCGTTGACAAGTCAGCAACTAACGCGGGGGTAAGAACTATGAACAGCATGACAGTCCTGGGACCGCGTACGAACACATGCCGAGCCCTGGTTCTCGCGAGCAGTCTGGCGCTTCTGTCCAGCCTAGGGCCGTGGGCAACTGCCGTGGAAGCGTGGTGGACACCGCCGCCTTCACCGAGTTGTGGGAGCAGCACCTTCCCCGCGACCGGGCAGACGACCTCGTACCCGCCGACTCTGAAAATGACCGACGCCCCGGTGCGTGATGACGGCGTTGTGCAGGCAGGCGGCGCCCTGCGCTACCAGAACAACGGGGACGGCACCATCACCGACCTGAACACGGGGCTCATGTGGGAACAGAAGATCCGGGACATTGTCACCGCCAAAGGCAACCATGACGTGACCCTGACGTTTCCCTGGGACTCGGCCGCGCCGACGATCTGGGACTGGCTGGAGCAGGTCAACACCGAAGGCGGCACCGGACTCGGCGGATTCAACGACTGGCGGATCCCGAATAAGAAGGAGCTGGAGAGTATCGTCGATGCCGGGACCTTCAACCCGGCGGTGGATGTGGCCTTCAATCACAACCCGGGGATGCTTGCCACTTGCAGTGTGGCCGAATGTAGCCTCACCGCGTCGTCCTACTACTGGTCGGCGTCGACCCTCGCTAGCAATCCCGCGGACGCGTGGGTCGTGAACTTCTTCTTCGGCGAGGTGGGCGTCCTCGCTAAGACCGCCCCCACTTTCGTCCGCGCCGTGCGGGGCGGCTGCGTGCCGTAGGCGAAGGGTCGACTATTTGCTCATTCGGGTCATTTGATCCTTTGATCGCGGCGTCTGGGGGGCGATGCCCCCCAGACCGTTTCGTCAATGGCCCAGGCCGAGCACCTGCCCATCTACAAGGCGAGCTACGATCTGTGTCTGTATCTCGAGCAGGTAGTGCAGGGCTTCTCGCGGTACCACAAGTATTCGCTGGGGGCGGACCTCCGCGACGGCGCGCGGCGCGTCCTGAAGCTGGTCGTGCGCGCCAACTCGCGGCGCGACAAGGCGCCGGTCCTCCTGGAGATCCGCGAAGGAGGCGGAGGAGCTCAGTGTGGTCCTGCGCCTCTGCCAGGACGTGAAGGCGTTCCCGAACCTCAACGCCTTCGAGCACGCGATCCGGCAGATGGCCGAGATCGCCAAGCAGAATGAAGGGTGGCTGAAAAGTCAGCGTCAGGACCATGGCCAGAGCCGGCGAGCGATGCCCGAGGGGCCAGCCACGCCGGGTGTGCCATGATCACGAGGTCGAGGGTCACCGCGTCGTCCAACTACTGGCGGCGACGACCAACGCCGACCATCCCGCGAACGCGTGGAACGTGAACTTCAACAACGCCGCTTGAGGTTCGCGAAGAAGGCCGTGCAGCTCGCCGTGTCCTCCTTCGTCCCCGGCGCAAGATGGAGCAGCACCTTGCGCCCGTCCTCGGTGATCCCCCAGACGCAGAGCCTCGCGCGGCAGGCCCGGCGTGCAAGCGCTCGGCGACCCCGTCGACGAACACATAGGCGACCGGAACCTCGCTGAGGTCCCGGCCGACGAAGGCCTCGTACTCCTGCCAGAGACGCTCGGTCACCTGGCTCACGGCGGGGCAACTCAGCAGGCTGGCGCCGGTGGCGTCTCGGAACGCCGCTTGATATCCCGCGTGCTCGCCCCGCGCGGTTCTTCGAGGATTTCCTCGGGCCATCCATAGGGGATTTCACCGCCATCGATTACGGGGTTCACCTGATTGTCCGGGTCGGGGAAACCCTTATCGTCTCGTGCGAGAAACCCTGATCTCGTCTCAGGCACTGCACGCGGGAGGCGTGCGAGCGATCGCGGGAACCCGAGCGTCAACTAAAGGAGGTGATGTCCCTACGGCGGGTGTCCCTACCGAGCGTGTTTGGAACATCGTTGACAACTGAGCGACTCAAGTGAGCGACTCAAGCAGAGGTAAGAACTTATGGACAGCATGACAGTCTTGGGACCGCGTACGAACACATGCCGAGCCCTGGTTCTCGCGAGCAGTCTGGCGCTGCTGCTCGGCCTAGGGCCGTGGGTAAACGCCGTGGAAGCGGCGAGCTTTCTCGCCGACACGGTGATCGGGCCCTTCGAGCTGCCCGTCCCTTGGATGCCAGCTTCCAGCTGTGGGAGCAGCACCTTCCCTGCGACCGGGCAGACGACCTCGTTCCCGCCGACTCTGAAAACTACCAACGCTCCGGTGCGTGATGACGGCGTTGTGCGGGCAGGCGGCGCCCTGCGCTACCAGAACAACGGGGACGGCACCATCACCGACCTGAATACGGGGCTCATCTGGGAACAGAAGATCCGGGACATCAGAAGCTTGCATGACGTGACCCTGACGTTTGCCTGGGACTCGGTCGCGGCGACGATCTGGGACTGGCTCGAGCAGGTCAACACCGAAGGCGGCACCGGACTCGCCGGCCACAACGACTGGCGGATCCCGAATGTGAAGGAGCTGCAGAGCATCGTCGATTACGGGACCTTCAGCCCGGCGGTGGATGTGGCCTTTAATAACAACCCGGGGATGCGTGCCACTTGCAGCGTGGCCGAATGTAGCCTCACCGGGGTAGGCAACTACTGGACGTCGACGACCCTCGAGCTCAATCCCGCGTTCGGGTGGGGCGTGGGCTTCAACGCCGGTGGCGTGTTCAACGACTCTAAGAGCAACATCCTCTTCGTCCGCGCCGTGCGGGGCGGCTGCGTGCCGTAGCCGTAAGTGAAGGGTTGACTATTTGCTCGTTCGGGTCATTTGATCCTTTGATCGGGGGGTCCGAGGGGCGCCGTCCCCCAGACCGTTTCGTCAATGGCCCAGGCCCGAGCATTTGCCCATCTACAAGGCGAGCTACGATCTGTGTCTCTATCTCGAGCAGGTCGTGCAGGGCTTCTCGCGGTACCACAAGTGTTCGCTGGGGGCGGACCTCCGCGACGGCGCGCGGCGCGTCCTGAAGCTGGTCGTGCGCGCCAACTCGCGGCGCGACAAGGCGCCGGTCCTCCTGGAGATCCGCGAGGAGGCGGAGGAGCTCAAGGTGGTCCTGCGCCTCTGCCAGGACGTGAAGGCGTTCCCGAACCTCAACTCCTTCGAGCACGCGATCCGGCAGATGACCGAGATCGCCAAGCAGAATGAAGGGTGGCTGAAAAGTCAGCGGCAGGACCATGGCCAGAGCCGGCGGGCGATGTCCGAGGGGCCAGCCACGCTGGGTGTGCCATGATCACGAGGTCCCTCTCCCGCCTCCGTGAGGGGGCGAAGCGCCGGAGCCCCGGAAGGGGCCGAGGCACAAGGGTGTTCTCCCCCGCTCCGGCGGGGCCGGGCGCCCGGGTCCGCCAGCGGGCGGGAACAAGCGGAGAGGGTCACCGCGTCGTCCAACTACTGGTCGGCGACGACCAACGCTAACAATCCCGCGAACGCATGGAACGTGAACTCCCAGTCGGCATCGCGCCGCTCAGCCTCCTCCGCCCACTCCTAGGTTTGACCGTCTCACCCCGCCGTCTTCTCGAGCCACGCCCGGACGGCCCGGGCGAACTCACTGAAGCGCGACGGACTTACTTGAAGGAAGTGGGCCACGCGGTCTAGGTCGACGCGAAGGTAGCCGTGCACGAGGACGTTGCGGAAGCCGCCGAGCCCCTTGAGCTCCTCCCGAAGCGAGACGCCGATCACGCTGTGGGCCCCGAGCTTGGCGATGATGTCTTCGTAGTCCTGGGCGCTGACGCCGAAGTGCGCGCTCAGGATGTGGTTGCCGACGTCGAGGACGATCTCGGCGCCGAGCTGGAGGCCGCGCTCCACGGCCCACACCTCGCGGAAGCCCTCGCGCAGCGTGCGGGCGTCGAGCCGACGGAGCTCCTCGAGGCGCGAGATGACCTCCTCGAGCCGCAAGAGGCGCTCGCGGACCGCTTCGCGCCTAAGAACATGTTGGCGCTCGGCGAGACGCTCGCCCGCCAGCCGCCATTGCTCGTCGCGGTATGGACGAAAGTCCCAGTATCTGGCGCGAGCACGCGTGACGAACTCGGGTTCAGCGTCGGCCGTCCGCGCATAGAGGCACACGCCACTCTCGACGATCTCGTGCGCGAGCACGATCGAGGCGTCGTTCAGTGAGACGAGGTCGATGGGAGCACCCGTCACCGAGTTGACGTCCGCCTGTCGCTTCGTGAGGTCCTCGAGCGTCAGAGGCGGATCGGTCAGGATCGCGCGGTCGACGTCCCGCACCGTGGCCCGATCCCGTTGGGTCGCAGATCCGAATCGGTAGACGAGCTGGACGCACGGGTCGCCTGCCAGGTAGTGCGCGGCGCGATCCGCGCTCTCGCGAGCGCCGATGGCCGATCGGCGTCTCCTCGGGTCCATTGCACCGAGGATAGCACCTGCTACCCGCACCCCGTGAACGTGATCGGCTTTTCAAACACTTGCGGACGGCCCTTTTTTGTGGCGTGATGGGCTCGATTTGAGGTTCTGGACCAAGGAGGTTTCACGATGATGGAGCTTCTCGATCCCACCGCAGAGGTCACGACGCGGGCCATCGCGTACGTGGACCGGCCGGCGACGCTCGAAGGCAAGCGCGTCGGCCTGATCGACAACACGAAGTTCAACTCCGACCGGCTCCTGGAGAAGATCGGCGCGATCCTCAAGTCGGAGTACGGCGTCGCCGAGACGCGCATGTTCCGCAAGCACAACGCGTCGGTCCCGGCGCACGAGGAGATCATCCGGGAGATCCAGAAGACCTGCGACGCGATCGTCGCCGGCGTCGGAGACTGAGGGTCCTGCTCGTCGGGCAGTGTGCTCGACGGAATCGTGCTGGAGAAGAACGCGGTCCCCTCGGCGTCGATTGTGACGGACGTGTTCGAGAAGACGGCGCGGGCCATGGCCGAGCAGTGGGGCGTGCCGACCTACAAGTTCCTGATGATGGCGCATCCGATCGCCAACCTCACCGAGGAGGAGCTCGATCGGCGCGCCCGTGAGATCGCGCCGGAAGTCGTCAAGCTGATCCTGCAGGGCCAGGCATAGAGTCCGCGTTCCGGCCTCCCTGGTGGTGCCGGAACGCGCACGTCCAGACCGTCTGGGGCCCGCTCTTCCGCCGCGGCCGCGTTCGGTGGCGGCGGGAGCGGGTCGTCACGCGCGATGGTGATTTCGTCGATCTCGACTGGGCCGCGGCGGCGCCGCCAGAGGCGCCGTTGCTCCTGGTTCTCCACGGTCTCGAGGGCTCGTCGCGGTCGCACTACGTTGTCGGTCTCACGCACCAGGCGCTCGCCCGCGGCTGGCGCGCCGTCACGCTGAACTTCCGATCGTGCAGCGGGGAGCTGAACCGGCTCCCCAAGTTCTACCACTCCGGTCACACCGACGACCTCGACGAGGTCGTCCGTCTGCTCGTCGGGCGGGAACGCAACGTGCGGCTCGGCGCCGTCGGTGTCTCGCTCGGCGGCAACGTCTTGCTCAAGTGGCTGGGCGAGCGGGAGGCCGCGGTGCCGGCAGCGCTCGCCGGGGCTGTCGCGATCTCGGTCCCCTTCGACCTCGCGCCGTGCGCTCGCGCGCTCGACCGCGGCTTCTGCCGATGGGTCTACACGGCGAACTTCCTCGGTACGATGCGAGCCAAGCTGCGCAGGAAGTCGGACCGCGATCCCGACCTGCGTCGCGTGGTGGACCTGCCGCAGGCACTCCGCGCGCGGACCTTCGCCGAGTACGATCGCGCGGTCACGGCGCCGCTCAACGGGTTCACCGACGAACGCGACTACTGGCGGCGCGCGTCGAGCGGGCCGTATCTTCCGCGCATCCGCCGGCCGACCTTGCTCGTGAGCGCGCTCGACGACCCGATCGTTCCCCGCGAGGCGCTGCCGGACCCGGCGCTGCTGCCGCCATCGGTCCGCGCCGAGTTCGTGCCGCGTGGCGGGCACGCGGGGTTCATCCAGGGGCGATGGCCGTGGCGCGTCCACTCCTGGGTGGAGCGGCGCGCGATCGAGTTCCTGACGCCCCTCGTCGTCGACGCCGGCGGCGCGTCCCGGACCGCGACCACCGGATGACGCGGCCATTCACGCGCGCCGCGCTCGTCCTCCTCGTCGTGGTCGTGCTCGGCGCGTGCGCGACGCCGGGCGAACGGGCCGCCGGCGCCGACCTCGTTCGATTGACACTGTTGCAGATCAACGATCACTACGTCCTCGAGCCGGTGGATGGCGGACGGCGTGGCGGGATGGCTCGGCTGGCGACGCTCGTCCGCGATCTCAGGCGGGAAAGTCCGAACTCGGTCTTCGTCCTCGCCGGCGACACGCTTTCCCCCTCGGTCGAGTCCACGTTCCTCCAGGGCGCGCAGATGATCGCGGCGCTCAACGCGATCGGCCTGGACTTCGCGACGTTCGGCAACCACGAGTTCGACTTCGGACCCTCGGTCCTCGTCGAGCGCATGAACGAGTCGAAGTTCCGCTGGCTCTCGGCCAACGTCGTCGACCGACGCTCGGGCCGCGCGTTCGGCGGCGCGTCGCCGGACGTGCTCCTCACGCTCGGCGGCGTCCGGGTCGGGCTCTTCGGCCTCACCACTCCCGATACCGCGCACACCTCACGGCCCGGGTCGGACGTCGTGTTCGGACAGCCGGTTGCGCTCGGCAAGGACGTGGCCGCGCGCCTCCGAGCGCGGGGCGCCGACCTGGTGGTCGCGGTCACGCACATGGAGATGTCCGAGGACAAGGCGCTCGCCGCGGCCGCCGGCGTCGACGTGATCCTGGGTGGGCACGAGCACGATCCGCTGGTCGCCGAGGAAGGCAAAACGCTGATCACCAAATCGGGGTCGGACGCTCGCTACCTCGTCCAGGTCGATCTGTGGCTCACTCGCGACGGGCGACTGGTCGAACGATCCTGGCGCTTTCGTGAGGTCAGCCGTCGGGTGCCGCCCGACCCCACCGTCGAGGCGCTGGTCCGCGAGTACGCCCAGCGGCTCGACCGCGAGCTGGACGTCGTCGTTGGCCGTACCGCGGTGCCGCTCGAGGCTCGCACCGGCAAGGTGCGGACCCAGGAGACCAACCTGGGCGACTTCGTGGCCGACGTCATACGGGAGCGGCTCGGGAGCGACGTCGCCGTCGTGAACGGTGGCGCGATTCGCACCAACCGGGCGGTGCCACCGGGACCGCTGACCAAGCGCGACGTCCACAGTCTCTTGCCCTTCACCGATGTGGTGCTGAAGCTCGAGATGCGTGGACGCGATCTCCGGATGGCGCTCGAACACGGGCTCACCCAGGCCGACCGCGAGGGCGGCGGCTTCCTCCAGCTCTCCGGGGTGCGGCTCGTGTGGGATCGACGGCTGCCGGGGGGCCGCCGGATCGTCGACGCCACCATCGGAGACCGACCGCTCGCCGACGAGGCCGCCTACACGGTTGCGGTGCCGAGCTACCTGGTCCGGGGCGGGGACGGTTTCACCGCCTTCGCACGGGCCGCCGTCATCATCGGGGGAGCGAGCGGGCCGCAAGTCGCCCAGCTTCTCCTCGACGCGATCGCAGTGCGGGGCGAGATCGCGCCGGCCACCGACGGCCGCATCACCGAGGCGGCGCGGTAGCCGCGGCTTATCCACTTATCCCCAGGAATGCACAAAATCAAAATTGTCCCGTGTAGCGCGTCCGCGCAGCCGTCATCCCGTGTGCCATGAGCAAAAATCGGCTCGCACGTGTGCCGGCGTCTGATGTCGACGGTCCGGCGCGGGCTCGCGGCGTCGGTCCTCACGAATTGCGCATTCGGTGCGGCGATGTTCGTCGTTGATCTCGTCGCACTCGACGCCGTACCGTGCTGTTGCCTTGCTCAACCCACCGCGCGTTCTGGTCGTCGACGACGAGCGACACGTCCGGGGGCTCCTGTCGGAGTTACTGAGGGTCTGGGGCTGTGAGGCCGACGTCGCGGCGACCGGGACCGAGGGGTTGATGCTCTTCAAGCAGAAGAGCTATGACCTCGTCCTCACAGATTACGTCATGCCCGGGTGCTCGGGGCTGGAGTTGATCGAAAACGTTCGAAACAAGGACGCGACGGTCGGCGTGATCATGTTGACTGGGTCGGGAGCCGAGCTGGACAGCCAGGGTCGGCGGCTCGGGTTCACCCTGCTCCGGAAGCCACTCCAGATCGACCAGCTCGAGAAGGCCGTGAGGCAGGCTCTGACCGACCGGACGATCGAGGCGTAGCGGCGATCTTCGGCGGTCATTTCACCGCGGGCCCCCGCCGGCTGCTTACTTGCCGAGCACTTTCCGCGGATCGAGGGCGTCGCGGAGACCGTCGCCGATGTAGTTGATGGAGAGCACGGTCAGGAAGATCGCCGTCCCCGGAAAGAGGGCCCAGTGGGGCGCGAAGTCGAGGTTGTCTTTCGCGTCGAACAGGATCCGGCCCCATGTCGGGATGTCCGGGGGGAACCCGAGTCCGAGGAAGGACAACGTGGACTCGGCGATGATCGCCGCGGCGACATCGATGGTGCCGGCCACGATGACCGGGCCCATCGAGTTCGGCAGGATATGACGGACCACCTGTCGGAGCGGCGCGGCACCCAGGCTGCGCGCCGATTCCACGAATTCCTTCTCGCGCAACGACAAGAACTGCGCGCGCACGAGCCGGGCGACGGGCATCCAGCGCAGGCCGCCGATCACCGCGACGATCAGGATGAACACGCCGACCTCGGGACCGAGCGTCTTTCGAAGCGTGTCGCGGAAGAGGTAGACGATCAGCAGCAGCAGGGGCAGCCCGGGGAGCGACAGGAACATGTCGGTGATCCGCATCAGCGCGTGGTCGACCCCGCCGCCCAGGTAGCCGGAGCTCGCGCCGATGGCGGTCCCGATGGAGATCGCGATCAGCATCGCGGCGATGCCGACCGCGAGCGAGATCCGGCCACCGTAGAGCATGCGGGCCAGGAGGTCCTGGCCCAGGTCGTCGGTGCCGAGCGGGTGGCTCCACGTCGGGGTCTTGAGCTTCGCCTTGAAGTCGATCTCGTTGATCGGGAGGCGCCAGACGAGCGGGCCTCCCAGCACGGCGATCACCATCGCCAGCAGGATCACGGTGCCGACCATGGCAAGACGATGGCGCCGGAAGCGACGGCTGGTTTCCCGCCACAGGGACGACCGGGGCTCCGCCGCCGCCACCGCGAGCTTGTCGCCGACCGCGCTGGAAGCGACTCGGGCGACCATTATCGTCGCGTCACATATTGTCGCGTCATCGGTAGGAAATCCGCGGGTCGAGCCATCCGTACAGGAGGTCGGCCGCCAGGTTCGAGACCACGACCAGGCACGAGAAGATGAACGTCACCGCCATGACCACCGGCGTGTCGTTGGCGAGGATCGAGGCGATCAAGAGCGAGCCGATCCCGGGCACGCGGAAGATCTGCTCCGTGACGATGGCGCCACCGAAGATGTTCGGGATCTGGAGCGCGACGAGCGTCACGACCGGGATCAGCGCGTTCCTGACGACGTGCTTGACGAGGGTCGCCCTCTCGGACAGTCCCTTCGCGCGCGCGGTGTTCACGTAGTCGAGCCGGATGACGTCGAGCACGGCGGCGCGCATGAAGCGCGTCATCGAGGCCGCCTGGAACAGGCCCAGCACCGCGACCGGCATGATGGCCTGTCGGACGTGCTCCCAGTACCATCGCCATCCCGTCGCGCTGATGTCGGCCCGGTAGATGAAGGGGAGCCAGTCGAGCTGGATGCTGAACAACAGGATGAACAGGAGGCCCGTGAAGAACGTCGGCAGCGAGAACCCGATGAACGCCAGCGTCGTCGCCGCCTGATCGAACATCGAATAGGGGCGGAGGGCCGAATAGGTGCCGATCGGAACGGCGATGAGAATCGCGAGGAACAGCGCCGAGCCGAGGACGGCGAGCGTCGCGGGCAGCCTCTGGACGATCAGCGTGTCGACGTCGACGCGACTCACGAACGAGAAGCCCCAGTCACCGCGGGCCATCGACACCGCCCAGCGCGCGTAGCGGAGGGGAAGGGGATCGTCGAGGCCGAACTTCGCACGGAGATTCATGCGCACCTCGGCCGGGACGTTCGGGTTCGTCGCCAGCTCCTCGAAGGGATCGCCGGGGGCCAGCGCGAGGATCGTGAACAGGACGGCGCTGATCCCGACGAGGACCGGGATCGAGATCAGCGTGCGACGGAGCAGGTACTTCGACATTCGCGTGAGCCGCGGCGGCCCGAGCAGGCTCGGCGAGCCTGCGGGGGCCGCCGGCGGCGTGCTATGCCTGCTTCGACCAGTACGCGAGCGCCCAGAAGTCGCTGTCCCATCCGCTCTGGGCCACGTCGCGCATCGCCTTGGAGATCGCGGCCACGCGCGGGCGGAACACCACGGGAATGACCGCGACGTTCTGGATCAGGAGGTCGTTCATCTTGACGAAGTGGACCGCGCGCTTGGTCGGGTCCATCTCGGCCTCGGCCGCCTTCCACGTCCGATCGTACTCCTCGTTGCGCCAGCGCGTGGGGTTCCGGCCCGTCCATTTGTTCTCCCGGGACGCGACTTCCCAGCTGAGGAACTGGTCCATGAAGCGCTGCGGATCGGGCTGGGTCATGGTCGTCGTGAACATCTGGAGATCGGAGGAGAAGTGCGGGAAGGTGTCGGGGTTCGCCGGATCCGACGAGAAGAACACATTCGCGGTGATCGACTTCAGCTCGAGCTCGATGCCGGCCTTGGCGCATGCCTGCTTGACGATCGCTTGCGTCTTCTGGCGCGGGGCGTTGATGGAGGTCTGGTAGAGGAATTTCAGCTTTTTGCCGTCCTTGGCGCGGATGCCGTCGGCGCCGCGCTTCCAGCCGGCGGCCTCGAGGATCTGGTTCGCCCTGTCGACGTTGAACTCCCACTTCGTGTTCTTGGAGACGAACCGTGAGGGCGCGTTGAGGAAGTTCGCGGTGGCGATGCCGGTGCGTCCATAGATCTGCTCCTGGACGGAGCCCCGGTCGACCAGGACATTCAGGGCCTGTCGCACGGCCGGATCGCTCAGCATCGGGTGCTTGGACTTGATCGAGGAACGCTCGCCGTCCACCTCCACCCACGGATCGGTGTTGTTGAGCTGGATGTGCTCGATGTTGCCGCCCAGGACGATGTCGACGCGCCCCTTGCCGCCCTGCTCGAGCCGCAGGAGGATGTCGTCCTCGACCTGCATGTTCCAGGCGTAGTCGAACTCGGCGGTCTGGATGACCGCCCGCGCGGCCGAGGGAGCGTCGCCGCCGCCCTTGAGCTCGAAGGTGTCGAAGAACGGCCGGTTGGACACGTGGTACGTCGGGTTGAGCTCACCGCGCACGATGTCACCCGGCTTGAAATCCACGAAACGGAACGGCCCGGTGCCGACGGGCTTGAGGTTGGTCGGTGCCTCGCGTGACTTGTCGCCCTTGTAGGCCTGGAAGAGGTGCTTGGGAATGATCATTCCCGTCGGACCGCAGAAGGCGGCGGACCAGAAGGGCGTCGGCGTCTTGAAGACGACCTTCACCGTGTGACCGTCGAGCTTGTCGATCCGCACGATGTCCCGGTACTGGCCGCTGGTGACGGCGGCCGTGCCCGGGTCCATCACGTATTCCCAGTTGAACACCACGTCGTCGGCCGTGAAGGGCTTGCCGTCGTGCCAGACGACGTTCTTCTTCAGGCGCCAGGTCACGGACATGCCGTCCCTCGCGACCTGCCCGTTTTGCAGGCTGGGCGCCTCCGCCGCGAGTACGGGAACCACGTTACCGTCCGGATCGTAGGACGCCAGGGGTTCGTAGAAGACGCGCGAGGCGTCCTGGTCCTTGGTGCCGTTGGCGAAGTGCGGGTTCAGGAGCGTCGGCGCCTGCCACCAGAGCGTCTTGACCAGGCCGCCACCGCCCCGTTTCGTGGGATTGACGCTCCACTTGGTCTGCGCCTGCGCCGTGCCGGCCGACGCCAGCATTTGCGCGGCCAGGGGGGCCGTCAGACCGAGCCCGACCATCGTCTGGACGAAGCGCCGGCGGCTCAGGCGGCCGCCCTTCACCTCGTCGATCAGCGTCCTCAGCTCACGCTCGTCCATACAGTCCTCCGAAGGGAATCGATCTGGGTGGTCCCTGGGAACGCGTGGAGGTCATCCGAGTCCGATTACTATAGCAAGTGTGGACGAATCGCCGAGCGAATGTAGGGGTATACTTTTGCGTGGTTTCGACGTGACCGCGTCGACGATACGGGGGCGAACGTGCGGCGCGAGCTGGCGCTGACCGCGGTGGCGATCGGCGCGGCCGCGGTCGCCGGCGTGGGTCTCTTCGCCGCGCTGCGGCCGGTGGCGGACGCCCCGGCCGCAGCGTCGACGTCGGCCGGCACCGCGGCACCGCCCGCCGAGGACGCGAGCAGCGCCGCGACGGCCGGCCCGCACGCCGGCCAGGGGCTCGCGCTCGACGAGGGGGTGCGCGAGCTCGATCTCATCCGGCCGGCGCGGGCGAAGCGGGCCGAGGATTTCACCGTGGCGCTCGTGGGTGGAGAGACGCTCAAACTCAGGGAGCAGCGCGGGAAGGCGGTCATGATCAACTTCTGGGCGACGTGGTGCCCGCCATGCCGCGAGGAGATGCCGGCCATGGAGCGGCTCTATCGCCGGCACCGGGAGCGAGGGTTCGTGCTGCTCGCCGTCTCGGTCGACACCGACGCGTCGCTCGTGCGACCGTTCCTCGAGCACCACAAGCTGACGTTCCCGGTGGCGCTCGATGCGAAGATGGAGCTCGCCAACACCTACGGCGTCCGCGCGCTGCCCTCGAGCTTCCTCATCGACCGCAATGGGTACATGACGGCGCTGGCGCTCGGCCCGCGCCCGTGGGACAACCGCGCCGCCCACGCGCTCGTCGAGGGGATGCTCGGGCCGTGACGGGCGAGTCGCTCGGCGTCGCGGTCGCGTTCAGCGCGGGGCTCTTCTCGTTCCTGTCGCCCTGCGTGCTACCGCTCTTTCCCTCGTACGTGTCGTTCATCACCGGCATGTCCGTCGCCGACCTCACCACGGATCTTTCGCTGGCGGCGCGGCGGCGGGTGCTGATCCATGCGGTGGCGTTCGTCCTGGGATTCTCGCTCGTCTTCGTTGCGCTCGGCGCGTCGTTCAGCGCCGCCGGGCAGTTCCTGCTCGACTACCGCGAGTGGATCCGCCGCATCGGCGGGGCCCTCATCGTGGTCTTCGGACTCTATATCGTCGGACTTCTGAAGATCGGGTTCTTTGCGCGCACGCAGCAGTGGCAGCTCCGAGAGAAGCCCGCCGGCTATCTGGGCTCGCTCGCGGTGGGCATCACGTTCGCCATCGGCTGGACGCCGTGCGTGGGCCCGATCCTCGGCGCCATCCTCTCGCTCGCCGGCACGGCGGAGACGGTGCAGCGCGGCGTCGGCCTCCTGGTGGCCTATTCGGCGGGGCTCGGGCTGCCGTTCCTGATCTCGGCCGCGGCGCTCGGCCCCTTCCTGGCGTTCTTCAAGCGCTATCGCCCGTTCATCCCCGTGGTCGAGCGCGCGGCGGGAGTCGTCCTCGTGGTCGTCGGAGTCCTCGTCTTCACGAACTACTACGTCGTCCTGAACGCCTGGGCGATCTCGCTCACCCCGGACTGGCTGCTCAAGCGGCTGTAACCGGGTGCGCGTTCACGTCCGCGTTCCCGCTACCTCCGCGAACCTCGGCCCTGGCTTCGACGCGCTGGGCCTGGCGCTCGCTCTGCACAACGAGGTCATCGCCGAGGAAGGACAGGGCGTGACCGTGAGGATCGAGGGCGAGGGGGCGGATCGTCTCCCCAGGGACGGGGACAACATGGTCGCCCGGGGCGTCCGGCTCGCCTACGAAGCCGCGGGGCGGCCGTTCGAAGGGTGCGCGCTCGCGTGCGTGAACCGCATCCCTGCGGCGCGCGGTCTCGGCTCGAGCGCCGCTGCGTGGGTCGGCGGCCTGATCGCGGGCAACGCGCTCCTCGGCGCGCCCTTGTCGAAGGACACATTGCTGGGTCTCGCGGCGCGCGCCGAGGGCCATCCTGACAATGTCGCGGCGACGATCTTCGGAGGCTTAACGGTCTCCTGCGCCACCCCCGAAGGAGTCACAGCCGTCTCTCTGCCCGTTACGGCGAGCCTCGCGTGGGTGGTGCTGGTTCCCGAAGTCACGAATGCCACCGCCGATGCGCGGGCGCTTCTGCCGCGGTCGGTGCCACGCGAGGACGCCGTCTTCAACGTCCAGCGCGTCGCGCTGCTGCTGGCGAGCCTCCAGGCCGCGCGGCCGGCGGCGCTCAGGACGGCGCTCGAGGACCGGCTGCACCAGCCCTATCGCCTGAAGCTCTTCCCCTGGATGCCCGAGGTCGCCGCGGCCGCCCGAGCGGCCGGGGCACTCGGCTGCGTGCTCAGTGGCGCCGGCCCCTCGTTGCTCGCCGTGGTCGCCGGTGACGGCGGCGCGGTCGCCCGGGCCATGGAGGCCGCCCTGCGGAAGGCAGGCATCCACGGCACGGCGCGGGTGTTCGACGTCGACTCCGCGGGCGCCACGAGCCGGCTACTCTAGGGCCATTCCGGTCTCCTCACGGGCCACGATCGTTCTCGTCGTACGCCTTGACGGGCCCGAGCACGCGGTGCTAACTGGGTCGAGCATGAACGAGGGCGTCCTCTCGGATCGCGAGTTGCGCGTCGCGGCCCGCGACGGCTGGGTCGCCGCGCCGGGAGGCATCGAGGAGCGGCAGTTCCAGCCCGCCAGCCTGGACCTTCGCCTGGGACCGGACGCCTATCAGCTCCGCGCGAGCTTTCTGCCGTTTCGGGAGACCGTGCAGAGCCGCCTCGGCGAGCGCGGCCTCGCTGACAGCGATCTCGTCATCGACCAGCTGAGCTTGACCGGCTCCGGCGCGACCCTACAACGCGGCTCGGTGTATCTCGTCCCCCTCCTCGAGTCGCTGGAGCTGCCGGCACACGTGCGCGGCCGCTCGAACCCGAAATCGACGACGGGACGGCTCGACATCTTCACACGGGTGATCACCGACGCCACGCCGCGGTTCGACGAGATCTGCGCCGGGTACCGCGGGGCGCTCTATCTGGAGGTCTCGCCACAATCGTTTCCCGTGCGCGTGCAAGTCGGCGCCTCGCTCAACCAGCTCCGGCTACTCTGCGGGCAGACCTCCATGTCGGATCAGGCGCTCATGGCGCTGTACCGTGGGACACCGCTGCTGTACGACGACGATGAGCGGCCGATTCCGCTCGAACGGGCCGCCTTCAACGACGGGCTCTGCATGGGTGTGGATCTCTCGGGGCGCCTGACCGATGGGATCATCGGCTACCGCGCCCATCCGAATCCACCGGCCGTCGACCTCGGCCGCATCGGGTTCTACGACCCGACAGAGTTCTGGGAGCCGATCAAGCGCCCCGCGCGCGACGCCTACATCCTGGAGGCCAACCGGTTCTACATCCTCCTCTCCAAGGAGCGCATCCGGGTTCCGCCCGAGTTCGCGGCCGAGATGGTGGTCTACGATGCCGGCGCGGGCGAGATCCGGACGCACTACGCCGGCTTCTTCGATCCGGGATTCGGCTGGGGGGACGGGACCATTCTGGGCACCAAGGTGGTTATGGAGGTGAGGGCGCGCGAGGTGCCGTTCATGGTCTATGACGGCCAGACGTCGTTCAAGGTGTGGTTCGAGCGGCTC
>Ga0209056_10001927_pt1 | contig 22645 bp, 18 predicted proteins | sample GraSoiAngelo_114_FD_185876 | JGI IMG/M metagenome (GOLD analysis project Ga0209056, IMG submission 185876) | Grasslands soil microbial communities from the Angelo Coastal Reserve, California, USA - 14_0903_13_40cm (SPAdes) (version 2) | ecosystem: Environmental > Terrestrial > Soil > Grasslands...
AGATCCGGTAGCAAAGCGCCTGGTTCCAGTCGAAGGCTTCGTCGGCTAGGTCTACCTTATTTCCCTCTCCCCCTCTTAGGGGGAGAGGGCAGAGTGAGGGGGTTACAGTAGGAAAGCGGTCTACCTCCGACTTGGTGCGCGGCCGTTCGTGATATGCTTGATCGGAATTCGTGAGAATCATCTGGACCGCGCACGCCGCGGAGCGGCAGCGAGAATGGGAGCGCCGGAAGGGCATCACCCGCGCCGTGGTCGAAGGCGTCGTCACAAACGCCGAGCAGGTAGCCCCGGGCGACCTGAACATTCTGATCGCACAAAGTCGATGGCAGGGGGGATTGCTTAGAGTTCCGTTCATTGAAAGCGGAGAAGGACGAAAAATCATCACACTGTACTGGACGAGCCGGATCAAGCGGTATTGGAGGGAGCAGGCTTGATTGTCCGTTACGATTCGGAAGCAGACATTGTTGTCGTGAAGCTCAGAGATGACCCTCCGGTCGACGCCGTGGAGGAAGAGGGTGGCATCGTCATCAGTTATGATGCCCGTGGCCTGCCGGTGAGCGTCGAATTCCTGAACGCCTCGGCGCATGGGCTAATCAAACCGGGCGATCCGAAGGTTACTCTTACGGGGCTAAAAGCTCAAGCCTAACGTTCGCAGCAGAGACATCTCCGCCACGTCCCACGTCCAGGTTTGTACTACACTTCACGTATTACGTGGAAGACGAGGGACCATGCCAACAAGTGTGCGATTGGACCCCAAACCCAAAAGCTTGTCAGCCGGCTGGTGCGGCAGACGCGCCGGACGCGATCTGACGTGATCCGGGAGGCAATCCGGAGGATGGCCGGGCAAATCCAATCGCCCTCATCGAAGATGGTCTATGATCACGTCGCTGACCTTGTTGGAATTGCCCGCGGCGGAGACCGGCATTATGCCGCGCGGTCCGAAGAGATCCTGCGCGTCCTTTCCACCAGGAAGTGAAGCAGTTCCTAATCTCCAATCCCTCCCGCACTTGTACGTTGTCATCGCGAGGCGCGAAGCGCCGTGGCGATCTCGCCGTCATTCCGTCATCGCGAGCGTAGCGAAGCGATCTCCTCTTAGGTGGAGATTGCCACGGGGCTTACGCCCCTCGCAATGACCACGAACGTCTCAGCCTGCAACCTCCCGAAAGACCCGCAGAAAATTCAACCCGAGCAACTTGCGCAGCTCCTCCTCACTGAACCCCCGTTCCGCGAGCTTCACCGTCAGGTTGGGCCAGTCGCCAAAGCTCTCGTATCCCGTCAGGTGATAGTCCGGCGTCAGCCGGTGTTCTTCCAGCCGGAAGCCGGCCCACGTGAACTTGCGCGGGTCGTGCCTGGGCAGAGTGGGCGGATACTCAACCAGCGACTCCGTGCCGGGTCCGGGTCCCGCCTTGTCCGTTCCGATGCCGACGTGATCGATGCCTGCAACACCGACCAGATGCTCCACATGGTCGGCAAAGTCATCCAACGTCGCTTCCTTGCGCGAGGAGATGAAGCCCGCGATGACCACCACGCCGAAGAAACCTCCACGGTCGGCGACAGCTTTGGCCAGCTCGTCGCTCTTGTTCCGGTCGTGCTGGCAGATGACCTTACTCCCTGAATGCGAGACCACGACCGGCGCAGTGGACACCTTCAATGCATCCCAGCCGACCTGCTCGCTGCAGTGGCTGACGTCTACCAGGATGCGGTGCTCGTTCAGACGCCGCACCACTTCCCGCCCGAAGTAGGATAGCCCGCCCTGGTGGGCCTCAGTGCAGCCGTCGCCGACCAGGTTGCGCAAGTTGTAGGTCAACTGGACCATGCGCACGCCCAGGTTGTGGAAGTACTCGACGCGGTCCAGGTCGTCACCGAACGGCGTGGCATTCTGGAAGTCCAGGATGAGTCCGTGCTTCTTGGATCGGTGCGCCCGCTCGATATCCCCCGCACGGCGTACAAGAATCAACTCCCCATCCAACGCGTCCACGACCGCATGGGCCTGGGCGAGGCGCTTAGTCGCCAGTTCGAACGACCTGCTGGGAGGCTCGGTGCCCGCGTAGGTGCCGCTGGCGACGGTCACCCCGGAGCGGCGCCACAGACCCAGATACTGGTCTCTGGCCTCCTGGGATGTCTTGATTTCCCGGACGGCCATCTCTTCCATCAACGGCGCGATCTCATCCCGCGCCTTCGGCCCGTCGCGTTTGATGTACTCGTTCAGAGCCACCCGCATCCGCTCGGTAAACAGGAACCCGCTCGTCGCCGGCGGCTGCTGCGCATCGATCACCAGCGCCTCATAGTGGAACTTTCGCGCTTCCTCTGGCGTGAGCGTCCGTTTCCTGCGCTGCAGCATACGTCACCTCTGTCTGATTATCGTACCTGGTACGGATCCCAAAGGGGGGAGGCGTGTGGATCAATCCCGGCGACCTTGCTGCACGGCGATCAGCACGGGGTCGTCGTCATCCCCCACGAGATCGCCGAACGGATCCCTGCCGCCGCGGACGAAGAGCGCATTATCCAGGCCTGCCAGGCCCAAGGCATGACCGTCGACCGTTTGAAGGCGGCCTACAAATCCGCCCGCTTCCCCCTCTAGAAGGAGAGGATAGGTGAGGGGGGTTTTGCGGTCGTGGCGAGGCCCGCGCAGCGAGCCGTTACATACCGGGATGCCAGGCAGCAGGCCCGCCAGTATAATACGTCGCAGTGGGGGCGTTACGTATGATGGAACCGCTAAAAACTGTGGGCGGTCGGTACGCTCAATGGGCTCGATCTAAGGCTAGGTCATAGGATGAGCATTCGAGACTATCAGTCGATTATGCTCCCCCTGCTCGAATTCTGTCGCGATGGGAAGGAACACTCTCTTCGGGATGCCATCGAGGCCTTGGCGCACAAGTTTGGACTGACCGAGCAAGAGCGAAAGGCGCTACTGCCAAGCGGCCAGCAACCTATCTTCGACAATCGGGTCGGTTGGGCTCGCACGTATCTGAAAAAGGCAGGTCTCATTGATGCGCCCCGCCGCAGTTACTTTCAAATCACCGCACGTGGCATCCAAGTGCTGGAGAGTAATCCTCCGAGAATTGACATCGCCTTCTTGGAGCGATTCCCTGAGTTCAAAGAGTTCCGGGCGACCAGGCGGAAGGCGGAATCATCTTCTATTGAGCGTGCCGACGTCGAGGAGACAACGCCTGAGGAGTCGCTTGGGCTAGCGTACCAGAGACTGAGTCAAACTGTTGCGGTGGAGCTCATTGAAACGGTGATGAAGTGCTCACCAGCCTTCTTTGAGCGCCTAGTCATCGATTTGCTCGTCGGAATGGGTTACGGTGGCACGCGACACGATGCAGGCCGTGCTATCGGCCGAAGTGGCGATGATGGTATTGACGGAATCATCAATGAAGACCGGCTCGGTCTGGACACCATTTACGTTCAGGCCAAGCGGTGGCAAGCTGCGGTGGGGCGTCCCGAGGTGCAGAAATTCGCCGGCGCCCTACAAGGTCACCGGGCGAGGAAGGGCATCTTTATTACAACGTCGAGCTTCACAAAGGAAGCGTATGAATATGCGTCCCGTATAGACAGCAAGATCGTGCTTGTCGATGGAGACACGCTGGCTCAGTTGATGATCGAACACAACGTGGGTGTTTCATCAGCCGCTTCATACGAAGTAAAGCGGATTGACCATGACTACTTCACTGAAGAGTAGGAAGCTCACGGCGGGTCTGAGCAAATAGTACTCGGGACCCTCACCTGAACATTTTGATAGCACAAAGTCGATGGTCGGCGGCGACAAGCGCTAGAGAGAAGCTCTAGGAATCGGCTGAGATCTACCCAGAGCAAAAACCGGGAATTTGGGCTTTCCTAAGGGCAACGCGAGCTGTTGAGACTATTTGGTAGTTCGGTCTACCTCCCCTCCACCAGATTCTCACAGGGAAGTCCACAGAGTGCATTGAAAAAAGTACGCTGTCAGTAAACGAGCGCCTTTCGATCGCACCGGTTCTGATTTCGCGGGGCATCCTGTGAGCGGAGCAGGTGATTGCTAGGAAACCATGAGTAGGCTCGAAGATCTGCAACCCCAGGCGGCTGTCCGTGGAATCTTGACAGATTCCCTCGTTAGTGTCGTAAATGTGCAGTGGTTCGGTTCCGATGCGCTTGAACTCACCTACAAAGACTCCGGCGGTAAGGTTGCAAATACCCTCCTCTATCGCAATGATGAATCGCGTCTCGAGGTCGTCGAACAAGGCCGACCCTGGAGCTTCGATGGCGATGGAGACCTCTTCCGTCTCGTATCAGAGGCACACCGGATTCGTCTCGCGCACCTTTTCGACCCGGTTCTAGCGGTCCATACATCAATCGTCGAACCGCTTCCCCATCAGATTACAGGGGTGTACGAGTCGATGCTGCCCCGCCAGCCTTTGCGCTTCCTTTTGGCTGACGATCCCGGTGCCGGCAAGACCATCATGGCCGGTCTACTCATCAAGGAGCTGATCGCGCGTGGCGACCTCCAGCGCTGCCTTGTTGTGTGTCCGGGCAGCCTCGCCGAACAGTGGCAGGATGAGATGTACCGCCGGTTTCACCTTCCTTTCGACATTTTGACGAACGACAAGCTGGAAGCCGCTCGCACTGGGAACTGGTTCCTCGAGAGCAATCTCGTAATCGCTCGGCTAGATAAACTATCCCGCGACGAAGATGTCCAGGGTAAACTCGCCGCGCCAGATGGGCGGTGGGACCTCATTGTCTGCGACGAAGCCCACAAGATGTCAGCGACTTATTTCGGCGGCGAGATTACATACACTAAGCGGTATAGACTCGGTCAGCTTCTCTCAACCCTCACTCGGCACTTTCTGCTGCTGACCGCGACACCCCATCGCGGCAAAGAAGAGGACTTTCAGCTTTTCATGGCTCTTCTGGATGGAGATCGTTTCGAAGGTAAGTTTCGTGACGGCGTCCACGCGGTCGATGCGTCAGATCTCATGCGACGAATGGTGAAAGAGGATCTCCTCAAGTTTGATGGAACGCCGCTCTTCCCCGAAAGGATAGCCTATACGGTTCCCTACAAACTTTCCGATGCGGAGGCCAGGCTCTACAAAGCAGTGACCGACTACGTGAGTCAGGAGTTTAACCGAGCGGAGGCTCTCCAGAACGATAAGCGGACTGGCACGGTTGGGTTCGCGCTGACCATTCTGCAGCGCCGCTTAGCGTCGTCGCCCGAAGCAATCTACCAGTCCCTTCGAAGGCGCCGCGAAAGACTCGAAAGCCGGATACGTGAGTTGGAGCTATTGCAGCGCGGAGCACGGATTGACGACGCTATTGCTGCGGATGTTCCAACACTTGAAGCTGAAGAAATCGAGGATCTCGAGGACGCTCCCGATAGCGAGGTGGAAGCCTCCGAGGAACAGATACTCGACCAAGCCACTGCCGCACGTACAATCGCCGAACTGAAGGCTGAGATCGACACGCTTAAACATCTGGAGTCCTTGGCACTCAGGGTGCGCCGAGGCGGCGAGGACAGAAAATGGCGGGAACTGGCACAGTTGCTCGCGGAGATCTTCACACCTGACGCCATAGCAGGCCAGGTGGGAGAAGTTCTGACCCCCTACGGATCGAGTACAGTCCCTCCGCCCACCCCGTCACCGCGCCAGAAACTCATCGTTTTCACAGAACATCGTGACACGCTTAACTACCTAGAGCAGCGCATCTCGACACTTCTCGGTCGCAAGGAAGCCATCGTGATTATTCATGGGGGCATGGGCCGCGAGGAGCGGATGAAAGCCCAGGAGTCGTTCAGGCACGATCCCGAGGTGCGAATTCTCGTCGCAACGGATGCTGCAGGCGAAGGAATTAACCTGCAACGAGCCCACTTGATGGTTAACTACGACCTTCCTTGGAATCCGAATAGAATTGAGCAGCGATTCGGGCGAATCCACCGGATTGGTCAAACTGAGGTCTGCCACCTCTGGAACCTCGTTGCTGAGGAAACACGTGAGGGAGACGTCTATCATACGCTGCTGGATAAGTTGGAAGAAGCTCGTAAGGCGCTCGGTGGCCGAGTCTTTGACGTGCTTGGCAAGGTTCAGTTCGACGGCAGGCCCCTCCGTGATCTGCTGATTGAGGCCGTGCGCTACGGTGAGCGGCCTGAAGTCCGCGCTCGCCTCACCCACGTAGTGGCAAATGCCTTTGATCGTAAGCAGTTGCAAGATCTCCTGGAGGAGCGAGCGTTGGCGCACGACGCTATGGATGCCAGTCGAGTGCGACATGTTCGCGAGGACATGGAGCGTGCGGAAGCGCGCCGCCTCCAACCCCACTACATTGAATCCTTCTTCCTAGAAGCTTTCAAGCGGTTGGGAGCCACAATCAGACAGCGCGAGCTACGTCGGTATGAGGTTACGCACGTGCCAGCTGTTGTACGTACTCGCGACCGATTGATAGGTATTGGAGAGCCTGTGCTAGCTCGGTACGAGCGCATCGCTTTCGAGAAACCCCTCATCGCGCCGCAAGGCCAACCACTGGCGGCCTTCGTCTGTCCCGGTCATCCACTACTTGATGCAACGATCGATCTCGTTATTGAGCGGCACCGCGATTTGCTCCGCCGGGGAACGGTGCTGGTTGACGAACGTGATCCGGGTGGGGAGCCACGGGTGCTCTTCTACCTCGAACACGCGATTCATGATGCAAGTCTCACCCGTTCTGGCGAACGCCGCATTGTATCTAGGCGAATGCTTTATGTTGAAGTTGACGGTGCAGGCGTGACGCGCCATTTGCAATACGCTCCATACCTCGACTACAGACCTTTAAGAAGCGACGAGCCCAAGCCCAGCACAATCCTTGATCGGCCCGAATGTTCGTGGATTCGGCACGACCTGGAGCTGAAGGCCACGAGCTACGCCGTCACGCACGTAGTCCCGGAGCATGTCCAGGAGGTCCGGGGGCGTCGGCTGGAATGGCTTGCCAAAACCGAAGCCGCGGTGAAGGACCGGCTGACAAAGGAAATCAACTACTGGGACCACCGTGCCGAGGAGCTAAAGTTACAAGAACAAGCAGGGAAACCTAACGCCCGACTCAACTCGAATGAAGCTCGCAAGCGCGCGGACAACCTTCAGGTGCGACTGCAGAGACGGATGGAGGAACTGAAGCTGGAGGCCAAACTCTCACCGGTTCCGCCTGTCGTGCTTGGTGGAGTCGTGGTGGTGCCCATAGAGTTTCTGGCAAAGCTCACAGGAAGGCAAGTGGCACCACGCGTAAGCACTGCCGATACCCAGGCTGCCGCAGCACATGCCCGCGCAATCGTGATGGAGGTGGAGCGCAGCTTGGGCTTCGAGCCGATCGACCGAGAGCAAGAAAAGCTCGGGTACGACATCGAGAGCCGGATACCAGGTACGGGAAAGCTCCGCTTCATCGAGGTCAAAGGGCGGGACGCAGGTGCGGACACCATCACGGTGACAAAAAATGAGATACTCTACTCGCTTAACAAGCCCGAAGACTTCATCCTCGCCATCGTCGAATTCCGCGAAGACGGCACACACCGCACTTACTACCTGCGCCGCCCGTTCCGGCGCGAGCCAGATTTCGGGGTGACTAGCGTCAATTACGATTTTTCTGAACTGCTCGCACGAGCTGATGGGCCGAGGTGAGTTCCGAGATAGGTCTCAAGAGTATGGAAGCCAAAAACTCGAAGATGACTCTACAGAATAGGAAACTTATCGAGGTAGCTTTTCCATTACGAGAGATCAACGACGCTTCGGCGTACGACAAGATGCCGGGGATCGGGCCGCATCCGAAGGGGATTCATCAGTGGTGGGCGCGGCTGCCGTTGCCAGTGTCTCGTGCCATCCTGTTCGCGTCGGTGGTGGATGACCCGAGCAGCCATCCGGAGCGATTCTCCATTGAGGAGGTCCAGGAGCTAGAGCGGGAACGACTCTTCGAGATCGTGCGCCGCATGATGCAGAAGCAGTTGCACAAGCATCCGGAGATCTACGCGGAGGCGCGGGCAGAGATGATGAAGCACTGCGGAGGTGCGTTGCCACCCGTGCTCGATCCGTTCGCGGGAGGGGGTTCCATCCCGCTGGAAGCTGCGCGGCTGGGATTCGAAACCTATGCGGGTGATCTGAATCCCGTGTGCGTACTCCTCAACAAGTGCAACCTCGAGCTCGCGCCGCGCTGGGCTGACCGGCCGCCCGTGAATCCCGAGGACCGGAAGAGGATCGGAGGCGCGGGTGGCTGGCCTGGCACGGCAGGCCTAGCGGCCGATGTCCGCTACTACGGCCGCGTGATCCTCGACCGAGCCCGGGACAAGATCGGGCACCTCTATCCACCAGTGAAGGTCACGGCGAAAATGGCGGAGGAACGGCCGGACCTGAAGCCTTATTTGGGCAAGGAGCTGCCGGTCATCGCGTGGATCTGGGCGCGGACAGTGCGGAGCCCCAACCCGGCGGCGCTCGGCGCGCACGTACCGCTGACAAGTACCTTCTGGCTATCGAGTAGGAAGGGGAGCGAAGCCTGGCTCGATCCCGTAGTGGATCGTGCCGCACGTGCTTGGGACTTTGCGGTGAGGACCAGCACGCCGAAGGATCGCGCAACGGTCAAGGCAGGGACGAAGACCGGTCGGGCTCAGTTTCGCTGTCTCCTAACCGGCGATGCGATTCCGGACGAGCACATCAAAGAAGAAGGGCAGGCCGGACGCCTGGGCGTGCGGCTCGTGACTATCGTGGCCGAGGGACAACGCGGCCGCGCGTACCTGTCCGCTACCAAGGACCATGAAGCGATCGGAGGGCAGGGCGAGCCGACATGGAAGCCCGAGGGCCAAGTTCCAGAAAGGCTTACGGGGGGCACATGCGCTCCTTACGGATTCGATCAATGGGGTGACCTCTTCACTCCCCGCCAGCTTACGGCGCTGGTTGCGCTGTCGGAACAAGTGCGGGGAGTGCGTGAAGACGCGCGGCGCGACGCCGAGCGCGCCGGTTTGTCAGGCAACGATGCAGAAGGCTATGCCCGCGCGGTCACTACTTTCCTGGCCCTGGCGCTGGACAGGTGTGCGGATTTCAACAATGCACTTTGCCGTTGGAGTGCAAGCAACCAGAAGGTGATGAATCTCTTCAGCCGCCAGGCTATCCCCATGGTATGGGATTTTGCAGAGGCAAATGCGCTAGGGGAGTCCGTGGGCGCGTGGGCGACGTGTAGCGACTATGTGGGCGATTGCGTAGAGATCACGCCTGGCAGCGCGACGCCGATACCTCGCGGCAACGCCCGCCAGATCGACGCAACCGCAGAATGGGATGGACTGGGGGGAACCCTTGTCAGTACCGATCCGCCCTACTACGACAACATCGGCTATGCGGCGTTGTCGGACTTCTTCTACGTCTGGCTCCGGCGCACCATCGGCGATCTGTACCCGGAACTGTTCGCCACTATTCTCGTACCCAAGGAGCCGGAACTGGTCGCGGCGCCCGAGCGTTTCGACGGCAACAAGCAGAAGGCGAAGGAACACTTCGAGAGTGGATTCCGCAAGGCGTTCGCCACGTTGCGCGAGAAGATGGATCCGCGGTTTCCGCTCACCGTCTATTACGCGTTCAAGCAGGACGACGAGGAAAGCGGCGCGGACGAGGAGGAGGCGAGCGATAGCAACGGCAACCGGGTAGACCGCACGACCGGCTGGGAAACGATGCTGGAGGCCCTCATCGGTACAGGCTTCAAGATTTCTGCTACCTGGCCTGTGCGAGCATCGCAGAAATGGCGCATGGTCGCGATGGGGACCAATGCCCTCGCGTCGTACATTGTGCTGGCTTGTCGCTCGCGTCCAGAGGACGCGCCGCAGACCGACCGCCGCGGTTTCGTAGCGGAACTCAAGCGCGAACTGCCGACCGCCCTAAAGCGCCTGCAGCAAGGAAACATCCCGCCTGTGGACTTCGCCCAAGCGGCCATCGGTCCGGGCATGGCTATCTACTCCCGCTACAGCCGCATTCTTGAAGCCAGCGGCCGGCCCATGACCGTCCGCACGGCCCTGGCGTTAATCAACCAGACTCTAACTGAGCTACTCTCCGAGCAGGAAGATGAGTTCGACGCCGACACCCGCTGGGCGATCGCATGGTTCGACGAGTACGGCTTTGACGAGGGCGATTTTGGTGAGGCCGAGCTTCTAAGCAAAGCGAAGGTTACGTCTGTCGCCGGGTTGGATCATGCGAAGATCATTCGTTCCAGGGCAGGAAAAGTTCGACTCCTTCGTCCCGAGGAACTGCCCAAGGACTGGGACCCGACTAGCAACGGACGCACGACCATCTGGGAAGTGACCCACCATCTTCTTCGAGTGTACTTCCATGAAAAGCTAGGCGATGCAATCACGGCGGACCTTGTGCACAGAATTGGTTCCCGCGTGGAGATTTCGCGGGACCTCGCATACCGACTCTTCAACATCTGTGAAAAGAAGAAGCGGACGCAGGAAGCTCAAGCATATAACGCCCTCGTATTAGGTTGGCCCGAGATCGCTCGCCTCGCGCGCGCGCGGGGCCAGCCCCAAATCAAACAGGCCGATCTCTTCGGCCGGGAGTAGACCATGGCGACTACCAATCGTGAGCGCGCCGGTAAGGCGCTTGATCTGCTCAAGGCAGGACTTGGGCCTTTTGTGGAACGGGAGTTCAAGAACCTGTACGGAGATCAGGCGCTCGCAGAGGCTCAAAAACTTATGATGGCTGAGCGTCTAGATACCAGCCGCCCCTTCGCGGCATGGGACGCCGCAGTGCTCCTACGCCTGATGTGGGAGGCTTGGAATAGCGTCTTCCGGAGAATCCTCGGGCAGGCTGAACGCACGCTTGTAAGCGAACTGCGTGAAATCCGAAACCGCTGGGCCCACCAGGAGCCATTCTCAACGGACGATGCCTACCGGGCTCTTGACTCGGCCGGTCGGCTCCTGACGGCCATATCCGCGCCGGAGGCTGCCGAAGTCGAGAAAATCAAGATGGAACTCCTACGCGTTCGGTTCGATGAGCAGGTACGAAGTGAGAAGCGCCGGACCGCGGGCACGGCCATCGAGAGTGTGGCAACGGGCAATCTCAAGCCCTGGCGCGAAGTTGTGAACCCACACAAAGACGTTGCTAGCGGCCGCTATCAGCAAGCGGAGTTCGCGGCGGACCTCTGGCAAGTGTACGTGGGAGAAGGAACCGACGAGTACCGAAAACCCATTGAGTTCTTCCGCCGCACTTATCTGACCGAGAGCCTAAAGCAGCTTCTCACGCGTGCGGTGCAACGTTTGGCGGCCAATGGCGGCGATCCGGTAGTGCAGCTTCAGACCAACTTCGGTGGAGGAAAGACTCACTCCATGCTCGCCTTGTATCACCTCTTTTCCGGTACCGCCCCTACCGACTTAGCGGGTATTGATGCGGTAATTAAGGAGGCTGGTGTCGCCAAGCTCCCAACCGTAAGGCGTGTGGTCTTGGTTGGGAATAAGATCTCGCCGGGGAACCCGGTCACGAAATCGGATGGTAGCGTAGTCCGCACGCTCTGGGGCGAGCTGGCCTGGCAACTTGGTGGCAAGAAAGCATTTTCTCGAGTGCGTGCGGACGACGAGCAGGCCACGAGTCCGGGCGACGTGCTCCGCGAACTCTTCAACGAGTATGGACCCTGCCTCGTTCTCATCGACGAATGGGTCGCCTACGCGCGGCAGCTCCACGAGCAGAGTGACTTGCCGGCGGGCAGCTTTGACACTCAATTCACGTTTGCACAGGCTCTCACCGAGTCAGCAAGGGCGGCGAAGCAGTGCTTGCTTGTTATCAGTCTCCCTGCTTCCGAACCTACCGGTTCCCCCCACGCTCAGGTCGAGGATGTCGAGGTCGGCGGACAGCGGGGACGTGAGGCTCTCGATAGGCTCCGCAATGTTGTTGGGCGCATAGAAGCCACTTGGCGTCCTGCCAGTGCCGAGGAAAGCTTCGAGATCGTTCGACGCCGGCTATTTGAGCCTATTGTCGAGAAATCGCAGTTCGTGGGGCGAGACACCGTGGCTCGGGCCTTCCACGACTTGTATCGGACACAGCACCAGGAGTTTCCACCCGAGTGCCGCGACGTCAACTACGAGCAACGTTTGAAAGCAGCATATCCTATCCACCCGGAGGTTTTCGACCGGCTCTATTCCGACTGGTCCACGCTGGTGAAGTTCCAGCGCACCCGAGGTGTGTTGCGCCTAATGGCGGCTGTTATCCACAGTCTTTGGGAGAAAGGGGACCGCAACCCGCTCATCTTGCCGGCGAACATTCCCATCGACGATCCTCGCGTTCAGTTTGAGCTTACACGGTATCTATCGGACAACTGGGTTCCTGTGATCGAGAAGGACGTGGATGGGCCGAACTCGCTGCCGCTGCGGCTTGACGGAGAGGTGCCCAATCTCGGTAAATATGCCGCCTGCCGCCGTGTGGCGCGCACGATCTATTTGGGTTCCGCCCCAACTACAGCCGCTGCCCACCGCGGTCTCGAGGATCGTAGAGTCAAGTTGGGCTGTGTGATGCCGGAGGAATCCCCCGCGATCTTCGGGGACGCGTTGCGACGTCTCGCCTCAGCTGCCACGTTCCTTTACCAGGATGGTCCACGGTACTGGTACTCTACGCAACCAACGGTCACCAAACTGGCAGAGGATCGTGCTGAACAGCTTAAGCGGGATCCGGACAAAGTGATGCAGGAACTCGACAAACGTGTGCGCGTGGACCTGCGGAAAACTGGTGACTTTGGTCGCATTCATCCGATGCCCAGATCCGGGCAGGACGTACCCGATGACTTGGATACTCGTCTTGTTGTGTTGGGTACGGATCACCCGTACTCGAAAGAGCCGGCTAGCCCAGGGGAGGCGGAAGCGAGGAGTATCCTCGAAACGCGGGGCAACGCTCCCCGTCTCTATCGAAACACCCTTGTTTTCCTCGCAGTTGACAAAACGCGCCTCCAAGACCTCAATGAGGCTACCCGTCGCTATCTTGCCTGGGAACAGATCCTCGATGAAAAGGACACTCTTGATCTCTCACCGTTTCAGGTGAAGCAGGCCGAAACTCAAAAGGCCACGGCTGAAAGCGAGGTCACGGCTCGGCTTCCGGAAGCGTATCAATGGATGCTTGTGCCAGGTCAGGGATCCTCGCAGGCGCCTGTGGAGTGGCAGGCCATTCGCCTGTCGGGTCAGGACGCTTTGGCGGCGCGTGCCAGCAAGAAACTGCGCAACGACGAGCTTTTGGTGACTAGCTTTGCTCCAACTCGGCTTCGGATGGAGCTCGACGGAGTGCCGCTCTGGCGAGGTGATCATGTTCCCATCAAGCAGCTAATTGAGGACTTCGCTCGCTACCTGTACCTGCCCAGGCTTAGGGAACCCGCAGTCTTAGTCCAGGCCGCTCGAGACGGTCTTGTCTTGCTGACATGGAGTCAGGAGTCTTTTGCTTTCGCTGACGCGTACGACGATACTCAAGACCGCTATCGCGGGTTACGCTGTGGGCAGAGGGTTCCCCTCGCAGATGATGACCCCATCGGTCTTCTCGTGCGCCCAGAACGGGCGCTGAAGCAGCAAGAGGCCGATGCTGCGGCCACGGCGGCTAAAGGTGCGGGAGCAACTGTCATCGACAAAACAGGAACTTCGGTGGGGCCCGCGCCAGGCGGCCCCACGACACCCGTGGAGACACGAAAGGCCAGGCGATTCCACGGGACTGTAGTCCTTGAACCAACTCGTGTTGGCCGGGATGCTGGCCGTATTGCGGACGAGGTAATCTCCCATTTGGCCGGGCTGGTTGGTGCAGAGGTGAATGTGACCCTCGAGATCGATGCAGACGTTCCCGGCGGTGTGCCGGATCATGTGGTGCGCACCGTCACCGAGAATGCCCGGACACTTGAGTTCACGACCCAAGGTTTCGAAGCAGAGTAACCAAGCAATCCGTGCCCAAGATTGCCTGCTGGGAGGCGTCAAAGATGACGAAGCAGACAGACGCCAGCCCTCTAGGTTTGGCGCCAGAGGAGGAGAGATTGCTGAACGAGGCTCGCGATGCATTCAAAAACGCAAAACCCGAGATGACGTCGCGGGGAGGTCCAAAGGATGAACTGGCAGGCTGTGGAGGCGATTGGAACAATCGCCGGAGCGCTGCCTGCAGCCGGCACGCTCATATGGGGGTTTCGCGGTGTCAAAAGCCAGATGTGGTTGGCAACACTCGCCGACTTTACGAAACGTTGCCACAGCCTTACAGACTTCGCAACGACGTCTACGGCGCCGCTTCGGCGCGGTCAAGACTTGACCCGTTTCTGTCATAATTCTTTGCCAGCAAGGCGGTGAGAAGACTCCGTAGACTCGGCGCTCTAAGACTACTTTTTCCCCAGCATCTTCCAGAGAGCTTTTTCTGTAACTCCCGCAACATAACTTTCGGTTGAGGTCACCCAAGATCTGACCGTCGTGCCAATGAGGACATTCAAGATCGAGAGGACACCCAAAACTGAGAATATGAGAAACATAGCCGGGAGCAGGAACGACGGGGCATTTGCAAATGTCATTGGCATTCCGGGAAATGAAAGGAGTGTCCCGGCCACTACTACGATTGTGAGACCATACTGTAGAAACCGAGAAGACCAGAAACCAACAAGCCGGGCGAGGTATTGTATGCGTTGGATGAGAATGTTCTCTTGTGCAGTTAAGGCCTCCTCCGCAGTTCGCGCAACCTCCTCCGCCCGTGCCCGCTTACCTTTCTCCTCGTCGCGTTCAATCTCTACCCGCCTTCTGGCGACCGAACGCGCGCGCTCGAGGACTTCTTCGACGGTTCCTTCTGCAAATGTCCCCTCGTCTCCGAGGGTTACGTCCATCAGAGCAGTCCTCGCTTCCATTGAGAAGCGCAGTAAGTGGTAGTCATCAGCTGAAATCTTGCCTGTTCGATCAAGACGGTCGATCTCGTCCAGATATTGTTTCCAGAGCATATCGTCGGGATTCAGTGCAGCATATGAATCAGCGATAATCCGCTTCCGAGGCAAGTCAGGAGCTTTTAGTGGTGCCTTCAACCAAACAAGTGTTGCGAGGACATGATCGAGTATGCAATGGGGTACTCGAGAACCTTGCTGCACATGGTACTCCGCTGCGAAGAAGCGACTACTCGCCTTCGCAAGAGCGCTATTTGTGGTGACGAAAATTGCCTTGCTCAATTCAAGCCGAGATGGGAATTCCCCCCGCCGTAATCTGTGGATAGCGGTCAGAGAATCGAGATCGTGCTTTAGCGCCTCGTCTCTCCTATAGGTCACTTCTTCGCGAATCTTTGCCTCAAGTTTGTCCTCGTCTACTCCAAGTTGATGCGAGTAAGGGGGGCGAGACCTCAGTTTAAGACGCAACCCACGGAGTGTTTGCTCAAGCCGCGCAGTCATCATTTCGAGATCGCTTGCGCGATATCCGGCACCGAGTATGTGTTCAAACATCTGACCGTGAGAGTGTCGAATTGCGGTCCTGTCGCGCAGCCCATGAGAGGCTGCATCAATTACGCCTATCGTCTCTTCGAAGGTATGGTCGAAATAGAAAAGAAGGCCGCCTTGTTCGTAAAGCAAGTCCAACAACTCCCTGCAGTTAGCCTGAATCCATGGTCCTCTTAGCCCTATCGCTCGAAGAAGGAATGGGGTGTCGAAATATACTTCCACTCGCTCGAAGCGCTGCTGGACTTGACCAAGCTCTGGATAATAAAGTACATTCGCAAGCATACTTCCCTTAACAATGGCTTCAAGATGTTCGAAACCTTCGGGATCGCGTTCGTACAAGTTCACTATGAAGTCGCCAACTAGATATTGGGTCCTGTTGACCTCCACCTTGGGTGAAGATACCGGCTCGCCGTCAACGGCAGCTGCAAGAATCGGTACTGACTGCTCTTGGATAAAGGATAGGATTGCGGCCTCTGCATCTTCGTGGGACAAGTTTGGTCCGTGATGAGTTTTCGTAAATTCAACTAGCTTGTCAATCAGGGCTTCATGTTGACGGAGCACGCCATCCCTTATTGCAGCTAGATTTATCGCCGTGAGAGCTGCAGAATCCCTACGGAAGATTCCTGTGACGCGCTCAGCATATCCACGGCGAACTGCTCTGTTCAGTATTGTCCGAAGGGCAGCTTGGGGAATCCTGATGCCGAACCTGACCAGGATGTCGTTCTGAAGATCCGGGATGGAAACTACATCTGATGGTTGCTGGCGCAAGCACTCGGCCACGAAAGGCACAAAATTCTCGATATAGTCGTGTCCGTGGTCAAAGTTAACTTTGAGAATGGCAAGACTTGTTAGAATATGTTCCCGCATGTGCCGTAAGGCAATTGGGAGAACCACTCCCACAGGTTTTCCTAGCCGTGCTACAAGTTACCTACAGTCAACTGCTTTCCTTCTCATGGAGGCGGATAGGCGTTGGGATACCATTTGAGTTTGTCGGCTTTGTGGGTGGAAGGAGTTGACGGTTCGGAGCTGCGCATCGAGCGTTGTGGACCTGCAGGGGTAGCGATATGTCACGCGGCACGGTGGCAGATGCGAGACAGGGTAACGCAGGTGACACTTCGGACCGCCTAGTGGCAAATCCCGGGACCATCAGCTCACACGAACGCGCGTTTGTTGTGTAAGGGATCAGTCTTTGCTTGATAGGCTGGCGAAGGGCTTGAGCCGAGCGCACGTCGAAGGCCGGGCGGGGCACCCACCCGACGAGCGGAGGGGGAGTAGTCCGCCCCGGTGTCTGAGCCCGGACGATTCACGCCAGCCCATCTCTGGCTCGCGCCAGAGCGGCCCGATCGAAACATCCGGGCGAGTTCGGGGCGGTCCCCCGAACGCGAGTCATCCGAGTAACTCCGGAGCCACCTAGCCGCTAGTCCAGGCTCTTCTACTCAGGTTACTGAAGGCGGTCTTTTGGGCGAGGCAGCCGGGAATCGGTCAATGGTCAGTTGGGTCGCCCGGCCGAGTCCGCGGAGCGAGGCCGAGGCCCGAGCCAGCCCCCAGAGTGCGGAGAGGAGATTGCTTCGGCCCTGCGGGCCTCGCAATGACTGACCCCTCACCCCCTGAACCACGCGCTCACGCTTGGGTTCAGGGCAAGCAAACCCTCTCCTCAGGGAGAGGGAAATATGGATTGGACGCCTTGCGTCCTTCAACCAGCCTACGGACCTCGCAATGACGGCGAGATTGTGTGAATTCTACGGCTGGCCAGATCGGATGTGACACGAGCTCTAGCGGTTCAGACACCTGCCCTCGCAGGACTCGAGCAAAGCCATGTGCGTCAGGCCAACAAGATTGGCTTGCCCGATTCCGGCAGCGTCACGTCAATCCCATCACGGACGAAGGTCAGGAATTTTTGGGGATACTGCGTGTGGACTGGGATCAGGTGCTTTGGGGCGATCTGGCGGATCAGATCCGCGAGTTCAGGGCCGCTGATATGGCCTGAGGAGTGGTAGGGTGACGGTGCATCGTCGAGCCCAAGCGGTCTCAGGTTGAAGCGGCTCAGCCAGTTGCCAAGGCGGCCAATCTCAAACTGCTGCTCTTCGTCGTGTGGTTCACTCGAGGAGTAAATCCAACTTCCGCCTCTCGGATCGATGTCGACGAGTTCGGTAATGTCGAAGAATGAGAAACAGCAGATGTAGTCACCGGGGTGATCGTGCACGTTGGACGCGGTGACTTGATCGGGGTACCATTCGCGGACGCGCTCCACCCAAAGCTTGGGCTGCACGAGAGCCCGGCGGTAGACCGTGAGGTGCCGGTCGGTCTTGGGCGTTGGGATGGACGGGTCGACGGCATGCATGGCGGTCAGCAAATAGGCGTCCTTGTCGGTAACCGCCAGGCGCCGGCTGGTGCGGCGGGCGATCTCTAGAAACATGAGCAGCCGCTCCACGTTCCGAGGCCCGAAATCCGCCAACACGAGCTGCCCGGCAGCGTCTTTCACGGCCTCCAGGCAAGATTCGAATACCTGCTCCTCGGTAGGCCCGGGTTCCCGGTTAATGTTCGTTCCCTCGCAAAGTAGGGCGACCGGATTCAGCGAGGATGCTTCCTTGATGAACGTCTCTGTGAGAGCGCTCTTGCCTCCGTGTCTACGCAGGTCCCCCGTGTAGACGACCCATCCTGCCGCGGTCTCGACTGCTAATGCCGCCGAACCGTAAATGGAATGGTCGACGGGGAAGAATCGGACTGATCTCCGGCCCATACGATCGGCGACCTGGAGTTTCTGGGGTGGGAAGTATCGTCCGCGTGGCGCCGATGGGGAGAGATTCCAAAAGTCGTCCGTATCTTCGCACAGCTTGTCGATAATCAGGTAGGCGCGGCGATCGAAAGGAAAGTCCTTGTGCTTTCCCGCCCCGATCGTCCCTTCGTCGCCGGCCCCGGCCACTTTGGGAACCGTATAACACATCTCACCCTCAAACTGGTGAGCTCCGCAGTCCTGGATGGCCTTAGCCAGGTAAGCCGTCATGCAGGTGGCCACCACTGGAATCGCAATGTCCAGGAACGAGATATAGCCGCAGTGATCCATGTGGGCGTGGGAGAGGAGTACTGCGTCAGCTTTGACCCTGCGGAAGTAAGGATACCGTTGTGCCCGCTCCCACGCGCGGCCCGTGGGATCCTCCATGTCGCTCCGGTACACGCCCACGATCGGCGGAAGGAGGCCCATTTGGATGAGATCCAGCAGGCCGGTCCGAGAACGAGGTTGCATAAACTCCTCAAAGTAGAGGCCGCGGGTGTGGAAGGGGGTGCCGAAATCGATGAAGACAGCGGTGTCGCCATCTTCGAGGAATATCTTGTTGCCGCCGATGGTGTTGGCGCCGTCGTAGACGGTGATGACGGTGGACACGCCAGCGTGTTTCGTACCGTGCGGCCCTCACCCCTTCCCCTCGCGCACGCGGGAGAGGGCAATATGGATTGGACGCCTTGCGTCCTTCAATCAGCCTACGGCCCTCGAATGACAGCGGGTCCTCCACTTGACCGTTCCAAGCAGATCGAGTATAGTAGTCACAAAAGGAACCACATTAGTTCAATGGTGTAGGATGCCTGAAACCGGCATACGGGAACTCAAGATCCGTGCGTCCGAGATCGTGCGGCACGTACGTGAGCGCAAGGTGCGATACATCATCACGCACCGGGGGCGCCCTGTGGCAGTGCTTGGACCGGTGGAAGGAACGCCGCTCCCCGAGGCTGGTACTCCTGACGCCTCGGCGTGGCAACAACTGGAGCAACTTGGTAAGAAGATCGGCAAAGGCTGGCGGTCGCGGAAGAACAGTTCAGAGCTTCTCTCAGAGTCCCGCCGCTGAGCGGCCGTGGGCCCATTCACTGTCGACGCCAGCGTGTTCCTCAACGCCTTCAACCCCTATGAGGCGGGGCATGAGGAGAGCTATCGTCTCCTCACTCGTCTTCAGACAGATGCGATCCCAATCGTGGTTCCAACGCTGCTCCTACCGGAAGTGGCCGGTACCATCGCGCGCGGTCGGCAGGATTCGCAGCTGGCGCGTGAGTTTACCCATGCCCTCAGCCGGTTACCTCACGTGGTCTTCGTTCCGCTGGACGCTGCACTGGCGCAGCGAGCCCTGGCGGTCGCCGCGGAGCACCGCCTGCGCGGCAGCGACGCCGTCTACGCCACCGTTGCACTACAGTTTGGCAGTACGCTGGTGACCCTCGACCGCGAACAGCGGGAGCGCGCCGCAAAGGTCGTGCCGACACGAAGACCGTCGGAGGCAATGTCAGAAAGCACCGGATCCTGAGGGAGCCGGTCAATGTCGACAAGGCGGAAGGGGAGGGTCCAGGGGCTGGCCGAGAGCATGCGATGGTTTGAGGCAAACCGAGAACGGCTGCTGCGCCGCTACCGTGACCAGTATGGATTGCCAGAGACCCTAGGGCTGCCCCAGATCGGTGAGGTCGCGGTACACGAGGTTGGCGATGCGGTCCGGCGCGTCCCGGTGTACGCAGCCGAGCTCAAGGCGGCCGGCTGGCGGGGGATCGTCGAAGTGGCCGGGATTGGCGGCGAATCGCTACTCGGCCGAGACGTGCTGAATGCGTGGATCGTGATGCTCGACGGCCCGCGGCAGACCATGCGGGTGAAATGGGACTGAGGGGAAAGAGGTTCTTAGCCCCGTGCTAGTTTGCGCCGGCCCTTCTTGGTCTTCCGTGAACCTCCGACCTTAGCCTTGATTGGCTTTGGTGTGATCGCGGGAGTGGCTGCTTGCTCTATGCGCTCACGTTCCTGACGTTCCCGGTTCGTCCGCGAAGCTGCCCTGAGCTCTCTAGATACTTGTCGAAGAAGGTCTTCTTTTTCCACAGAATCACCATCCGATTCTCAGCAACTGCGAATATGGTTTCTTGCGCGATCATATACTCATTGCGCACGAGGCGAAGCAGTCCCTTGTTGTAGGAGGAGATCGCCACGGCCCCTCCGGGGCCTCGCGATGACAGACTTGTTCGATCTCCTGCCCAAACGAGGCGGTTCGGCCCTTATCGCCTATTTGCGAATGACTCGCCCGGGCTATTGACTTCTCCTGCTGGGATGCTAGCGTGCATCGTTGTGATGCACACTATGTATCATCCTGGAGGGACGGTGGTGAACTTTGTTACCTTGAGAAATCTACCTGAGCTGGTCGCCGCGATTCGCCTTAGGGCCAGGGAGCAGAGGAGTAGCTTGAACAAGGCAGTTATCAGCCTGCTGCAGAAAAGCCTAGGCAAGCGCCTACGGAAGCCTGAGCGCGCCGTCTACCACGACCTCGACGCATTAGCCGGATCTTGGTCGAAGGAGGAGGCGGTGAGGTTCGAGGCCGCACTGCGCGATCAGCGGGATATCTGACGCACCTGACAGTATCGCAGGTAATTGTAAACTTTTTCGAGCCTGGACTATGAGTTTCACTATTTGCCCTGCTATTAGATGAGAGGAGGAACCTTCATGCAGCCGAGGAGATCTTGGGCCGGAATCATTCTCTCAGCATTGCCGGTGCTGTTCGTGCTCTTCGATGGCGCCATCCATTTGATGGTCATCCCGCCTGTCGTGCAGGCATTCACCCAACTCGGGTACCCTGTGAGCACGTCGCGCGCCCTGGGGGTTATCGAGCTCGTCTGTATCGTCCTCTATCTGATGCCGCGCACCTCAGTCCTGGGTGCCATCCTGCTGACCGGCTATCTGGGTGGGGCGGTGGCGACCAACCTTCGTGTCGGCAGCCCGCTCTTCAGCAATACGCTGTTCCCGGTCTATGTCGGCATACTGGCTTGGGGCGGACTGTTCTTGCGTGATGAGCGGGTGCGCGCACTCATTCCTGTGCGGCGGTAGCCCTCGCGCTAGCCCTGTATGTACGAGCACCGCACCGAACCGCTTCTGCCGCGCAGGAAGTTCCTGCGCCGCCTCGCCATGCACGGGCTCGCGGCCGGCGGTATGGTTGCGGTCTCGCTCAGCCTCGGAATCCTCGGATACCACTTCCTGGCGGGGCTTTCATGGATCGACGCGCTGCTCAACGCGTCGATGATCTTGACCGGTGAGGGCCCGGTAGACCCGATGCGATCAAGAGTAGCCAAGCTGTTCGCCTCGTTCTACGCGTTGTTCTCCGGGGTTGTCTTCCTTGCCATCTGGAGCATCCTCGTGGTGCCAGTCGCCCACCGGCTCCTGCATAAGTTGCACCTAGAAGGGAAAGAAAGACGGTGAAAATTCGAAGCAACCTCGCGGAGTTTTCTGATTCTCGCCTCCGCCGGATTCTGGCGGATCTGCCGTGGGCGAAGGAATACCGCCTTACGGTCAAGCCGCTGCGCTACCGGACGAGCCCTCACCTCCAGGCGGAATGCGACTACGAGAGCAAGACGATCACCGTTCAGGTCCCTGAGCCGTTTCGGCCGTTCCGGCAGCGGATTCCCTACCGTGCGAAAAGGATCAAGTCGCGCCGGCAGCGCGGCAACGCATTCGCCTTCCGGTGGTTCTACCGGAACATCCTCTTCCGGACAAAGACGGACGTGATTCGATTCCTGTACTGCCACGAGTACTACCACTACTACCTCTATGAGATTCTCCACAAGAAAGGGTCCGCGGAAACGGCCTGCGATCGGTTTGCACTCGAGCACTTCCGCAGCTGAGGATTGCCGCGGCCCTTCGGGCCTCGCAATGACTGCATGTTTGTCATCGCGAGCCCCGAAGGGGCGTGGCGATCTCGGTGCATGGAGATTGCTTCGGGGGGCTACCGCCCCCCTCGCAATGACAGAAAAGGCTGCGCCTCCTCGCAATGACAGGAAAGGCAACGGCCCGCCCAATGACTAATATCTGTCATCGCGAGCGCCGAAGGCGCGTGGCGATCTCCGTGCCTAAAGGTCACCTGCGAGGTTGCGCCAGCGGGGGTTTGCTTTTTCGATCAGAGCGACCTTCCTGCGTCTTGGACCCGCTTTGATCTGTTTCTCTCGGGAAATAGCTTCGTAAGTATCCTCGAAAACTTCGAAGTACACTAACCTCGATACTCCATATCGGCCGGCGAATTTTGATCCCAGGCCGCTGTTATGCTCCCAGATCCGTTTCTTGAGGTCGTTTGTGATCCCCGTGTATAGGACGGTGTGGTTCTTGTTGGTGAGGATGTAGACGTATAACTGCTTGGTGAACATGGCGGTAAGCTCAACATCCAGCATGGGCCTGTGGAAGGAGAGTGCATATGGCTCAATTGAGTCATTTCGTGTTGGGAGGAGATTGCTTCGTCGCTGCGCTCCTCGCAATGACGGAAAAGGCTGCGCTCCTCGCAAT
>Ga0209056_10001929_pt1 | contig 22628 bp, 23 predicted proteins | sample GraSoiAngelo_114_FD_185876 | JGI IMG/M metagenome (GOLD analysis project Ga0209056, IMG submission 185876) | Grasslands soil microbial communities from the Angelo Coastal Reserve, California, USA - 14_0903_13_40cm (SPAdes) (version 2) | ecosystem: Environmental > Terrestrial > Soil > Grasslands...
GTTGGGCGTTGGAGCAGGCGCGACGCCGGGAGGTATAATTCAGACATGAATGCGGGAACCAAGTTTGCTATCGGGGCCGTGCTGATCGTCGGCTCGGTCGGCTACCTCATGGCGTCGGGCGTGAAGCAGACGGGCCAGTACTTCCTGACGCCGACGGAGCTGGCGCAGAAGATCGCGGTCGATCCTTCCTTCTATGACGTCGGCATGAAAGTCGGGGCTCGCGTCGTCCCGGGCACCGTGTCCAAGGACGTCGCCACCCAGATGCTGCGCTTCCAGGTGACCGACGGAAGCGCGCGCTATCCCGTCGTCTTCCACGGCCTGCCGCCCGATACCTTCAACGACAGCGTGGAGGTCGTGGTCGAGGGTCGGCTCAAGAAGGACGGCGTGATCTATGCGACCAACGTGCTCGCCAAGTGCGGGTCGCGCTACGAAGCGGTTCCGAAGGCGTAGATGACTCTGCTCGGCACGTTGGCCCTGTGGCTCGCCCTGCTCGTGGGGATCTGGGGAGCGCTCGCGGGATTCGTAGGCGGGCTCAACGATCGTCCCGACCTCGCGCGGAGCGCCCGCCACGCCGTCTTCGCCATGTGCGGCGCCCTCCTCGTCGCCGTCGTATCGCTCGAGTGGGCGCTGTTCCAGCACGACTTCAACGTCGAGTACGTCGCCGCCTACACCAGCCGTAATCTGCCGGTCTTCTACACCTGGTCGGCCTTGTACGCGGGCCAAAAGGGGAGCCTCCTCTTCTGGGCCACCGTGTTGTCGGTGTTCGGATCGCTCGCGCTGGTGCTCACCCCGCGCCACCACCGCGCGCTCCTCCCCCACGTGGCGGGCATCGTGTCGCTGGTCGCGGCCTTCTTCATCTCGGTCATGCTGTTCGGCGGGGCGAACCCGTTCCAGCGCCTGCCGTACACCCCGCTCGACGGGAGCGGCCTCAACCCGCAGCTCCAGAACCCCGGGATGGTGTTCCACCCGCCGATGCTGTACCTCGGCTACATCTCGATCACCATCCCGTTCGCGTTCGCGATCGCCGCATTGCTCTCCAAGCGGCTCGACACCGACTGGCTGGTCGCGATTCGCAAGTGGACGCTGTTGTCGTGGCTGTTTCTCTCGATCGGGATCTGTCTCGGCATGTGGTGGGCCTACGTCGAGCTCGGGTGGGGCGGCTACTGGGCGTGGGACCCGGTGGAGAATGCGTCGCTTTTGCCGTGGCTCACCATGACCGCGTTCCTCCACTCCGTGATGATCCAGGAGAAGCGCGGCATGTTGAAAAAGTGGAACCTCGCCCTGATCATCGGGTCGTGGTTGTTGTCGATCTTCGGCACCTTCATCACGCGCTCCGGCGTGATCTCGAGCGTGCACTCGTTCACCCAGTCGAGCGTCGGATACTTCTTCCTCGCGTTCCTGATCGTGTCGGGGGTGGCGAGCTTCGCACTGTACGCGAGCCGGCTGCCGCTGCTCACGGCCGAGGCGCGGCTCGAGTCGATGGTGAGCCGCGAGGCGAGCTTCCTGTTCAACAACTTGGTGTTCCTTGTCATCGCGTTCGCGGTGCTGTGGGGGACGTTGCTCCCGATACTCTCTGAAGCGATCGTGGGCGTCAAATACACAGTCCTGGCTCCGTGGTTCAATACCGTAACCATTCCGCTCGGCCTTGCCTTGCTCGCGCTCACTGGCATCGGACCGCTCATCGCCTGGCGGCGGGCGTCTATCCCAAACCTGCAGCGCCAGTTCGCGGTCCCCGTCACTGTCGGCGCATTCACGGGCCTCATTTTGCTGGTTGCGGGGATGCGGGACTTGTACGCGCTGATGGCCATCGCCCTGGGCGGGTTCGTCGGGGGCACGGTGGTGCAGGAGTTCGCCCGCGGGACGCGCGCCCGCCATCACCAATACGGCGAAGCCTACCTTGTCGCCCTTGGGAGGCTCATCGCCCGGAATCGCCGGCGCTACGGTGGCTACATCGTGCACACGGGCATGGTCATGCTGTTCGTCGCCTTCGCCGGCATGGCGTTCAAGACCGAGACCGAGGCCAGCCTGCGGCCGGGCGAGTCCGCATCGATCCGCAGCCCGTACGGTTGGACCTACCGGCTCACCCATCTCGGGATCTCGCAGTACGACGCGCTCAATCGCCAGGTGACTGCCGCGACGCTCGAGGTGAGCCGGGACGGCAAGCGGCTCGGCGTGCTCACTACGGAGAAGCGCCAGCACGTAGATGCGCTTGGGCGGCCGACGTTCCAGCCGTCCACCGAGGTCGGCATCCGGAGCGATCTGCGCGAAGATCTGTACATCGTCCTCGGCGGCGTGGTGAACGGCACCGAGCAGGCGGTCTTCCGGTTCACCGTCAACCCGCTCGTGTGGTGGGTGTGGTATGGCGGGATGGTCATCGCGCTCGGGGGGCTGATCGTGATGTGGCCGGGGGGCGCGCCGGCTGCCAAACGGTCGCAAGCCGGATATGCGGTGCGGCTGGTGGGTGAACAATGACGATGGCGGACAGGCGGGCGGGCGGACAGGCGGACTGTGACAGGCGCGCATTCCTGAGCGCGATGGTGGGTATGGTGTTCCTGTCCGCGGGTCCGCCCGTCCGGCAGTCCGTTCAAGATTCCCTCCCGGGAACGGGACCGTCCGGCCGTCTCTGGGACCCGTCGCGCGCGGGGAGGCCGCTCGAGCCCGTCACGGCCGCCGACAACGACGCCGCGCTCCAGGCAATCGAGAAGCAGATCCACTGCACCTGCGGCTGTAACCAGGACGTCTACACCTGCCGCACCACCGACTTCACCTGTACTACGAGTCCCGCCATGCATCGCCGCGTGGTGGCGCTGGCGCAGGCGGGGAAGACTGGGCAGCAAATCCTCGACGCGTTTGTCCGCGAGAACGGCATCGCGATCTTGATGGCACCACCGAAGCGTGGGCTCAACCTCATCGGCTACCTCGTGCCGCCACTCGTGTTCATCGTGGCGGCGGGGATGTTGGCGCTGGTACTGCGCCGCTGGACGCGGACCGCGACGTCGGATGCGGTCCCCGCCCGGCCCCTCGCCGCCGGAACGCCCGACGAGCTCGAGCGACTGCGCGGTGAGCTCGATCGGCTGTCGGTCTAAGCCCCATGCTCGAGCTGATCGCGGGGATCCTGCTTGCGGCAGGGGCTGTGTATTTCGTCCTGCGGCCGATTTTTCGACCCGAGACGGCGGGAAACGGGAATTGGGAAACGGGAAACGTGGGTGAGGGGGAGGACCCGGAAGACGACCTCAGTCCCCGCGCCGTCGCACTCCGCGCGCTGAAAGAAATCGAGTTCGACCGCGCCACCGGCAAGCTCTCCGACGCCGACTACGACGCGCTGAACACCCGATACACCTCCGAAGCGCTGGTCGCCCTGCGGGCGGAGAGCAGGGAGCAGGGAGCCGGGAGCAGTCCCATAGGCCCGGCTCCTACTCCCCGCTCCTCGGGACCGTCAGGGACTCCTTTAGGGCTCCCTGCTCCCTCATGCGCCACCCACGGTCCCCGCCCCGAATCCGACGCCGTCTTCTGCTCGGTATGCGGCTGCCGTCTCGCAACCGCGCCCGGCTATTGCGCGCGGTGCGGCACGGCCCTCGAGCACGACGCTCATTACTGCCACTCGTGCGGAGCGCGCGTCGCCGCTTAAGCCAGCGCACTTGACGGCGGGGCGTCCGCCGTCCTAGACTGCGTACCAAGGAGTTGGGACTGGCCCCGTTGCGCCCGCATGCGGCTCAGCGGGGCATTTCTTTGCGCAGACTTGGGGGTTCATGTCGTCCAACGCGCCGCGCCACCCCACGCCCTCCCGGATCAGGCTGCTGATCGCAGACGACCGCTGGGTCGTCCGCGAAGGCCTGAAGCGCATGATCGCACAGTGCGCCGACATGAAGGTTGTGGGCGAGACGGCAACCTCGGACGAGGTGCTCGAGCATCTGCAACGCACCGAGGTCGACGTGATACTGCTGGACGCGTGGCTCGGCGGGCCAAAGATGCGGGGACTCATCCGCGAGGTACGATCCCGCGACGCCCGGTGCCGTCTGCTCGTGTTGAACGTGCAAGGACGAGATCCGGATGCCCTGCGCTTGCTGGGGACGGGCGCCGCCGGATACCTCGGCAAGGATCATTCGCGGGAGCAACTGATCGACGCGATTCGGCAGGTCGTGCGCGGCGCATCGTACGTGAGCCCTTCGCTCGCCGGCAGGCTCATCTCCAGCCTCAGAGGCAGCGGGAGAAGGTCCCGGCACGCGACGCTCTCAGACCGAGAATACCAGGTGCTGTGCAGGTTTGGCTCCGGAATCCCGTTCAAGCAAATCGCCGCCGAGCTCGGAGTGAGCCCCAAAACGGTGAGTACGTACCGGAGCCGGATCCTCGATAAGCTCAAACTAAAGACCAACGCGGAGATCATCCGCTACGCGATCGAGCGCCGCCTCGTGCCCCGCTCAACGGCTGCGCCGCCTCGGCGTCAGAAAAGTCCGACAGATCGCTCGGCCGGACTCTGACGAGGTTCGTCCGACTTCTTCCGGCACCCGCGCGCCGCGATTCGCGTCGCGGTTCAGCGCCCCTGCGCCTCACATCGATGCGCGCGGGCGCCGCTGCGTCCCTGCGACGTGGCGACGCAGCATCGCGGCACCCGCCTTGCCTTCCACGCGGAGCGTCCAAGCTCGCTCGAGTCCATGACTCGAGGAAGGAGGCTTACCGCAATGGTCATTCGACTGAATACGGCGCTCGGCACCGGCCTGCTCGCGGCCGCGGCGCTCACGCTCGGGTGCTCCGAGCGCCACACGCCGCTGGCGGGCGTGCTGGCGGACGCCAGCGCTTCACCCGCCAGCCAGGCGACAAGCTACAGCGGTCGCGCCACGGTGCTGCAGGCCACCGTGCTCGGTCTTCCCCCCGTGGTGCTGGCCGACGCCGGCTCCCTGCCGCCGTCGGGTGGTTCGCAGGAAGCGTCGCTCTTGAACGCGAGCGTGCCCGGCGTGCTGACGGCGGAGGTGTTGCACGCGTCCACGGTGGGTCAGGGCAACGCGAGCCGCTCCGAGGCGTCAGTGGCCGAGCTCTCGCTGACGGTCGCCGGCAATACGATTGCTGCCGGCTTGCTCCAGGCGCGCGCCGCGGCCGTCTGCAGCGACGGCGGGGCCACGGCGAGCGGTAACTCGGACATCACGACCCTGTCCGTGAATGGCCAATCCATCACGATCTCAGGTGCGCCCAACCAGAGAGTGCCGTTGCTGGGCGGGGAGGTCATCATCAACGAGCAAAAGAGCACCGGGGCCGGAGACATCACCGTCAACGCGCTCCACGTCAGCGTGCCTGGGGTCGCGGACGTGATCGTTTCCTCGGCGCACGCCGATATCACCTGCCAACCGGCCCCGGCCCCGTCCCCGCCCGGCTGCACTGGCGCGGATTTCGCCACCGGCGGCGGCTGGATCACGGGCACGCCCTCCGGTGCGAGGGCTAACTTCGGTGTCGCGGGCGGGCTCAAGCAGGGGCTGCTCTGGGGTCATTTGACCTACATCGATCACGGTCCAAGTGGACCGCGCGTGAAGGGCACCGGCGTCACCGCCTACAAGGTCGTGAACGCGACCACGCGCCATATCGAGGGTACCGCTCAGGTGAATGACCAGGACGGGTTCACTTATCAGGTGGAGGTGGCCGATAACGGCGAGCCCGGACGCAACGACACCTTCACGCTCAGTCTGTCCAACGGCTACAGCGCGTCGGGCACACTGGGTGGTGGGAACATCCAGTTGCACCTCAGTTGCCAGTAGAGCTGGTCGCAGTACGTGGGCGGGCGATCCCCTGACGGGGTCGTCCGCCCCAGCGCGTGACGGCTCTCACACCTTAACATCGCCCACGAGTTGGCGTCTGTACCGCTCGGAGTGCGGATTCGACGTTCCAGACTTCGACAGGAGACGCGCATCCATGCGGCAGACCGTCCAGTTTACCCTGGCCGCCGCCCTGATCGGGCTTGCGGCCGCCGCCTGTGGCGAGGGCACGGCGCCCACGTCCGGGCAGGCTGAAGTGCTCGCCGCCGAGGCCGACCAGCTCGGCGCCATGGTGGACAGCGATTTCGGCGCCGCGGGCGCGGCGGCGACGGCCGCACCCACATCCAGCGGCTCCGGCGTCCTCGCGGCCCCGGCCGGCACCACCGGCGATACGGCTCCGACGTTCTGGGGTCGTCTGCGCGTCGTGCCCGGCGGCCCGCGGCCCGTCTATCATCGTGACGTGACGATTCAGGGCGACACGGCTCGGGTGGAGCACGACGTCACGTTCCAGGGCCTGGTCCTGGTGGATACGAGCGCCGACGGGCTCTTCAACCCGACCGCCAAGCCACTGGCCGACCGCATGACGCAGCGCGCCGTGCTGGTGCGCGACGGCTCGGAGCGCCGCGGATGGCGGGCCGTACAGCTCTCGCCGCAGAATTGGACGGTGGTGGATGCGAGCCGGCAGACCGTCACGGTCACCGACGTGAAGATTTATCGCAACGACACGCTGCTCGTCGAGGTCACCGATGCGAGCGCGCTGTTCGACGTGGCCAACCGCATCCCCCGGTTCCATGTGGATGATACGGTGAAAGTGGTGGCGGCCGTGACGAACACGACGGGCTCGGGGCTCACGCCCGCGAGCTTCGTGTTCCTGCATGTGCGCCATGCCGACCCGCTGAGGACGACCTGGCGCCGGATACCCATGACCGACAACGGTGACGGCACCTACGAGCGCGCCTGGGTCGCGCGCCGCAGCGGTATCGATCGCTTTATCGTGGACGCGCTCGACTCGGCCACCCTGTTGCTCGGCACGGCGGACAACTACCGGACGAACGAAGTGGGGATTCCGTACCGGATCGAGTAGCCGGCTCTTGATTTTCGCGACGCGCTCCGGTATGAGTGTGCGACCCTCAACCGGGGAGCGCCGGTGTGACGAGACTCACAGTGCGTGTCGCGATCATCGTCGCGGGCCTGGTCGTGCCGGCGACGGTGGCACAGGGGCAGCGGCGCGTGCGGGGTGGGCGCGCCGTGATGGTCGACCGGCCCGCGGTGGGCCCACGGATCGGCTACGACTTCGACATCGAGCACGTCTTCATCGGCGGCCAGCTCAACCTGCCGGTAGGGCGGCGCTGGGGGCTCGTGCCGTCAGCGGAGTTCTACCCGGGCGAAACCGGCTCCCCGTTCCGGCTGAATGCCGACCTGAAGTACCATCCCCCGACCGTGTACGGCTTGTTCTATTTCGGCGCGGGGTTCGCGTACCTGCACGCCACCGGCGCGAGCGACGCGGGCGTGAACCTGTTCGCGGGCTGGGAGGGTCGGCGGGCGCGGCCGTTCAAGCCGTTCCTCGAAGCGAAGTTCGTGTTTGCCGACAGGACGTCGTTCAACGTCCTGGCGGGGCTGAATTTCCCCCTCTAGCTAGAACTCGAACCGCTCCATCCGCCGGAGTCCGATCCGGAGCGGGACCGCGGTGGCCGCCGCGCACAGCGCGGCGGCCACGGCGAACCACCCGATCATCCACGCGTCCACCACCACCGGCTGCCCCAGGAAGACGGATCGGACGTATTGGTACACGGCCTGCCACAACACGAAGATCACGGCGCCGAGCAGCGCGACCGTCGCCATCATGAAGACGAGCCCCCCGAATGACGTGGGGATTTGGGCGGCGTTCTCGGTCTCGAACTGCGGGTACAGGGCGCCGAAGCCGAGCGCCAGCGCGGCGATCGCGAACGTGAGCCCGCAGATCGTCACCAGGCCCACCACCATCATGAACGGGCGCACCTGGAGCAACACGTTCGTGAGCCCGGTGAGCAGCAGCGCGAGGCCGAGGAGTGGGATCGTTCCCACCCAGTACTTGGACCAGAGGAGCGCCCTCAGGTCGAGCGGGCTCGAGCGCAGGAGCCACATGTGCCGGCCCTCGAGGGACACGGCGGGAAAGATGAATCGCGCGGCGATGGCCGCCAACACGAAGCCCGCGAGCCCGAGGTTGAGAAACGATACCAGGGTGACGTAGAAGAATCCCACCTGCTCCCCCCGGTGCAGCGGCAGCATCTTGATGTTGAACAGGTACACCACCACGAGCACCGTCAACAGGATGAGCTGGCTCCACTGCGTCGTGTCGCGGAAAAAGAGCTTGATGTCCTTCAGGACGAACTCTCGCTTTGCCACCGGGAGAAACGCGAGCAGCGTGCCCACCGTCCACCGCCACAGCCCGCCTCGCACGAACCGCTCCGCCCCCTCCTGCGCTTTCGTGAACCCCGTGGCATACAGCTGCCGGTGCAGCAGCGCGCCCAGCGTGACCGCCCCGGCGGCCGTGGTCCAGAGCAAGACCAGCGGCAGGGGGTCGATGGCGCCCTGCAGGAAGCCCATGGTCGCCTTCGTCGCCCACTCACTCGGCAGGAAGGGAGAGGTCGGTGTGCGAAGCACCGCGATGAAGTCGAGCAGGTTGCGGAACCCTTCCGGGGAGACGAGCCGCTCCGGTCGGATCAGCCGAAACAGCAGGATCACCACGCCCGCCGCACCGAGCGCGACGATCGAGAGCAGATCGCGGGTGCGGCGCGCCGGGAAGATGTTCACCAGCACGAGTGTGAGCGCCGAGCCCGCGACGGCCGGAAGCACGAGCATCGGGAAGATGGTGAGCACGGCATAGGGGACGAACAGGGGACCGCCCCGGTAGGTCACTCCATACGCGGTGAGGATCGGCACCGCCATCAGCGCGACCATCCACGACGAGTGCAGCAGCGTCTCCCCCAGCTTTCCGAGATAGATCCGCAGCCAGTCCACCGGCGCCGACACCAGCAGATCGAGGTCCTTGGCCAGGAAGAAGCTCGACAGCGCCGTGATCACGTTCGACAGCACCAGGATCGCGATGAAGGACAAGAGCACCACCCCCAGCACCTTCCCGGCGAGCAGGGAGCCCAGGTCCGGGTCGGCCCGGAAGTGGCGAAGCACCAGGTACAGCAGCAAGTAGACCGCGAGCCAGAAGAGCACGCCGACGATCACCAGGGTGAGGAGCTTTCCAGATCCCCCGCGCGAGCGCTCCTCGCGGATGCGCTGCAGCGCCGTGCGCCACTTGGGCTCGAGCACCCGCCACAGCGAGGGTTGTGTCATGCGGCGCCTCCCCCGTCTCCGTCGCCCAGCACTTCGACCAGGTCGCGGACCTGCGCCCCTCCGGTGAGCTTCAGGAACAGCTCCTCGAGGCTCGCGTCGCCGGCGCGGTGCTGCCGCCGCAGGTCGTCCACCGTCCCCTCCGCGACGATCTTGCCGTGCTGGATGATGGCGATGCGGTCGCACATCGCCTCGGCCACCTCCAGAGTGTGGGTGCTCATCAGGACGGTGCCCCCGCGGCCGACGAACTGGCGGAAGATGTCCTTGAGCTGACGCGCCGCCTTGGGGTCGAGGCCCACCATCGGCTCGTCCACCACGATGCACTGCGGCCGGTGGATGAGCGCGCTCGAGATGATCAGCTTCTGGCGCATGCCGTGACTGTACGCTTCCACCAGCTCGTCCTTCCAGCTCGCCAGCTCGAACACCTCGAGCAGCTCGGCAATGCGTCGCTCGACCGCAGCGCCTTCCTGGCCGTACAGCGCGGCCACGAAGCGCAGAAACTCGACCCCGGTGAGCTTGTCGTACACGAACGGCCGGTCAGGAATGAAGCCGAGCCGCATCTTGGCCGGGATCGGATTCTCATGCACGTCGTCACCGCCCAGCAGGACGCGCCCGTTCGTGGGCCGGAGGATGCCGGCGATGATGCGGAGCGTGGTGGTCTTCCCGGCGCCGTTCGGACCGAGGAATCCGTAGAGCAGACCCCGGGGGACGTCCAGCGAGATGTCGTCGACGGCGACGAAGCTGCCGTAGTGCTTGGTCAGGTTCTCCAGTCGGATCATAGCACCTCGACCTTGATGCGCCCGATCAGGCGCACGAGCTCTGCGTGCCGGGCAAGGCCGCCGATGCTGAAGCGCACGTGCGCGGCGCCGGCGGGGAACTCGTCCAGCATCGGGTCCACGGCAACCCAGTCTCCGAGGTACACCTCGGCCCACGCGTGATAGTAGAAGCGCCCGCCCACGGGCACGAGTCCCGCGACCGTGCGAGCCGGCAGTCCGGCTGCCCGCGCCAGGGCGACGAACAGCACCGCGTGCTCGTTGCAGTCCCCGACTCGCGTCTCGAGCACCTGCACGGCGCTGGGCCCGGCCACGGTCGACCGCCGCTCCACATGGGCACGTACCCATGCGGCGAGGCGCCGGGCCGCGCGCGCCGGATCCTGCTCCTGCCCGATGATGAGCCGAGTCTGCGCCTGGAGGCGGGGGTCGTCGCTCTGGATCAGCGGAGCGGCGGCGAGCCAGCGGGCGAGGCTCGAGTCGCGGGCCGGCAGACGGTAGTGGGCGGCGAGTGCCGCTGGGGTCTGGCGGCGGATCACCAGGGTGTCACCGCTCACCTCCTGGCGTCCGCCTCCGAGATCGAGCGCTCCGGGTGCTATTCCCCCGAGCCGCACCCGAAACAGCGACACCGTGTCGGGTGGAAGCGGCGCGCGCGCAGCGAGCACCGTCGTCGCCACTACATCGCCGGGGCCCGGCGCGGCGCTCGCGCGAATCAGTCGCGTCGTATCCCGGTGCCGGAAATTCGTGTAGGCGAGCTCGAACGCGGTCCGTTCCATGACGAAGCCGACCGCGTTCTCGGCACGCACGATGTGGCCCTGCGCGTCGATCCACGCGCGCGTCGTCATCCCCCCCTCCCCCTCCCCCTCCCCCTCGCGCTGCTCGATGCGGAACGCCCGTACGGTGTCAAAATGCGCCGGCACCCACGCCAGCGCGGTCGAGTCGTACCCCGCGCTGTCGGCGACGACGAGCGTGGACTCCGCCGCCACGAGCACGGTCACCGGCCGCTCGGCGAGGAGTATCGGATCGAACACCACGCTCGAGTAGGTCTTGCCGCGCTTCAGCTCGCCACCGAACGCCAGCCGCAGCGGCAACAGCGTCGGGAGCACGATCGGGCGCGCCAGGGGGACGTGGGTGGTCTCGGAGTCCGGGCCGGCGAGCAGGGTCACCGTGAGCAGCGTGTCGCCCGCGACGAGGCTGCGCGTGGCGAACCGGCCCAGATCGCCGTCGAAGCGGGCGTCCACCCGCTCGAGCCGCAGGGTTCGGGACAGGGTCGCCCGGCTCATGGCCGCGGTCCGGTGCAGCACGCCGAGCGCCGGGATGCGGAGCACGAGGATGTCCGTCACGCCGATGGTCGTCGCCTGAGTGTCGATCGTGGACGATGCGAACCCGACCTGCTGGCCCGCGACGTCCAAACGATAGTAGACGGCGCCCGGCGGCACGCTCAGGGCCGCTTCCGCCAGCCGCGTTCCCGTGGGGCGGAAGAACTCCCGCTTCACGAGCCACCCGAGTGAAGCGGTCCATGCGCCCAGGATCGCGACGGCCCAGGTGCGACGCGTCATGACTCGGCCGCCCCGCTGCGCCGCAGGGCGGCCTCGAACGCGTCGCGCTCCTCGGGCGTCTCCACCACGATGGACACGCTGGCGGGAAAGGCAGCGTTCCCGAGATGAGTCTTGAGGATGGGCACCATGATGTCGGCGGCGTCCTCGACCGAGAGGTTCCCGGCCCCGGTCCCGATCGGGGGCACCGTGAGGGTCGTGAACTCCCACTCCTGCGCCTGCTCCAGCGTCGAGCGCCACGCGCGCGCCACCCCGTCGCGGGTAACCGGCTCGGTGTCGCTTTGGATCACCGCGTGGATGACGAACTCCGCCGGCAGGTCCCCTCCACCGGCGGTCACCACCGCCGCTCCCACCGCGAGCTCCTTCTGTACGTGCAGCCCGCGCGTGAACGCCGTGCCTCCCACCGTCTCCAGCCGGCGGACGGCCGGCGTCGTCGGATCGAGACGGGTCGTGGCGGGGCGCACGACGGCCGCCGCCGCGAGGAACGCGAGATCGTCCACGACCACGCGGATCACCCCCCGCCGGCCTCCCGCGAGCGGCGATAGATCCGCGTTGCCTCGTCCGGGCGCTTGAGCCGGTCCAGCACAATCCCGAGGCCGTAGAGCGCCCGCGTGTTGCGGGGCTCGAGCTCGACGGCGCGCTCGTAGGCGGCCAGCGCACCCTCGAGCTCGTCCACGTGATTGAGCGCTTCGCCCAGATAGAACCAGGCGGCCGCCCGGCCCGGGTCGACCTCCGACGCGCGCCGCAGGTGCGGCACCGCTTCGCTCCACAACCCGCGGCGCGAAAGCAGCACGCCGAGGCCCGTGAGCGCCTCGCCGTGGATCGGGTCGACGCGCAGCGCGCGCTCGTAATCCTGCTGCGCCGCGCGGTAGTGCGTCGCGCCTGCGAGCAGGCCGGCCCGCTCGACCAACAGCGGGACGTTGTCCGGGTCCGCCGCGAGCGCGGCGTCGAGCGTCGGCTCGGCCACGGATCCGGCGGGCGCGGGCGCCTCGGCCGGCGCGGGCGGCGGCGCGGGCGCCGGCAACTGGGCGGTGATCGGGGGGGGCAGGCCGGCGCGGGCCACGTCCGCCGGTGAGGCGATGGTGCTGGTCTCGGTAAGCGATTCCGCTTCCTCGATCAGCTCGGCCGCGACCCGGGCTCGTTCGGCCGCCGACTGCCACCGCGGCTCGCGCTTGCGGATCACCCGACCACCTCGCTCGTGAGCCAGGAGAGGTACTGCTCGAGCCCCCGCGCGACCGGCAGCGCGAGCAGCTCCGGCACCTGGTATGGATGCCGCTCCCGCACGGCGGCGCACAGCGCCTCCCACCTCGACGCGTCCGTCTTCAGCAGGACCACCACTTCGGCCTCCTCCGTCACCTGTCCCTCCCAGCGGTAGATCGAGCGGGCGCCCGGGAGGAGCGTCCCACAAGCTACCAGGCGTGCCGCGACCAGGGCTGTGACGAGCGCCCGCGCGTCGGCATCGTTCGCGAGCGTGGTCAGCACCACCAGCGCGGTCTGAGCCATAGGGGAGGGCTAACGTAGGGAACCGAGCGGGGTTAGGCAAGAGAACACCGGGAGCGGGGAGCAGGGAACAGGGAGCCGGGCGTCGTGCCTGACGGTGCACGGAAGAGTACCGCTCCCCGCTCCCTGCTCCCCGCTCCCGAAATACGGAGAGTTGACCGGGAACCCGTCAGCCTTCTAGCCTACGAGTCTATGTCCAGCGAGTCGTTAGTCGTCAGAGGCGCCCGCGAGCACAACCTCAAGAACATCACGGTCGAGATCCCGCGCGACAGTCTGACCGTCATCACGGGGTTGTCGGGATCGGGGAAGTCGTCGCTCGCGTTCGACACGATTTACGCCGAGGGGCAGCGGCGCTATGTCGAATCGCTCTCCGCCTACGCCCGCCAGTTCCTCGGGTTGATGGAGAAGCCCGACGTAGACGCGATCGAGGGACTCTCGCCGGCCATCTCGATCGAGCAGAAGACGGCCGGCCATAACCCGCGCTCGACGGTCGGTACGATCACAGAGGTCTACGACTACCTGCGCCTCCTGTGGGCGCGGCTCGGGACGCCGCACTGTCCCAAGGATGGCTCGCCGATCGAGCGTCAGAGCGCCTCGCAAATCACCGACCTGGCGCTCGCCTGGCCGGAGGGAACGAAGCTCGAGGTCCTCGCCCCGCTGGTGCGCGGCCGCAAGGGCGAGTTCCGCGACGTGTTCGAGGCCGCCAAGAAGCAGGGGTTCGTGCGCGTCCGCGTGGACGGCGAGACCTACGACCTCGCGCAGGTGCCGAAGCTCAACCGCCGCCAGAACCACGACGTCGCGGTCGTGGTGGACCGGCTGGTCGTGCGCCGGGCGGACCGCTCCCGGCTCGCCGACTCGATCGAGACGGCGCTCAAGGCCGCGGACGGGACCGTGGAGGTCGTGCATGGCGCCAAGGCCACGCTCTTCTCCGAACGCTACGCCTGCCCCACGTGCGGCCTGTCGCTCCCCGAGTTCGAGCCGCGGCAGTTCTCCTTCAATTCGCCGTTCGGTGCGTGCCCCGACTGCTCGGGACTCGGGACCCGGCGCGAGGTGAGCCCCGACCTGGTGCTCGGCGACCCGAGCCTCTCGATTCTCGAAGGGGTCATCCTGCCGTGGGGCGAGCCGAGCGGCTACGTGCGCAAGGTGATTCTGCCGAGCCTGGCCCGCGCGTTCAAGTTCGACCTGAACAGTCCGTGGCAGGCGCTGCCCGCCGCCGTGCAAAAGGTCGTCCTGTCCGGGGCGCCCGGAAAGACGCTCACGTTCCAGTACGACAGCGAGCGCTGGCACGGCGAGTACGAGTCGGGCTGGGATGGGGTCCTGACGCACGTCGAGCGGCGCTACCGGGAGACGGCCTCCGACAGCGTGCGCGAGCAGCTCGAGGAGTACATGATCGAGCAGCCGTGCCCCACATGCGGCGGCAAGCGGCTGCGCCCGGAGAGCCTGTCGGTGCTGCTCCACGGCAAGAGCATCGGCGATGTCGTGGACCTCCCGGTGACGGACGCGCTGGCGTTCTTCGAGAGCATCCCGCTGCGCGGGAACGGGCGGACGGGGGGAGGTCTCGACCCGGAGATCGCCCGGCCGATCCTCAAGGAGGTGAACGATCGCCTCCGCTTCCTGCGCAACGTGGGCCTCGAATACCTCACCCTCGGCCGCTCCGCGGACTCGCTCTCGGGCGGAGAGGCCCAGCGCATCCGGCTGGCCACCCAAATCGGGAGCCGGCTCGTGGGCGTGCTCTACATTCTCGACGAGCCATCGATCGGGCTGCACCAGCGCGACAACGCGCGGCTGCTCGCGACCTTGAAGGAGCTCCGCGACCTCGGCAACACGGTGCTCGTCGTGGAGCACGACGAGGAGACGATCCGCTCTGCGGACCACGTGGTGGACCTGGGCCCCCGCGCCGGCCGGCACGGTGGTGAGGTCGTCGTCGAGGGCCCGGTCAAGGCCGTGCTCGACCACCCCGACTCCCTCACCGGGCGCTACCTGCGGGGCGAGCTGCGGATCCCGGTCCCGCCCCGACGCCGGACGCCCGACCCCGAGCGCAAGCTCGCGGTGATCGGAGCCCGCCAGCACAACCTCCGCGACCTCACCGTGGAGTTTCCGCTGGGCCTGTTCGTCGCGGTCACCGGCCTGTCGGGCTCGGGGAAGTCGACGCTCGTGACGGACATCCTGTACCGCGCCCTCGCCCGGCACTTCTACCGCGCCAAGGTGATGCCCGGCGCGCACGACCGGCTCGAAGGGCTCGACCAGATCGACAAGGTCATCGACATCGACCAGAGCCCGATCGGGCGCACCCCTCGGTCCAACCCGGCGACGTACACGGGGCTGTTCACGCCGATCCGGGAGCTCTACACCTACCTGCCCGAATCCAAGATCCGCGGCTACGGGCCCGGCCGGTTTTCCTTCAACGTGAAGGGCGGGCGCTGCGAGGCGTGCCAGGGGGATGGCCTGGTGAAGGTCGAAATGCACTTTCTCCCCGACGTGTATGTCCCCTGCGAGGTCTGCAAGGGGCGGCGCTACAACCGGGAGACGCTCGAGGTGCGCTATAAAGGAAGGTCGATCGCCGACGTGCTCGATATGTCGGTGGCCGAGGCCCTCGACTTCTTCGAGAACCAGCCGCGCATCCGCACGAAACTGGAGCTCTTGAACGACGTAGGGTTGGGCTACATCCACCTCGGCCAGTCGGCGACCACCCTCTCCGGCGGCGAGGCACAGCGGGTCAAGCTCGCCACCGAGCTGGCCAAGCGCGACACGGGCCGTACCCTCTACATCCTGGACGAACCGACCACCGGTCTGCACTTCGAAGACGTGCGCCTACTGCTCGAGGTGTTGCACCGGCTGGTGGACAAGGGGAACACGGTCGTGGTGATCGAGCACAACCTGGACGTCGTGAAGACCGCCGACTGGGTGATCGATCTCGGGCCGGAGGGGGGCGCGGCGGGCGGTGACGTGCTGGCCGCGGGAGCACCGGAGGACGTGGCGCGGGTGAAAGCCTCGTTCACCGGCCAATACCTGCGCAAGGTGCTGGCGGTGGGCGACTAGCTCCGTAAGTTCACGACAGGGAGGAAACGGTCGCGTGGGAGAATGGGTACCTGCGGTCGGCATGATCGGCCTGGCGCTGGTCATCGGCGCCACGCTCGTCTTGACGGGGCCGGTCGGGAAGGCGCTCGCGGAGTGGATCCGCGGATGGTCGAAGACGGACGAGCAATGGATGGCCATGAAGGCCGCCAAACACGGCGTCGCGCTAGGGGGCGACACGGAGCGGCTGCTCGCCGAGGTCGACGAGCTCAAGCGCCGGCTGGCGGAAGCCGAAGAGCGGCTTGACTTCACCGAGCGCCTGCTCGCGAAGGAGCGCGACCCCCAACGGCTCGCGCGGCCGCACTGACGGGTATGGAGGACATCCTCGCTCTTATCCTCATTTTCGGGGGCGGCGCGTGCATCGCGATGGCGTTCTCGCCGATCGGCCGCGCGGTGGCCGACCGGATCCGCGGCAAGAGCGCGTCGGCCGGTGGCGGCGATGTCCGAACCGAGTTCGCCGAACACAAAGCGGCGCTGGACCAGGAGCTCGAGGCCGTGCGGCGCGAGCTGGCGGAGCTCGCTGAGCGCATGGACTTCGCCGAGCGGCTGCTCGCGAAGAACCGCGAGGGCCAGCGGATCGGACCGAGCCAATGAGCGGGGACGGGAGGACCTGGTGGGCGCGCTGGAAGTCCTGATCCCCATCGTAGCGGTCGGGGGGTTCTTCGGGACCGTGATCGCGTTCATCCTGAGCAGGACCTACCTGGCGAAGCTCAAGGCGCAGAGCCAAGCAGGTGGGGCGGCAGGGCAGGAGGACGTGCTGGCGGCGGTGGAAGAGCTGCGGCGGGAGGTGGCGGAACTCGCGGAGCGAGTAGATTTTACGGAGCGGTTGCTGGCCAAGGCGCGAGACGGCGAAGCGGGGAAACTGGGTCCGGGGGAAAGGCGTACGGCGTCCACATGATGCAGGCCCCCATGCCGCCGCTTCCCCCGGGGCTGGACTTGAACCTCGTCGTCGATCAGCTCATGCCGATTGTCGGACTGGTGGTGCTCTTTGTGGGTTGCCGGTGGGTGTTTCGATCTCCCGTCGGAGAAGCGTTCGCGGAGCGCATCCGGACGCGGACCCAGCGGCGCTGGGGGGTCGCGGGTGAGGATCCACAGCGGGTGGCGGCGCTGGAGGCGCAGGTGTCCGAGCTCCAGGGGCAGGTCTCCGAGCTCGCCGAGCGCCTAGATTTCGCTGAGCGCATGCTCGCCGAGCGGCGGGAGCGTAAGTTGGGCGCGGGACAGTGACGCCCCGCCAGCACACCGAGGGCTCTCATGGGAATCTTTGACCGTCTCTCGACGCTGATCCGGTCGAACATCACCGACCTGATCAACCGTGCCGAGAATCCGGAAAAGATGCTGAACCAGCTGATCGTCGACATGCGGAGTCAGCTGGCAAAGGCGAAGCAGCAGGTGGCGGCGGCCATCGCGGACGAGAAGCGCCTCTCGGCGCAGGTGGACACGGAAAAGAAGAGCGCCGAGGACTGGGAGCGCCGCGCGGTGCTGGCGGTGCAGGAGGGGCGGGACGACCTCGCGAAGCAGGCCCTGCTGCGCCACAATGAGCACGCGCAGGGTGCGGTGCAGCTGCACGAGACGTGGGTGAAACACCGCGAGGAAACCGAGAAGCTCAAACTGTCGCTCCGCCAGCTGAACGATCGGATCGAGGAGGCGAAGCGCAAGAAGAACATCCTGATCGCGCGCCAGAAGCGCGCCGAGGCGCATAAGCGCATCCAGGAGACGATGTCGTCGATCGGCGACAAGAGCGTGTTCGAGACGTTCGAGCGCATGACCGAGCAGATCGAGCACGAGGAGCGCAAGCTGATCGCGGCGGCCGAGGTGAACGAGGATCTCTCGGGCGATACCCTCGTGAAGCAGTTCCAGAGCCTGGAAGTGAGAGCGGACGCCGATCAGCAGCTGATCGAGCTCAAGCGCAAGATGGGGCTCCTCCCGGCCGCGTCCGCGGGCGAATCGAAGCAGCTGGGCAAGGGAGCGGCGGAGGCGGAGCTGGTCGAGGATGACGATGCCCCCCCTCCCCCCGAGCACCACCGCTGAACACGGAGCCGTCTGCGTCTTCGCGGTTGTCGGGCGCCACGTTCGTGGCGCTCTTCGTTGCCGCCCTGGCCATCTGGTTCGTCATCCGGGTGGTCGAGGTGCTGCTCCTCGTCTTCATCGCCGCGCTGTGCGCCGTATACCTCTCGGCGATCACCGACGTGCTCGAGCGGCGGTTCCGCCTGGCGCGCTGGCTGGGGCTCACCGCCGCGGTCCTGGCGACGCTGGCGGCCGTGGCGGGCATCGGCGCCCTGCTCGTCCCGCCCGTCATCGACCAGACACAGGCCTTGGTCTCGGGATTGCCCCAGACCCTCACGAATATCCAGAACGTGGTGGCGAGCTGGGCGCGGGAGTACCCCGTCTTACGGAACACGGTGCTCGCCGATCCCTCCTCCGGGCTCGTGGCGCGCCTCATCGACGCCGCCGCGAGCTTCCTGCGCGGGTCGATCCTGCCGTACGCCACGGCCGGGGGTAAGCTGTTCATCGAGGGCGCGAGCGTCGTCGTGATGGCCCTCTATCTCGCGCGCCAGCCGCGCCTGTATCGTGACGGGACCCTGTCGCTCGTCTCGCCGAAGCATCGCCCCGTCGCCGCGCGGATACTCGACGACCTGGGTGCCACGCTGCGGGCCTGGGTGGTGGGCCAGCTCCTCGCCATGATGGTGCTCGCCGTCCTGACCGCGCTCGGGCTGTGGGTCCTGGGCGTGCCGTACTGGCTCGCCTTCGGCATCTTCACCGGTCTCGTCGCCGTCGTGCCGTTCTTCGGGACCCTCGTGTCGACGCTGCTCCCCGCGCTGTTCGTCGTGGGTACCGGCGACTGGCTGCGGGTGCTCGCGGTGATCGTGCTCGGCGTCGCGGTGCACGTGGTCGAGGCCAACGTCGTGGTGCCGCGCATCATGCAGCGCCAGGTATCGCTGCCCCCGGTCCTCACGATCGCGAGCGTGCTGACCATGGGGACGCTGATCGGCGTCGTGGGCCTCGTGGTCGCGGTGCCGGTGCTCGCGGTGACGATGGTGGTGGTGCGCCATGTGGTACAGGGCGAGATCTACGGCGATTCCGAACACTTCGAGCCCGCCGTGCTCCGCACGACCGCCGAGTTCCGCACGCCCAGGACCACGACGGCCGCCTGATGCCCGCTGCGAACAACCAGCGTTTTCTGATCATCGCCGACGGCCAGTTCGAGCCCATGACGTCGAAGACGGCCAACTGCTGTATTCGCTACATGCCCGAGCGGATCGTCGGGGTGCTCGACCGGGCCCAGGCAGGAAAGACCGTGCAGGAGGTACTGGGGTTCGGCGGCGCGCTCCCGGTCGTGGGCGACTTCGAGCGGGGCCTCGGCCTCGGCGCCACCGCGGTGCTGATCGGTATCGCGCCGATGGGCGGCCGGCTGCCGGCCGAGTGGCGCGGCTGGCTGCGCACCGCGATCGAGCGCGGGCTCGAGATCTGGAGCGGCCTGCACACGTTCATCGGGGACGATCCCGAGCTGGGCGCGCTGGCCCGCGAGCGGGGCGTCCGGATCTTCGACGCGCGTAAGCCACCGGCGAACCTTCCCGTCGCCGATGGGCTCGCGGCCGAGGTCGACGCCTACGTCGTGCACACCGTGGGATCCGACTGCAACGTCGGGAAGATGACGGCGCAGGTCGAGCTGCGGAACGCCCTGCTCAAGCGCGGCCACCGCACGCGCTTCGTCGCCACCGGGCAGACGGGCATCTTCATCGAAGGGTGGGGGATCGCGGTGGACGCGGTGGTGGCGGACTTCATCGCCGGGGCGTCGGAATGGCTGGTGCTCGAGGCGGCGAAGGACGCCGACATCATCCTCGTCGAAGGTCAGGGGAGCCTGATCCACCCCGGCTACTCCGGCGTCACGCTGGGATTGCTGCACGGCTGCTGCCCCGACGCCCTGATCCTGTGCCATCAGGCGACGCGCGACTACATCGGCGACTACCACGGCCGCGAGCCGTGGGTGAAGATTCCCCCGCTCCCGGAGCTGGTGGAGATCTACGAGCGCGCCGCCGCGCCGGTCCGCCCGACGAACGTGATCGGGATCTGCCTCAACACGTTCGACATGAGCGAGGCTCAGGCGCGCGACGCCGTCGCGCGGGCGGCGGCAGCGACCGGGCTCCCGGCGACCGATCCGGTGCGCTTCGGTGCGGCGCCGCTGGTCGATGCGATCATCCAGGGGGCGATGGCGGCGAAATAAGGATGGTGGCGGCGGGGATCGGATGCCGCCCGCAGCGGCACCGTGGCTAGGCTCGCTCGGTGGCGACCCCCGCGTCCTCACCGGTGCTGGTCGTGACGGACGTGGCGGCGCGCCTGGTCCGCCGCGGGCTGCTCGCGCCGGGTGATGTGGCGCGCGGCGGCTGGCGTGGGACGCGGGTACTCGTGTTCCGCCGCGGCCCGGTCGTATGCGAGCGGCCGCCCGGCGCGTGGACGCTCGACGTGGCGCTGCACCCGCGCGCGCCGCGCGCGCGTTGACGCTCCTCGGGGCCGCTCCTACGTTTCAGCCGCACCGATGACCCTCGCGCTCTACAACACCCTCACCCGTCGCGTCGAGCCGTTCGCACCGCTCGCGCCCCCGCGCGTCACGCTCTACACCTGCGGCCCGACGGTCTGGAACTACGCGCACATCGGCAACTTCCGGACATTCCTGTTCGAGGATCTGCTGCGCCGCTACCTCGCGTACGCGGGATACGACGTCTTCCACATCATGAACCTCACCGACGTCGACGACCGCACCATCAAGGCCGCCGCCGCCGCGGGCAAGCGGCTCGACGAGCATACGGCGCCATTCGTGCAGGCGTTCTTCGAGGATCGTGACTACCTGCGGATCACGCCTGCGCACGCCTACCCGCGCGCCACCCAGTCGGTGCCCGGGATGGTGCGCCTGGTCGAGCGACTGCTCGAGCGCGGCGTGGCCTACAAGGGCGAGGACGGCTCGATCTACTTCGCGATCGCCAAGTTCCCGACGTACGGGCGGCTGTCGCGGCTCGACGCGCGCGAGCTGAAAGTGGGCGCGCGGGTCGCCAGCGACGAGTACGCGAAGGACGACCCGCGCGATTTTGCGCTGTGGAAGAAGGCCGAGCCGGTGGACGAGCAGGTCGGCGCCGCGTGGGACGCGCCGTTCGGGCGGGGCCGGCCGGGATGGCACCTCGAGTGCTCCGCGATGTCGCTGGAGCAGATCGGGACGTGTTGCCGCAGCGAGACGCTCGACCTGCATGCCGGCGGCGTCGACTTGATCTTCCCGCATCACGAAGACGAGATCGCGCAGTCCGAAGCGGCGACCGGGAAGCCGTTCGCCCGCTTCTGGCTGCACGGCGAGTTCCTGAACGTGCGCGGCACGAAGATGTCGAAGCGGTTCGGGAATTTTCTCACGGCGCGCGATCTGCGCGATCAGGGCGTGGACGCCGCCGCGGTCCGGCTCCTCTTCTGGCAGACGCACTATCGCAAGGCGCTCGACTTCAGCGACGAAGCACTCGCGGCGGCGGGGACGGGCGTCAAACGGCTGGGAGAGTTCTATGCACGACTCGGGGCCGGGGAAAGGGGGAAAGGCGAAGGGGCGCTCTCGACGCTGGCTGCCAAATTCGAAGTCGACTTCCGCGCGGCGCTCGACGACGACTTGAACGCGCCGCGGGCCTGTGCCGCGCTGTTCGAGTTCGTGCACGAGGGGAACGCGGCGCTGGATGCCGCAGCGCCGGGCGCCGCGCCCGCCCTCGGCGTGCTCGGCCGGGCGATGGCGGTGCTCGACGTGTTGCCCACCGCCAAGACCGTCGACACGGAGCTCGAGCACTGGATCGCCGGCCGTATCGCGGCGCGCGACAAAGCCCGGAAATCCAAGGACTTCACGGAGGCCGACCGGATCCGCGCCGAGCTCACGGCCAGGGGCGTGGAGATCGAGGACTCCCCCGCCGGAACCAAGTGGCGACTGGTCTAAGTTGTTAACGGCACGTCCCTTGCGATAGCGGTCATCCCCCCTTACTCTTCAAGTCTGGAAAGTTTCAGCAGCGGCCAGCTGACGTAGCTCAACTGGTAGAGCAGCTGATTTGTAATCAGCAGGTTAAGGGTTCGAGTCCCTTCGTCAGCTCACGTTGCCGAAGAGGAACAACATTGCCCCGACCCTTTTCGAGTTCAGAGGGACACACACACCCCGCGCCTTGGGAACGCGGGGTGCGTTGTCACTGGGGCGAAAAAAACGACGTGGGGGAGCGCGAGCGCTGCCGGCGAGGTGGGGTGCCCGAGTGGCCAAAGGGAGCAGACTGTAAATCTGCCGGCGTCAGCCTACGAAGGTTCGAATCCTTCCCCCACCACTCGGCGCGCGGGCGTAGCTCAGTTGGTAGAGCATCAGCCTTCCAAGCTGAGGGTCGCGGGTTCGAGCCCCGTCGCCCGCTCTCGCTCGCGTAGCTCAGTCGGTAGAGCGCGTCCTTGGTAAGGACGAGGTCACCGGTTCAATCCCGGTCGCGAGCTTGGACAGAAAAAAGGCGTCAAGTAAAGACGTAGCACGAAGGGCGTCACGCAGAGGCGTCGCGCAAAGACGTACGGTTGTGTGAAACGTATTTATTCTTTTTGAGGGTTCCATGGCTAAAGCCAAATTCGAACGCACGAAGCCGCACGTGAACGTGGGGACCATCGGGCACGTGGACCAC